>Ga0316205_10003418_pt1 | contig 15071 bp, 14 predicted proteins | sample 3monthpyrite_MG_FD_204941 | JGI IMG/M metagenome (GOLD analysis project Ga0316205, IMG submission 204941) | Microbial mat bacterial communities from mineral coupon in-situ incubated in ocean water Damariscotta River, Maine, United States -... | ecosystem: Environmental > Aquatic > Marine >... | reverse complement strand
CGATATCACGCGCCAGTTTGGTGGCGCTGCGCATGTCATTATCCGACAGAAAGCTCAGCTCGCCCCGGCGCTGATCTGCATTGGCCAGAACGGCAGGGTCCGTGGGCAGCATGATCGCGGAAATCGCACCATCATAGGGCTGCCGCTCGGTCACGTCGGATTTGGGGAAACAGGCGTTTGATTTCGTGTTGAACGTATAGGCGTTGCACTCGGGGTTGCCGAAACAGGCGTTTTCACAGGCGGTTCGGGTGGTATCAAACAGCGATTGCAGATCAGCGCCGTAGAAATCCACATCCTTGGTGACCACCTGTCGCCGGTCCGGCACCGGGCTTTCGGCCACGGCCTGAGCGGCGAAAACAGCGATAAAAAGGCACGAAATCAAATGACGGAGCATGGAACCCTCCTGTGGCTAAAGGCCTATGGTGCCATGCACCTTACCGCGAGGCAACGATTCCCCTGTTCTGCTTAAGGGTCTGTTCACCACAATGACGGATTGTAAGCCGGGATTAACATATCGGCGTGTGGAGGGCAGGCATGAGCCTTGCCAACAAATTATCAGAGGAACGACGGGCGCGCCTGGCGGCCGAACGTCTGCTAGAGCAAAAGCAGGCCGAACTGCATGCCGCCAACCGCAAACTGGGCAAACATGCCCAGAAACTATCGCATGAAATCGTTGAAACCCGCGCCGAGGTGAAAACCGTGCGGGACGAAAATGAACGGGTGAAATCCGATCTGAACGAGGCCAATGAAAAAGTCGAATTACTGGAACGTCGCCTGTGGCATTCGATTGAAACCATTCAGGACGGGTTTGCCTTCTTCGATTCCGACAGCCGCATGATCGCGGGCAATAACGCCTGGTTGGGGGTATTTGACGGGCTCGAGGCGGTGCAACCCGGCATCAGCTATGTTGAGTTGCTGCAATTCGCCACCGAGGAAGGGATCGTGGATATCGGCAACTTGTCTCCGTCCGGGTGGCGGGAAAAAATGCTGGATCGCTGGCAGAGCCCCAATCCCGAACCCGAGGTGATCCGCCTGTGGAACGGGGCCTATATCAAGTTTTTCGATCAACGCGGGCATGGCGGCGATGTGGTGAGCCTGGCGATGAACATAACCGACACGGTGCGCTATGAGGAACGCCTGAAAGAGGCCCGCCGCAAGGCCGAGGCGGCCAGCCGTGCAAAGTCGTCCTTCCTCGCCAATATGAGCCATGAAATCCGCACCCCGATGAACGGTGTCGTGGGCATGGCCGATCTTCTCAAAGATACCGAGTTGGACGAGGAACAACTGCTTTACGCCGAAACCATCAAGAACTCGGGCGAGGCACTGTTGGTGATCATCAACGACGTGCTGGATTACTCCAAGATCGAGGCGGAAAAGCTGGTGCTGCATTCCGATCCTTTCGATCTGGAACGCGCCATTCACGAGTTGATCATGCTGATGCAGCCCAACGCGCGCGACAAGGGGATCGAGCTGTTGGTGGATTACGACATGTTCCTGCCCACCATGTTTGCCGGTGATCGCGGACGCATTCGACAGATCATCACCAACCTGTTGGGCAACGCGGTCAAGTTTACCGAACATGGCCATGTGCTGATCCGGATTGTCGGCGTACACCACCAGGAGGGGCAAGAGGCGCGCGTGCATATCATCATCGAGGACACCGGCATCGGTATCCCGAAAGACAAGATCGAGCATATCTTTGGCGAGTTTAACCAGGTCGATGATGAGCAGAACCGCAAATACGAAGGCACTGGCCTTGGCCTTGCAATCTCGCTCAAGCTAATCCGCATGATGGGCGGTGATATCTGGGTGGAGTCCGAAGAGGACACGGGCTCGTCCTTCGGGATTTCCCTGCCCCTGCCCGTCGCCGAAGAGGTCGAGCCGGAATACCCCCGCAAACCCGCGCATATCAGCACGGCCCTGATTGTGGATCCGTTAGAGGCCAACAGCCTCATTCTGGAAAAGCAATTGAAAGTGATGGGGATCACCGCCACGATCTGTTCCTCCGGCATCGAGGCGTTGGAACGGCTTGATGAGACAACCGATCTGGTGCTGACCGACCATAACATGCCCGACATGGACGGGCTGGAACTGACCGAGGCGATACATCAGAAAGGCCACCGCGCGGCCGTCATTCTGCTCAGCCACAACACCGGTTCTGCCTCGCAGGACCCGGCCCACCGGTATCTGCATACCGTCTTGCAAAAGCCCGTACCCCGGCGCGAATTGTTCAAGACCTTGGATAGTCTGGACGTGCCGGACGCGATTGTCGTGCCAGACACACCCACGCCAGATCCCGAAGCGCACCCACCCGAACCAGAGGTGCCCGAGGTGCCGGTTATCCGTCCGATCCGGGTGTTGGCAGCCGAGGATAACAAGACCAATCGGCTGGTTTTTTCCAAGATGGTCAAGGCGTTGGACATTGATCTGAAATTCGCTGAAAACGGGGTTGAGGCCGTTGCGCTTTATCAGTCGTTCCAGCCCGACATCGTATTCACCGATATCTCCATGCCTGAAATGGACGGCAAAGAGGCGACCCGCAAAATTCGCGAACTTGAGGCGGCATCGGGCACACGCGTGCCGGTGATCGCCATGACCGCACACGCCATGGATGGCGACGAGGACGATATTCTGGCCGCCGGGATCGACACCTATCTGACCAAGCCGCTCAAGAAATCGCGGATCGTCGAAGAGGTGCTCAAAGTCTGGGCAGACGGTCTACGCCATCCGTTGGGCGAGGATCAAAGCGCCGCTTAGTCCCGAAGGAACACCAGCTTGTCGCCATCGGACATCTCGGGCTGATAGCTGTAGCCGCCGGTATCAAAATCCTTCAACGCCTCAACATCCGGCAAACGTCGCTGAATAATGTAACGCGCCATCGCGCCGCGCGCCTTCTTGGCGTAGAAGCTGACGATCTTGGGCGTACCTGCCTTCATCTCCATGAATACCGGGGTGATCACCCGCAGGTTCAACGCCTCCCGGGCGACCGCGCCGAAATATTCCTGACTGGCGCAATTGACCAGAATATCGGTCTTAGCGGCCTGCCCTTGCGCATTCAACGCGTCGGAAATCTGAGTGCCCCAATACTCATAGAGCGACTTACCGCGCGGGGTTTTCAGGCGGCTGCCCATTTCCAGACGGTAGGGTTGGATCGCATCCAGCGGGCGTAAAATACCATACAAACCCGACAGGATGCGCAGATGATCCTGCGCCCAGGCCATTTCTTCGGCATCCAGCGAGCTGGCCTCCAGCCCCTGATAGGTATCGCCTGCAAAGGCCAGCGCGGCGGGCTTTTGCTCCATGTTGCCAAACTCGGCAAACCGCTCGGCATTCAGTTTCGCCAAAGGCTCGCTGATATGCATCAGTTTCTGCAAATCCTTGACCGACAGATCGCGGGCAACCCCGGCCAGCTCATCCGCCTCGGCCAGAAAATCTGGCGCGCTGGGGGTGATCCCATCCACCGCATCCATGTCCAATTTCTTTGCCGGTGAAACCACAACTAGCATCGCGCCCTGCCCCTTCAGAATTGCCTCAGGCATGATCTAGTCCGCTTCGGCCAGAACGTCCAGAAAGGCGGGGCCAAATCGCTGCGCCCGTTTATCGCCCAAGAGGCGTTCCATCTCGCCTGCGTCGCGGGGTCGGTGCGAGGCGACCTTAGCCAGAAGAGAGGCCGAACAGCTGAGCGGTTTTTGCGTACCGCAATCCCCGCGCGACAGATCGGCCTGCACTTGCAGCAGCTGATCATAAACCGTGCCCGCCACACGCCCCGCCAGTTTGCGGCGGGTCGGATGCACGGCCTCGGCGGCCCCATTGATAACGGTCAGGAAAGCATCGCCGTACCGCTCCAGCTTTTTCGCCCCGACGCCGGTGATCCCGGCCATATCATCAAGGCTGGCGGGGCGTTGTTCGGCCATTTCAATGAGGGTACGATCGTTGAACACGATATAGGCCGGCACTTTCGCGGCCTCGGCCAGTGCGCGGCGTCGCGCCTTGAGCGCCGACAGAAGCGGCGCGTCCTCATCCGAGACCAGCGCCTTGACCGCCGGACGGCGCGTCTTGGTCACCAGCGTGTCACGCCGCAGGGTGATGTTGGCCTCACCGCGCAGGATCGGCAGCGCTGCATCCGTCATGCGCAAGCCCCCGTGGCGTTCGGGATCGGGGCGGATCAGATCATGCCCCATCATCTGCCGAAACACACCTTGCCAGCCGCGTTTATCGGTGTCGCGCCCTACGCCAAACGTGGGCAGGTCCTGATGCCCACGGGCCAGTACTTTCTCGGTTTCGTTGCCCATCAGTACATCAATCAGATGGCCGGTGCCGAACCATTCGCCCGTGCGCAAAATGGCCGAGAGCGCCTTGCGCACTGCCTCGGTCCCGTCAAAAACATCCGGCGCGGTGGCGCAGAGATCGCAGTGATTGCAGGCCTCCGCCTCTTCCCCGAAATACCCGAGCAGGTTTTTGCGCCGACATTCCAGCGCCTCGGCCAGACCCAGAAGCGCGTTCAGCCGCGCGTGATCGGCCATGCGGCGTTCGGGTGGAGCCAGCCCTTCGTCAATCTGCGACCGACGCAGGCGAATATCGTCGGGCCCAAACAGCGTCAGCGTTTCGGCAGGCGCGCCATCCCGGCCCGCGCGGCCGATTTCCTGATAGTAGGACTCGATGGATTTGGGCAGATCGGCATGGGCGACCCAGCGGATATCGGGTTTGTCCACGCCCATCCCGAAGGCGACCGTGGCCACCACGATCAGCCCGTCTTCGACATTGAACCGTGTCTCGACAATCCGACGATCCTCGGCCTCCATCCCGCCGTGATAATGGCAAGCGTTATGCCCGGCCTCGCGCAGCGCCTGGGCCAGGGTTTCGGTCTTGGCGCGGGTGCCGCAATAGACAATGCCCGACTGCCCCTTGCGGGCGGCGGCAAACTCCAGAATTTGCCGGCGCGGGCTGTCCTTGGCGGCAAAGGCGAGGTGGATGTTGGGCCGGTCAAACCCGCGCAGGAAGCTTTGCGGCGCCACCCCATCGAACAGTTTCTCGACAATCTCATCGCGGGTTTCGGCATCCGCCGTGGCAGTAAACGCAGCCAGCGGCACGTTCAATGCGCGGCGCAATTCGCCAATCCGCAGATAATCGGGGCGAAAATCATGGCCCCATTGCGAGACACAATGCGCCTCGTCCACGGCAATCAGGCTGACCCCGATGCGGCGCAGCATCCCCATGGATGACCCGGCGGCCAGCCGTTCGGGCGCAATATAAAGCAGCTTGAGCGTGCCCGCCTCCAGTGCCTGCCAAACCGCGTCGGTTTCTTCCTCGGTATTGCCCGAGGTCAGCGCGCCCGCCTCGACCCCGACGGCGCGCAGGCCCCGCACCTGATCGCGCATCAGGGCAATCAGCGGTGAAATCACCACCGTGACCCCCTCGCGCATCAGGGCAGGCAATTGAAAACAAAGGGATTTACCACCGCCCGTGGGCATGATCGCCAGCACGTTCCGACCTTGGGTGACAGCCGAGACAATGTCTTCCTGCCCGGGGCGGAAGGCATCGAATCCGAACACGTCTTTCAGCAGCGTGGCAGCGCCTGTCATGGGGTCCTGTAAGCTTTTGGTCTGCTCTTAGCTAAACTTTTTCACATTAACAGGATGTGAACAAGAGGCCTGCGCGCCGAACCTTTATGCGAACCCGAAAATCACCGGAAGGATATACATTCTGAGCGAAATCACGACCAGCAGCGCCACCAGCGGCGCCAGATCAAGCGGGCGGGTATCGGGCAATACCTTGCGAATGGGCTGATAGATCGGCTCAAGCAACCGGTTCAGGCCATACCAAATCTGGGCGACAAACTGCTGATGCAGGTTCAGCACCTGAAAATTGATCAGCCAGCTCATGATGATGTGGATGATCATCACAAAGTAGACGACGCTCAGGACCAGATCGAGCGGTCCATAGATTGCCAACATTCTGCATTCCTTCAATCAACTTGCCCAAGAGGTAGGCGCAACTGCGCCCAAGCGCAAGCGTTGACGCCGGGTCGCGGTTGACGTGATCGCGGCCTTGGTCAATCTCCACCAAAAAAGGAGGCTCAGATGTACCCTGTTGTCCGTATGCTCTGGCAATTGTTCAAACACCGAAACTCGCCACCTTTGCCGCTGACCGGCATGCATGTGTCGCACCACTATTGCCTACCCTGGGATATTGATCTGTGGATGGAGCTGAACAACGGGCGCACCCTGACACTGTTTGACCTGGGCCGCATTCCGCTGGCACGACGGGCCGGTCTGGTGGGTGTTCTGCAAAAAAACCGCTGGGGGCTGACCATGGCGGGGGCATCGGTGCGCTATCGCCGTCGCATCCGCGCGTTTGAGAAGATCGAAATGCGCTCGCGCACACTGTGCTGGGATGACCGGTTCATCTATCTGGAACAATCCATGTGGAAGAAGAACGGCGAATGCGCCAACCACATCCTTTACCGCGCGGCAGTGACCGGCAAAGACGGGATCGTCCCACCAATCAAAGTGCTGGCGGCCCTTGGTGAAAAACCCGACAGCCCGGTGATGCCCGGCTGGGCCGCGACATGGATTGCTGCAGAAGACCGACGCCCCTGGCCACCGATGCAGGACGGCGCGGCGCAGGAATAGCTTGCCTGCCTCGGCAAAGCCCTGTCATACCTCGTCCCGAGCAGGGGGACACACATGGCCGAAATTTCGCCACGCAGACGCATCTGGGGCTGGTTCTTTTTCGACTGGGCCAGTCAGCCATACAATACCCTGCTGATCACCTTTATCTTTGCACCCTATGTCAAGGAACTGATGGATGACGGGGCTGCGGCGCAGGCTGCCTGGGGATTTGGCATCGGCACCGCCGGTCTGGTCATCGCGTTTCTGGCACCCTTCCTGGGGGCATTGGCCGACACGTCGGGCAACCGGATGAAATGGATCTGGCTGTTCTCGGCCATGTATGTCGTTGGGTCGTTCGCACTGTGGTGGGCCGCGCCGGATAATTTTGACGTCACCCGCACATTGATCTTTTTTGCGATCGGTATGATCGGGATGGAGTTTGCAACGATCTTTACCAACTCGATGCTGCCCGATCTGGGCACACGGGAAGAAATCGGGCGGATTTCCGGCAATGGCTGGGCGTTTGGCTATATTGGCGGCTTGCTGACACTGGTGATCATGCTGACGCTGCTGGCCGAAAATGCCAGCACGGGTAAAACCCTGATTGGCATCTCGCCCATTCTGGGGCTTGACGTTGAGGCACGCGAGGGCACCCGCTCGGTCGGGCCGCTGACCGCCCTTTGGTTTGCGGTGTTCATGATCCCGTTTTTCCTGTGGGTGCGCGATCCCAAGGCCGCCAAACCGGTAAAGGGTGCAGCCACCCAGGCCCTGCGCGATCTGAGGCGCACGATCGTCAACCTGCCCCAGTCGCCCTCGCTGTTTGCCTATCTGACCAGTTCGATGTTCTACCGCGACGCACTGAACGGGATGTACACGTTCGGCGGCATCTACGCCGCTGGCGTTCTGGAGTGGTCGGTGGTGGACGTGGGCGTGTTCGGCATTCTGGCGATTATTTCGGGCGCAATCTTTGCATGGCTCGGGGGCATGGCGGACGCCAAACTGGGGCCCAAACCGGTGATCACCTTCTGCATTCTCGTGCTGACCGCCGTGGCCATCGGCGTGGTGATGGTATCGCGAGACAGCGTCTTTGGAGTGGCCGTCGCGGCCGACAGTTCGGCACCCGATATCGCATTCTACATTCTCGGGGCGCTGATCGGGGCGGCGGGCGGTGCATTGCAATCAGCCAGTCGCACGATGATGGTACGTCAGGCCAACCCCGAACGGATGACCGAAGCGTTCGGCCTTTATGCACTGGCAGGCAAGGCCACCTCCTTCATTGCGCCGCTGGCCATTGGCACGGCGACCATGATGACCGGCAGCCAATCTCTGGGCGTAACGCCGCTGATTGCTCTTTTCCTGATCGGGTTGATTCTGCTACGCTGGGTCAAAGCGGAAGGGGACCATGCGACATGAACCGCTATGTAACGATGACTTTGGCAACACTTGCACTGGCCAGTTGTGGTAGCTCTGCGCCCAGGCAAGATACATCCGCAGCGCCGAAAGCGACCATTTCTTCGCAAAGTGTGCCCGCTTCGATGCAGGGCGTGCAGGCCAAACAGTTGTTTGGCGCAAAGAGCAGCGGCTCAGGCCAGGCGACAGAACCGTTCGGCAGCTATTCCAAGGGCTGCATCGCAGGCGGCACAGAGCTGGCCGAAACCGGCCCCACATGGCAGGCCGTGCGGCTAAGCCGGAACCGCAATTGGGGTCACCCAGAGGTCATTGACTATATTCAGAAGCTCTCGAAATTTGCGGCCACACAACCGGGTTGGGAGGGGCTTTATGTCGGAGATATCAGCCAGCCCCGCGGCGGCCCTATGCTGACCGGACATCGCAGCCACCAGATTGGCATGGATGCCGATATCTGGATGCTGCCCCCAAAGCGGCTGAACCTCAGCAGGGCCGAGCGCGAAAGTATTTCTTCGATTTCGATGCGCCGCGCCAAGGGGGCCTATACCAACAGCAACTGGACCCGCCAGCATCACGAGATCATCAAGGCCGCGGCCAAGGATTCCCGCACGGCGCGGATTTTCGTCTTTCCCGGTGCCAAGGTGAAGATGTGCAATGATGAGAAGGGCGATCGCGCGTGGTTGCGCAAGGTGCGCCCGTGGTGGGGACATCACTATCATTTCCATGTGCGGCTGAACTGCCCGCCCGGAGCCAGCGGATGCGTCAATCAGGCTCCGCCGCCTGCCGGCGACGGATGTGCCGAGGCGCAACAATGGGTGGATAACATTCTCAACCCACCGCCGCCTGATCCCAACGCACCTGCGCCAAAACCGCGCCGCGAATTGACGATGAAGGATCTGCCCGGGCAATGCGTGACGGTCCTGCAAAGCCCCTGATACACTGTGCTGCAGACGACCGGCCCGGGATCAAGGCAACTCCCGCCCTTGCCAAAACACCGCCCAACCATTAGGAGCGGGCAATTCCCCCTTTGGGGGCAAGTCGCCGCAACCTTGCTTAAAAAACGGGCTACGTTAATGAAAACCAATATCCTTCCTGGCGTGATCGCCATGGCGGCCATCGTCGTGGCTTCCAACATCCTCGTGCAGTTCCTGTTCGGCCAATGGCTGACATGGGGCGCGTTTACTTATCCGCTGGCCTTTCTGGTCACAGACATCATGAACCGCGTTTATGGCCGCGAAGCGGCCCGGCGCGTGGTGTTTGTGGGCTTTGTCGTGGGCCTGATCTGTTCGTTCATCGGCACGCAGATCATGGGCGAATATGGCCCGCTGGTCACCTTGCGCATCGCCATCGGATCGGGGATAGCCTTCCTGACCGCGCAACTGATCGACATCTCGATCTTCAACCGCCTGCGGGACGGCACGTGGTGGCGCGCACCGGTGGTCTCTTCCGTCGTTGGCAGCACCATCGACACGGCCCTGTTCTTCACCATCGCCTTCTCGGCCAGCCTGACCTTGCTGGAGCCGGGCAACGATGTCAGCTGGGCGGGCGAAGTTCTCCCCCTTCTGGGCGTTGGCCCGATGACACCGCTTTGGGTATCGCTGGCCGTAGCCGACTGGATGGTGAAACTGTCGCTGGCCCTGCTAGCCCTTGTGCCCTTCCGCATCATCGTGGGGTCGCTGACACAGCGCACCACATGATTTTGTTTTGACAAATGCGAAATCTGTGGCAGTCTCTCCTCAGGTTTAACATTCGAAAGGAGGTGGTCCAGTGTCATTAGAGGTATTGGAGCGAGGTGTCGGAACAGTTCGGGAGGGCACCGTCTAGGGCAGACCCTGGGCGCAAGATCCCATCCGAATTGGTGCGCCTAACCGGCCCACCTCCGCAAACTTCTAGAGGGCCGCACCGACAAGGGCGGCCCTTTTGAATTGGACCAATCATGCTGCGTATCACCGATCAAATCACCATCGAAGATTGGGAACTGACCGAGCATTTCATGCGCGCCTCGGGGCCCGGCGGGCAGAATGTAAACAAGGTCAGTTCGGCGGTCGAGTTGCGGTTTGAAGCGGTGCGCAGCCCCAACCTGCCCGAGCCGGTCAAAAACCGCCTGCGCCGTCTGGCCGGTCGCCGCTGGACCAAGGAAGGCGCGCTGGTGATCCAATGCGATGAGACCCGAAGCCAAGCCCGCAACCGCGACATCGCCCGTGATCGTCTGGCCGAATTGATCCGCAAGGCCACCGAAAAACCCAAACGCCGCATTCCCACGCGCCCCAGCCTCGGATCAAAAAAACGCCGCCTGAAGGCAAAAAAGGTACGCGGCGAGGTCAAGGCATTACGTGGCAAAGTAGACAATGACGACTGACCTTCGTCCCCGCTTCTTCTTGCCAAAAATATCCCGGGGGTTTGGGGGCAGCGCCCCCAACAAACAAAGAATGTGTGGCGCAGCCACGCATGTTTATTGATCGCGCAATTTAGCCCAAAAACCGGTGCCCACTTTTCGGATTGCACTCTATCAGATCAAGCCACACTCAACCCGGCATCCACGGCCTTGTCCTGATGCGCCAGCCACAGCAGGAAATCCCGGATCGTGCCCTCATAGTCGTCAGTGGCCAATGGCCCCGAGTCCGCATGGGCAGAATGAAGTGACACCTGCATCCGCTCCAGCTTTTCGCGGTCCTCGCGGTTGACCTCTTCCCACAGGGCGATGCGCCCGGCGATGGTGTCGTCGTCCAGATCATTTCCATAGACCGACATGGTCCATTTCACCTCGATCTGATCGGGGCTGCGCGGGAAAATATACAAAGACACAAGAAGGCTGGCCGCCTGACTGGCCACCTGATTGGGAAAGCGCGCAAACAGAGAGGAACGCTGTCGTTCGACCTCGCTCAAGCCTGCCGCCCCGGCCCCGCGGGACGGGATATCCTGCGGATAATTGGCGTTGTAACTGGTGAAGCCGGGGCCAGAGACCGATTTTTTGGCCAACCCGGTGGGTGTGTAGCCATGCAGCGTCTGGGGATGCACGACCGACAGGTGATAGCCTTCCATGAAGTTCTCAACCAGACATTTCCAGTTGGTATTCCACAGTTCGGACGCAGAATGCACAAGGCAGAACGTCTCGGTCTCGTAAGGGGCCAACATGTCATCCAGCGCCTGTGTTTCGGCCCCGAAAGGCGCGGCCGTGGCCGACAAGGACGCATAGATGAAGCCTCGCCAGACCTGCACCGGAAAACTGTTCAGGCGGCACGAGGACGCATCAAAGCCTGCATTCTCCATCCGTGGCGCGCGCAGCAGAGCGCCATCGCGCCCATAGGCCCAGGCATGGTAGGAACAGATGAACCGCTTGATATTACCCGATCCTTCAGCCAGCGGCATACCCCGGTGGCGGCAGACATTCGACAGAACCCGCACCTCGCCATCATCACCCCGCACCACGATCAGCGGCTCGTTCAGCAATTGCAGGGTGAAAAAATCGCCCGGCTCGGCCACCTCATCAATACGGCCCAGACAATGCCAGCCGTCGCGCAGGACATGGGCGCATTCCCAGTCGAAATAGGCAGGGGAGGTGTAAAACACACCCGGCAGCCCAAAGGGGCGGTCACCGGGCAGATTGGCCAGCTCTTGCAAGGTGCTGCGCATCTGATCAATCGACAACATGGGGCGAAACCTTCTATTCGTCGCCGGGCACGCCGTAACTGGGGGCGACCTCGGGGTTGAGGGCACGGGCGATATAATCGTCCATCTGGGGTTCATAAGTCATCCAAAGCGCGCGCAAGGCGGCAACGGGGCAGTCCTCGGTCCAATCGACGCGCAGATCGACCAGCGGCCACGACGTTTCGCCGGCCACCAGCAGGCAGGCCGAATGCACGGGGCCCGCTTCGCCGCCGCCGTCGTTCAAACCGGCCTCCAGCGCGCCCAGCAGACGCTCGGGTAAGGACAGGTCGGCCGTGGCTTCAAACCGGTTGACCACAACCTGCGGCAATTGATCAGACGCCAGCAGGTTGCCTGCCGAAATCACGCCATCGCCGACAGCCTGCGCATGAATGCCCAGGGAATTGCCACCCGAGAAAATAGCGGTATTGCCCTTGTGATCGACCACGGCGACCTGCCGGTAGTCGGGAAACCGCTCGCGGTCCATCACCGCATCAAGCGCCTCTTGCGCAGTGTCGCCACCGCCGATCCAGTCCAGCACATCGTTGCCAATCGACGGCATGGTGACGTTCTGCGTCGCCACGGCCCCGACCCCGGCCCGCACCCAGGGGCAACGGCTGCCCACGGCGACGGAAGATGTGGTGATTGCGACGCCCAATTGCCCGGTGCGCGCGCAGTGCCCTGTAACCGAGAACGTCATGGCGCATCCTCCGGGATCACCGCCGTGCCATCGATTTCTACCAGCCATTCGGGACGCGCCAGCGCCTGCACCACCAACCCGGTCGAGACCGGATAGACGCCTTTGATATACTCGCCCATCGTCCGATACACCGCCTCGCGGTGGCGCACATCGGTGATGTAGACGACGACCTTGACCAGATGCTCCATCTGCCCGCCCGCCTCTTCGATCAGCTGGCGGATGTTCTGCATCACCTTATGGGTCTGCTCGACCGGGTCATGACTGTCGATATTCACCGCATCATCAAGGTTTTGCGGACATTGGCCGCGCAGCCAGACGGTCTTGCCGCCTTGGGTAACCACCGCCTGACAGAGGTCGTTATCGAGGTTCTGTTCAGGGTAGGTGTCAGACGTATTGAACTTGCGAATTCGGGTGTGGGCCATGCGGGTCCGCCTTTGTTAACTATTGATCTGCGCGTTGAGATATTGCGCAAAGTCATAGTTCGGGCGTTCCAGGTGGCTGAGATGGCCGGGGGTGGAGAGCGCCGAACACAGGCCATTGTAGACCTTTTCGGTGCATCCGCGATCTTCAACGTTCACATCATCCAAAAGCGCCTTCAAATCGGCGAAATTCTGCTGTGCGTCCGCATCGTCCTTATAGTCATCCGACATGCCCCCGCCAAAGCGGATATGCACCTGTCCCGGGCTGACCGGGTGCAGCGACAGGTACCAGAAATAGCCAGGCGTCAGCGTGATCAGCAGGCTGGGATAGATCGCCAGCAGGAAGGTGGTGCGGCGTTCATCGCCTGTCAGGCGGTCATTCGTGTCATGCGCCATAGCGATGCGCAGTGTCTCGTCCTTGAGGATCGTGTGGTAGTTGAACGCAGGCTCGCCCGGCGGGCAAATCATGTCTTCCAGCTTGGACAGGCCACCGATGGTGCCTGCATGGCAGACCGGCAGATGATAGCTTTCCATGAAATTCTCGGCCAGCACTTTCCAGTTGGTATCCCAGACATGCTCTTCATAGAAGCTTTCGGTATAGTTGGTCATATCATAGCCTGCGACCATGTTTTCGATCTGCTGCAATTGCTCGGCCACGGCAGGCCCATCGGGATTGAGCGTCACAAACACCCAGCCCAACCATTCCTCGCAGCGGATGGTGGGCAGTTTATAGCTGTCTTTGCAAAACCCTTCATTCAGCGTCATCGCAGGGGCGCCGCGCAAAGAGCCATCCAGATTATAGGTCCAGGCGTGATAGGGGCACACGATCGAGCGTGCATTGCCGCGCCCTTCCAGCAAGGTCGACATCCGGTGCAGGCAGACATTCGACATCGCGCGCAATGCACCATCCCTGTCGCGCAGTACGATAATTGGCTGCCCTGCCAGTTCGGCGGTGACATAGTCACCTGCATTCAGCAACGCACTGGCGCGCCCGACGCAATACCAGTCCTTTGAGAAGATATGCTCAAGCTCGGCCTGCATGAACGCCTCGGTGGTGTAGACCGAGGGCGGCATGGCGCGGGCCTGCTCAAACGGTTGCGCCGCGTTCGCGCGCAACTCTTCCAGCGGGTCGAGATGATCTTTGGCCATTGGCGTTGCTCCGCAATCTTGCTGCCGGGTGACGTGCCTGAGAATGTGGAGCATGACAGATCAGCCCCACCTGTTGAACCCCGGCACTTTCCGACAGAAGCGCGGTGGTGAAAAGCATGCTCTGACTCACCTTTGCTTTGGTCCGCCCTAAGCCACAAGGCCGTGGTGTTAGGAAGCCCCTGCCCTTGCGCGCGCCATCAACAGGCGATGTCCACAGTACCGAGCCAAACAAAAGATTGTTCACGTGCCATTAACAATCCCCTCTTCCGACACATTTTGTCACGAATTCCGCCACTCTCGTTAATTATTAAAAATCCCACGACGTATTCGTAATCAGTAAGGGAAACAGGGATATGCGGAACGACATGGACACGACAGATATTCAAGACATGGTTATGCGCGAACGCCGCCTGGCCGTCTCCGAGCGCGAGTGGAAACACCGCCTGCGCGGCTACGGCTATGGCATTCGCGATACAGATGAAGGCCGGGTTGTCACCTCACTGGTGCATAACATCCGCCTGTGCTGCTTGCCGGGTCACGCCGCCGCCTAAACCGTGTGACCAAGGCCCTGACGGGCGAACTGAGGCACATACGCGCCCAGTTGCAGCCCCCGGGCAGGATCAGATGCATTGCCATCCAGGGCGCGTTTCTTGACGCCCTGGAGGATGGCCGCCATCCGAAAAAAGCTGAACGCCAGGTAGGACGCGAAATTGTCGATGCCTGAAATGTCACGATGCGCGCAATAGGCGTCGATCACCTGCGTATCGCTGGGCAATCCAAGCCCCGCGCGATCCACCCCGGCCAACCCGCGCCCATCGCGCCCAGGCGGCATGGACCATTGCATGATCACCCCGGCCAGATCGGCGTAAGGGTGTCCGATGGTCGACAGCTCCCAATCCAGAACCGCAACACAGTTCAGCGTGTCATTGGAAAACAGCAGGTTATCCAGCCGGTAGTCGCCATGTACCAGCCGCCGCTGACCATCATCGGGTGGCATGTTGTCATCCAGCCAGATGATCAGCGCCTCCATATCCGCGATCTCGTCGGTCTGGGTAGCGCGGTATTGCTTGGTCCAGCGATCCACCTGACGGCGCAGGTAATGTCCCTCAGGCCCAAAATCTGACAAACCCGCCCTGTCGA
>Ga0316205_10003416_pt1 | contig 15076 bp, 11 predicted proteins | sample 3monthpyrite_MG_FD_204941 | JGI IMG/M metagenome (GOLD analysis project Ga0316205, IMG submission 204941) | Microbial mat bacterial communities from mineral coupon in-situ incubated in ocean water Damariscotta River, Maine, United States -... | ecosystem: Environmental > Aquatic > Marine >... | reverse complement strand
CCCTGCCGTGATGCACCGCCTTTCTCGGGATGACTATGGCTAATTGCTCTGGCGCGGATATCTCGACGGCGGTAAACATCCCTTTTAATAAAGGCGGCCTCTTACCAGGAATGACTTTTTCGTAAGGGCTATCTACCCCGACGACGATACCCAAAGTACGGCGAATGGGATCGATGGCTTCACTGAATCTCAATACGCGGGCATCCCACCAGGCATCAGGCATGTCGCCAACCAGTTTAACCCGGGCTTTGAGATTTAATCTTCCCAATACATTACGTGTGATTCCTAATCCGGGATTTTCAAAAACTTTACCTTTTAAATGACTGACCAGAGAACGCATGTGCTTAATCGGTAATTGTGCGTTTATTTCAATACCATTGAGGTCTAGCGCTTCAAATAAAGTTGTCCCAACATTAACAAATTGCCCTTTTTCAATTTCAACAGCACCTATGCGTGCACTAAATGGCAATGTGATCTCTGTACGGCCGAGCGTGGTTTGCTGTCCTTTAACTTGCTCTTCACTACGGGTTATTTGTGATTGTACGGATGCTTTTCGACTGGCATAGGTATTTATCTGCCCCTGCAACTCAGATACGGACTGGCGCAATTGAATTACTTTTTGCTCTTCAGTATCCAACTGTGAACGCGCAATCAGTTTTCGCTCCCAAACACTGCGGATACGCTCTAGCTCTTTTTCACCCACGCTGAGATTCTTCTTTGCCAGCTTTAAAGATCTTTTTGTTGTTTTTTCCTCTTCTTCTAATTGTTTAAGTGAAGATCGATTTGCTGCCAGATCGGCCTGTGTTTGCTTCAGGCTCACCTGATAATCTTCCGGGGCTATTTTTGCGACAATGGTGCCTGCTTCTATACTGTTACCTTGCTTCAGGTCCGGATGCAGGAATGTAATTTTTCCACTCACTTCAGACAATGTTTTCAAGGTTACAATGGGTTCAACATTACCATAGGCGGTAACTGTTGCATTGAAGGGAATGCGTTTAACCGTTAGCACATTCACAGATTTACTGGGCATTTCACCACCGGCGTGTTTTAACGGGGCACGCGTTTTCACCAATGTCACTGCAATGAGTATACCGATAACTAAAAAGATTAAGAGAACATAAGGTTTTTTAAGAAACTGCTTCATAAGGTTGTCCCTTATTCTTACGGTTAATTTGACTGGGATTACTAATACCTACAAACAAATATCTGAACACATTACCAAATACTGTTCAAGTTACTATTTACCTATGCAAAAACTGGAAAAAATTTCTCCCAGTAAATCGTCACTACTGAACTCACCGGTGATTAAAGATAGATGTTGCTGTGCTGCGCGCAATTCCTCTGCGGCTAGTTCACCCGCTTTTGCTTGCTCCAGTTGTTGCCTGCATTGTTGAACATGATGACCCGTTTTTTCGAGCGCATCAAGATGTCGACGACGAGCTATAAATTCACCTTCACTTCCTGCTTGATAGCCTACGCACTCTTCAAGATGTTTTCTTAAAAGGTCAATCCCTTCTTTGTCTTTAGCCGACAGTGTAATCACCGGATCTTGCTCTATTTTAATAGAAGGTTTTGTATTGGTCAGATCGCATTTATTTCTAATAATGGTAAGTGAAAGACCTTTCGGTAGTTGTTGCAGGATTTCTTTATCCTCTGCTGTAACACCTTCACGGTCGTCCACTAATAACAACACACGATCTGCTTTTTCTATTTCTGACCAGGCTCGCTCTATACCAATTTTTTCTACTTGATCTTCAGTTTTGCGTAAGCCTGCGGTATCAATGATATGCACAGGTAAGCCATCTATTTGAATATGTTCTCGCAGTACATCACGCGTGGTTCCCGCTATGTCGGTTACAATCGCAGAAGCTTTGCCAGCAAGCGCATTAAGCAAGCTGGATTTACCGGCATTGGGTCTTCCTGCAATAACGACTGTCATGCCTTCATGCAACAAGGTTCCTTGTCGAGTTGAGTCCATTAGATGATTAAAGTTACTTTCGATGTTACCGAGACGTTGATAAATTGTATCGTCAGATAAAAAATCCACTTCTTCTTCCGGAAAATCAATGGCTGCTTCTATGTACATTCGCAACTCAGTTAATGATCTCAGCAATTGATTAACACGTTCTGAAAATTCACCTTGTAAAGATCGAACAGCAGCTCGTGCAGCTTGTTCACTACTGGCATCGATAATATCGGCAATGGCTTCTGCCTGAGCTAGATCAAGCTTGTCATTTAAAAATGCGCGTTCTGAAAACTCACCAGGCCTGGCTACTCTGGCACCCGCATATAGACAATTTTTTAATAGCAGATCTAATATAAAAGGCCCGCCATGTGCTTGTAGCTCAAGTACATCTTCTCCTGTAAAGGAGTTGGGTTGGGAAAAATAAAGAGCGATGCCCTGGTCCAGCACGCTGCCATCTTGTGCTTTAAAAGAAAGATATTCTGCTTGTCTTGGTTTTGGCAGTTTTCCTAAAATTGCATGAGCAATTTGCTGGCAGGCTTTTCCGGATACACGAATAATACCCACACCACCACGCCCTGGTGGTGTAGCTATCGCTGCTATGGTGTCACTATCACTCACGTTCAGAATTTCTCATTTATTAAGCATCAACATTCGCGAACACGAATTAGGAAATAAATTATATTAACTGCTCCCAGCAGTCATCTGACCAGGATACGCTTCAGTTACCTACTTCCATGTAGGCCACTTTAGTAGCATTTTACTTATTAAACATAAAATATGGCTATGATCTTGGCCTTATTTAGCCTCTGTTATCCTTTTGGTGATAACCCATTGCTGTGCAATAGAGAGGGAATTATTCACCACCCAATACAACACTAGTCCGGCCGGGAAGAACAGGAAGAATACAGTAAATACTAATGGTAGAGCCATCATCACTTTTGCCTGAATAGGATCGAGCGGTGCAGGATTCAACCTTTGCTGTATAAACATGGTTGCACCCATGAGTATGGGAAGAACATAATATGGGTCCTTCGCTGATAAATCCTGAATCCATAACATGAAGGGCGCCTGACGAAGCTCTACTGCCTCAAGAAGTACCCAGTACAAAGCAATAAAGACAGGGATTTGTACCAGAATGGGTAAACAGCCGCCTAATGGATTGATCTTTTCTTTCTTGTATAGCTCCATTAAAGCTTTATTCATGCCTTGTTTATCATCGCCATGGCGCTCTTTCAGGCTTTGCATGCGCGGTTGAAGTTTACGCATATTGGCCATGGATTTATAACTGGTTTCTGACAATTTGTAGAAAGCGAGTTTGATAATCAAAGTTAGGAAAATAATAGACCAGCCCCAGTTATTAAATAAACTGTGCAGAGCACTTAGCAACCAGAATAGCGGTTTTGCGATAACCGTCAGAAAACCGTAATCAGCTGTTAGCTCCAGACCGGGTGAAATATCAGTCAGTACATTCTGGTCTTTAGGGCCGATGTATATTTTGCTGGTGAAGTTTTTAGTTTGTCCGGCTGATAATGTTTCAGCAGGAGAAATCATACCCAGGTAGTAACGGTAATCTTTGTAATTGCTATAGATGGTGTTGATGTCACTTTGTTCCGGGACCCATGAACCAACAAAATAATGCTGCATCATACCTACCCAACCACCCTGTATATTAGGACGATTGATTTTAGATTCCAGGATTTCACTAAAATCTATTTTTTCATACAGTTCTTCTGGTGTATAGATAACTCCGCCCATGTAAGTGTTCATCATGAACATGGACTGGCTTTCCTGTCCGAATTGAGTACGTTGTAACTGCCGATAGAAACTACCCTGCCAATCTTGCGCACTGCCATTATCTACTTTGATCGACATATCGATGAGATGACTGGCACGATGAAAAGTATATGTCCTTGTCACTTTAACGCCACTGGCATCAGTCCAGGTCATGTTAACGTCCAGTTTGTCCTGCCCTTCCGCCAATGCGTATTCGGTTTTGTCGGTTTTGAAAATAGCTTCGTGCGTTGGGCCTTTACCTTTTAACATTGAGAAACCGGATTGTGCGACAAATAATTTGGCGCCTTTATCGGTTAAAAGCTGAAAAGGCTCGTTAGGTTTACCCTGCTCTACTGGATACTTTCTTAATTTAACTTCGCGGATATCACCACCCATAGTATCCAGGTAAACTTCCAGATAATCGGTACGTACGTGAATGCGCTGGTTGGAGACTAATTTATTTTGTTCCCCGCTGATGGTAGGTCCGGCAGGTTTAGCGGCCGTTGCAGCAACAGGTACATCACTCACGATTGTGGATGCTGTCGGTGCAGGCACTGCGCTGGTTTCGCTGCTGGCAGGGCTTGCAGCATTAGTAGCAACAGGCGCGTTAGTTTTTACGCCATAATCTAATTGCCATTCCTGATAAAGCACCATACCGAGAAATACTAAACCGATGAAAATAAATAGTCTTTGATTTTCCATTTTTTATAATTACTTCTTTTGTTTGTTAAGGTCAGGGACAGGATCTTCCCCTCCAGGTGACCAGGGATGACAGCGTAGTATGCGGCGCAATGCCAACCAACTACCACGAAATACACCATGTCGTTCAATTGCTGTTTGTGCATAGCTTGAACAAGACGGATAAAATCGGCAATGATTACCCAGGAGCGGGCTTATTATATATTGGTATGACCTAATAAGGAAAATCAGGATTCGGCGCATCTTTTCACCAGCCTTTCCCAATGCTTGGTCAGGGAATGTTGTATCTCACTATTATTTCTGTCCTGCAAGCCTTTTTTTGCCAGGACGACAATATCAATGCCTTGCAGGCTATGTTGATGATGTCTAAAACTCTCACGAACCAGTCGTTTGATATGATTTCGGTGCACCGCTTTGGCGATGGTTTTCTTGGCAATAGCCAGACCTAGTCGCCCGCTATTTTGTTCATTTTTTACTGCCAGAAGCGTAAATAATCCATCACTGGATCTCACTGGATCTTTAAAGACCCGTTGATAATCTCTTTTACTTAGGAGCCTTATCGAACGTGGAAAATGACAAATGGGGCTGGGTACATTCAATGAAATACCTTAAAAATTATAGTTTTAAGGTTAATATTTATCTGTGGATAGGTCACAAATTCGAGTATTGAATTGTTTAGGCAACAGATCCAGTAAAAATGGCCCTGTCTGTTAAAATCCAAATACTAGGGAGTCAGACGCTTGCGGCCTTTTGCTCGTCTTGCATTAATAACTGCGCGGCCACCAGTAGTACTCATGCGTGCACGAAAACCGTGTGTACGTGCTCTTTTTAATACGCTTGGTTGAAATGTACGTTTCATATCGCTCTACCTGAATATCTACTAAATGCCGGGAATAATGAACCGGCAATCCTACTGTGTTGCACCAGTAGTGTCAATAGAAATATATTAGCTTTTATCCACTCCAAATTGTGGATAACTTTTGAAAATGGCGCTAGAATCCCCGAACAATAAAGTTATTAACAATAACTCCAGTAAGTGGAGAGTCTGTTTGTCCAGTCTTTGGAATTTATGTCTTCAATACCTTGAAGATGAATTACCTCAAAACCAGTTTAATACCTGGATCAGGCCTCTGCACGCCATTGAGAAAGGCCAAAATTTACAGTTATTGGCACCCAATCAATTTGTGCTTGATCAGATTAAGGCTAATTTTCTGGAGTCTATCCAGCAGTCATTACATGAGCTTTGTGAAAACAACCCGCCCAACCTGAAACTACAAGTTGGCAGCATTAGCCAGGTAACCACGCCTCCGGCATCTGAAAAAGCTGCTGAAGAACCAAAACAGACTATTTCTCATAAAAGTAATATCAACCCGGATTTTACTTTTACATCCTTTGTGGAAGGAAAATCCAACCAGTTAGCCCGTGCAGCTTCTGTCCAGGTAGCTGAAAATCCTGGCAAGGCGTACAACCCGTTATTTATATATGGCGGTGTTGGTCTCGGTAAAACCCATTTGATGCATGCAGTGGGCAACATGATGCTGGAAAAAAATCCTGATGCCAAAGTGGTGTACCTGCACTCTGAGCGGTTTGTTGCTGATATGGTTAAGGCTCTACAACACAATTCCATTAACGAATTTAAACGCTTCTATCGTTCAGTCGATGCGCTAATGATTGATGATATTCAGTTTTTTGCCAAAAAAGAACGTTCTCAGGAAGAATTTTTTCATACATTCAATTCATTACTGGAGGGTCATCAACAGGTTATTCTGACTTGTGATCGTTTTCCCAAAGAAGTGAACGGATTGGAAGAACGCCTGAAATCCCGTTTTGGCTGGGGCCTGACTGTTTGTGTTGAACCACCAGAACTTGAAACGCGCGTGGCTATTTTGCTGGGTAAGGCTCGACAAATGAATACGCACTTACCCGATGATGTTGCATTTTTCATTGCCAAACGCTTGCGTTCGAATATACGTGAATTAGAAGGGGCCTTGAAACGTGTCATTGCTAATGCTCACTTTACCAACCAGGCGATCACCCTGGATTTTGCTAAAGATGCTTTACGCGATCTACTTTCACTACAAGACCGTTTAGTCAGTATTGAAAATATACAGAAAACCGTTGCCGAGTATTACAAAATACGCGTGCATGATTTATTATCAGCACGTCGGACCCGTTCTATTACTCGTCCTCGACAAATAGCAATGTCGCTGGCGAAGGAATTAACCAACCACAGCTTGCCGGAAATTGGCGATGCTTTTGGTGGCCGAGATCACACGACCGTATTGCATGCCTGTCGCAAGGTTAAGGAACTCAAAGAAACAGAAATACGCATTAAAGAAGACTATATGAGCCTGTTGAGAATGTTGAGCACATGATGTGGATAACCTGTTAATAAAATATGATTTTGCTTTTAATCACATGTTATCCACAGGTAATTAACAGCTAATGAAGTCTTTTTACAGTTATTATACAGCTAATATACGGCTATAAGTAATTGATACATATAGATATAATTGGGTTATTAACATTTGTAGGCTTTGTTAATAATAACAATAACAAATAAGTATTTATTTATTAATAATATATAAATAGGGAATTCGGATGAAGTTTAAGATCAAACGTGAAACGTTATTAAAACCACTTCAGTTTGTCATAGGCGTTGTAGAACGCAGACAAACATTACCGGTATTATCCAATTTATTATTACAAGCAGACACGGGAAGAATTTCATTAACTGCAACAGATCTGGAAGTAGAGCTGGTCGCTACTTTTGACCTGGATGTAGCTGATGGTGGTGAGATCACGATACCTGCAAGAAAATTTCTCGATATTTGTAGAACCTTGCCTGATGATTCAGATTTAAATATTGGATTCCAAAAAGAGCGAGTAACTGTGAAATCGGCAAAAAGCCGTTTTACTTTATCAACATTACCGGCGACTGAATTCCCGTTAGTTGAAGACATTAAGGTTCAAAAAGAATTTAAAGTACCCCAAAGAGAATTAAAAAAACTAATTGAACGTACTCATTTTGCTATGGCTCAACAAGACGTTCGCTATTATTTGAATGGATTGCTGTTAGAAATAAAAGAAGGGCAATTACGTACTGTTGCAACTGATGGCCACCGTTTGGCTATTTGTGAAGTCGAAGCTGATATTTCAGGTGATGATAGTCACCAGGTTATTGTTCCTAGAAAGGGTATTCAGGAGTTGGGGCGTCTACTTGAAGATTCAGACGAAATTGCCTTGATTCAGTTAGGTACCAATCATATTCGTGTTCAACTGCCAGATTTACGTTTTACCTCAAAACTCATTGATGGAAAATTCCCTGATTATAATAAGGTCCTACCTAAGGGCAGTAACAAGTTTGCTCATGCGCAGCTGGACACATTAAAACAAGCCTTTATTCGTACATCGATTCTTTCCAATGAAAAATATCGAGGCGTGCGCTTGGTAATGGATGACAATAAATTATCCTTACAAGCACATAATCCTGAACAGGAGGAAGCGGAAGAAGAGTTGGAAATTGAATATCAAGGTGAACCCATCGAGATTGGATTTAATGTTAATTACATACTCGACGCACTGAATGCTATTCCTGAAGATAAAGTCACTATTTCTTTGAGTGATTCGAATAGTAGTTGTTTGATAGAACCTGCTGAATCAAAGGATTGCCGGTATGTTGTTATGCCGATGCGTTTATAGCCTATCAATATAAATTCATACCAGTCTCTGGCAAACACGTCTCATGGCACTTGTTAAGCTAGGAATCAGACATTTTAGAAATCTTCATCACGTAGATTTAGACCCCTCCCAAGATATTAATTTAATCACCGGGCAAAATGCGTCAGGTAAAACCAGTCTCTTAGAGGCCATATATTTTCTGGGTAGAGCCTCCTCTTTTCGCACAAACCGCTTTGATAAAATTCTGGAAAAGGGGGAATCAGAGTTATCTGTGTACGCAACACAAATTTCAAAAAATGGGAAAAAAGTACCTTTTGGGGTCATAAAAGGCTCAAAAAAGGTGCAAATACGTATCAATGAACAAAAAATAAACAAAGTATCTAATCTTGTTTTAAACCTCCCATTACAAGTTATTCATCCCAATAGTCACCAATTACTGGAAGAGGGTCCACATTACAGGAGAAGGTTTCTTGATTGGGGTGTGTTCCACGTGGAACAGTCTTTTTATCCAGCATGGCAACGTTACCAAATTGCGCTAAAACAAAGGAACACAGCTTTGCGTAATAGAAACTCCAGGGAATTGATTAAGGTCTGGGATAAAGAATTGCTTGAATCTGGCAATATTATTCATATACAACGCCTGCAATACGTCAATGATCTACAGGGTTTGTTACACCAATATATTAATCCGGTATTAGGCGATCTTGACTTTAAACTCAATTATCAGCCAGGTTGGAAAAAGGAGACTACGTTTGCAGAGTCTCTACAGCAATCATTACAAACGGATTTGGAGCGAGGGTTTACAACCGTTGGCCCTCAACGTGCGGATATTGCAATAACACTGGATGGACAAAAGGCGAGTGAAAGAATTTCACGTGGACAACAGAAAGTCCTTGTGACTTGTTTGTTATTGGCTCAAACAGGGTTATATAACCTGAAAACGGAAAAAGAGTGCATTTTACTGATTGATGATGTGGCAGCCGAGCTAGATTCAGATAACAGGGATAAGTTGCTGTCTGTATTACAGGACATGAGAGTCCAAATGTTTTTAACCGCCATTGGTGATGAGACGTTAAAACCTATGATGGATAAATCATTGACTTCCCGAATGTTCCACGTGGAACATGGACATGTTACCGCTGTTTTATAAACGTTTCTGTCTGGTCATTAGTCTGGTATCCTATATATAAGGTATACCTAGGAAAATAAACATGAGTGATGATACTTACGATTCTTCGAATATAAAGGTCTTGAAAGGCCTGGATGCTGTGCGCAAACGACCGGGCATGTACATTGGTGATACGGATGACGGGACTGGCTTGCACCATATGGTTTTCGAAGTTGTCGATAATGCCATTGATGAAGCCTTGGCAGGATTTTGCTCTGAGATAACCATCATTATTCATAGTGATGATTCAGTGACAGTCACCGACAATGGGCGCGGTATTCCTACCGATATTCATGAGGAAGAGGGTATATCAGCAACTGAAGTGATTATGACGGTGTTACATGCTGGTGGAAAGTTTGATGATAATTCCTATAAAGTGTCTGGCGGACTACACGGCGTGGGTGTTTCAGTGGTTAATGCGCTATCAGAAACCCTGGAAATAACAGTCAGGCGTGATAAAAAAGTACATTACCAAAAATATGTAGACAGCGTTCCAGTAGAACCACTAAAAATTATTGGTGAGACAGAACATACAGGTACTGATATACGTTTTAAACCCAGCTCAAGTATATTTGCGATTACAGAATTCCATTACGATATTCTCGCCAAGCGATTACGTGAACTTTCTTTCCTGAATTCAGGGGTTAACATTAAGATCAGTGATGAAAAGAGCGGAAAATCTGACACCTTTAAATATGATGGCGGCATACAGGCCTTTGTTGAGCATTTAAATCGTAACAAAACACCACTACACGAGAAGGTCTGTTATTTCTCTACTGAAAAAGATGGTATTGGTGTGGAAGTAGCATTGCAATGGAACGATTCCTATCAGGAAAGTATTTTTTGTTTTACTAATAATATTCCACAGCGTGATGGCGGAACACATTTGGCTGGTTTCCGTGGTGCATTGACCAGAACGCTGAATCAGTATGTAGAATCTGAAGGTAGTGCAAAAAAAGTAAAAGTGAATGTGGCAGGAGATGATGCACGTGAAGGTTTGACGGCAGTGTTGTCTGTTAAAGTACCAGACCCTAAATTTTCTTCTCAAACCAAAGACAAACTGGTGTCTTCTGAAGTTAAGGGCATTGTAGAGTCTACTACAGCGGAAAAACTGCAAGAATTTCTGATGGAATTCCCCGCAGATGCCAAAAATATTGTAGCGAAGATCATTGATGCAGCACGCGCCCGTGAAGCAGCCCGTAAAGCACGAGAATTAACCCGGCGCAAAGGGGCGCTGGATTTAGCTGGTTTACCCGGAAAGCTGGCGGACTGTCAGGAAAAAGATCCCGCCTTATCAGAACTGTTCCTGGTGGAGGGTGATTCTGCTGGTGGATCTGCTAAACAGGGTAGAGACAGAAAGTACCAGGCCATTCTTCCACTGAAAGGTAAAATCCTGAATGTAGAAAAAGCGCGTTTTGATAAAATGCTGTCATCGGCTGAAGTCGGTACACTGATTACCGCTTTAGGTTGCGGTATTGGCCGTGAAGAGTTCAATCCGGAAAAACTACGTTATCACCGCATCATCATCATGACGGATGCCGATGTTGATGGATCCCACATTCGTACTTTATTGTTAACTTTTTTCTATCGCCAGATGCATGAGCTGATAGAAAGGGGTCATGTTTATATTGCTCAGCCTCCTTTATATAAGGTAAAGAAGGGCAAGCAAGAATATTATGTTAAAGATGATATAGAATTAAATAATTATTTACTTAGTTTATCTATGGATAATGCCTCACTGTTTGTGAATGATAATGCACCAGCAATAACCGGTGTACAGCTGGAAAGTTTGGCGAATGATTATGTTAGGGTCATGAGCACGATACAAAGGCTGGCTCGTAGAGTAGACCCCGTTATACAAGAAAAATTCATTTATATTCAAGGGGTTACTAAAGAAACCTTGCTTAATAAGGATGACATGAGCGCGTGGTGTAATGAATTGCAGGCACGTTTGAATGATGATCAGGTGGCATCAACAAGCTACCAGGTAAGTATGGAAGAACTGGAAGACAGTGATGCCTTTAATCTGGTAGTCAGTAAGCATATTCATGGTATTAGTCATGAACAAAAAATGCACAGTGAGTTTTTTGATTCTGCAGAATACCGTTCGATGGTAGCACTGGGTCAGCAGCTTGACGGATTATTAAGTCCTGAAGCCAGTATTCAGCGTGGTGAACGCAAACATCCAGTTAGCAGCTTTAAAGAAGCCATGAACTGGTTAATGGAAGAAGCCAAGCGCGGTATGAATATCCAACGCTATAAAGGCCTGGGAGAAATGAACCCGGATCAACTTTACGAAACCACGCTCAATATGGACACACGACGATTATTGCAAGTGAAGATTGAAGACGTTGTTGCAGCAGATGAAGTATTTACTACGTTAATGGGTGACCAGGTTGAGCCACGCCGTGATTTTATTGAAAAGAATGCATTGGCCGTTGCAAATCTGGATGTCTAGGTCCATTTAATTCATTAGTGTAAATTCTCAGTTTATGGATTTATCAAACCTATCCAATGTAACCCTGTCCGCTATGGCGGCGGCGGGTTTCTTTGTCCTTACATTAATAATGGCGGCAATGCTATCCAGACATTCCACGGATATGGCCTCTGACAATAAGCCCTCGTTTTGGCGTCGATTATTGACTGGCGAATCTCTAACAGAGACGGGTTTGAAATTCCGTATCGGTGTCTTTATTGCCTTGATGTTTACCTTTATGAATATCATTGGTACAGCCGTTATTTTTTTAGCGGAACAAGCCAAAATTTAATTCGTGTAAACACCATTAATTCCCCAAGTTCATGATGCAATTACTTATCATTGGTTATGTTTGGCCCGAGCCAGAATCATCAGCCGCCGGTAGCCGCATGATGCAATTACTGCATAGTTTCCTACAGCAGGGTTGGCACATTACATTTGCCTGCCAATCCACTGAAAGTGAAAACTCAGCAGACCTGGAATCATTGGGAATAGAAAAAGCGCATATAGAAGTCAATAATAGTGAATTTGATTTATTTGTAACAAAGAACCAACCCGACATCGTTATCTTTGATCGCTTCATGATGGAAGAACAATTTGGTTGGAGAGTTCAGGAAAATTGTCCGCATGCTTTACGAATTCTGGAATCTTCAGATTTGCACTGTTTACGACACGCCAGGCACCAAGCACTTAAGCAGACGCGTGAAATCACTTTGCAAGATTATCATAGTGATATGGCAAAAAGAGAAATTGCCAGTATTTTAAGATGTGATATCAGCCTGATGATTTCAGAATGGGAAATGCAACTGCTACAGGATGTATTTAAAATAGATGAAAGTTTACTGCACTACATACCTTTAATGTATGAAACCATTGATATAGATAATCAAAAAACCGTATTGCCCACTTTTGAGAAAAGACAAGGATGTATTTTTATTGGTAATTTTCATCACGCACCTAACTGGGATGCCGTGCAATATTTAAAACAAACCGTTTGGCCTTCTATACGAGAACTATTGCCGCAGGTGACATTATCTATTTATGGAGCCTATACACCAGAGAAGGCCAAGCAGCTGCATAACCCAAAAGAAGGTTTTAATATTGAAGGCTGGGTTCCCGATGTTAAAACAGTGATGAGTCAGGCAAGAGTTAATCTTGCACCACTCCGGTTTGGGGCAGGTATGAAAGGTAAATTGACCGATGCCATGATCTATGGAACACCCAGTGTAAGCACGAGTATTGGCGCAGAAGGCATGCATGGAAATTTGCCATGGGGTGGCCACATAACTGATGATGTGAGTGCCTTTGCAAAAGCAACGGCTGATTTATACCAACATCAACAAGCATGGGAAGCTGCCCAGATACAGGGTTTTAATATTATTAATGCACGTCATGATCAAGTAAAATTAAAGAATGGCTTGTTTCAAAAATTACTGTCCGTACAAGAAAACTTGCAAGCACATCGTCTGAAAAATTTTACTGGCGCTATGTTGTCACACCACAGTATGAAAAGTACTGAATACATGTCCCGTTGGATAGAAGCCAAAAATAAAAAACATTAAAAAGTGAGACTTAAACAACTTTTAAAACGGCTATTTCGTGAGCATTCAAAGGAACACGTACAAAAGCCCTGCCATCGTTATGTTGTTCGACGACCCAGTGTTGCTCAGGCTTTAATAAATTAATCATTTGCTGTCCCGGTCCACTGAGGAAATGATCGACCGTAATCGCATCATTGCGTTGGCTACTTTCAAGATTTATAGCGACCAACACCTCTTCAGTATCCAGGATACGTGACCACGCTAAAGTGCAATGCCCATTGTTCGGGTGATAAAATAGATTGTCGTCGTTAGCAATTTCACGAAAGTACTGCCTTCCGTAACGCAAAGAGGCTTGTTGTAGTCTGACCTGACAGAGTTTTTGGATGGCATCGTAAAGGGGATTCTGCTGATTAAAGAAATGTTTTCCTGTCGAGTTAAAGGCACCCCATTCACCACCAAACATACATTCTCTGATATATGTATCGTTGTCACCACCGCCATCAAAACCCTGTTCAGTTCCGTAATAAATACAGGGTACACCCTGACTAAACAATAAATAGCCAATGGCCAAAACGGCCTGTTGAGGGAAAGGGTTATTGTGTAGAAAACGACGGTAAGGATGTGCCATTTGGTCGTGGTTATCAATGAACGTAACAAAATAACGTCCGGCTTCACCATGGTCAGCGTACTGTTGATGCAATGTATCGTAACGTTGGCGTAACACAGAAGGGCTGGTAAACCCCTTAATGACATCCTCAAGGATAAAATATAACGGAAAATCCAGCGCAGCATCCAGTGACGGAAAGCGTTCATTACTATTAGCTAAACGACTATTGCGACCAATATAGCGTTGAATGGTGGCATCATCATCAACGATTTCACCAAACATAAAAAAATTATGCTTTCCGTAACGTTGTGCATATTCGCGCATGGCATTGCAAAATATCGCGACTGAAGAGCTTTCCATGTGTTTAACCGTATCAATGCGAAAGCCATCGATATCTGCACTGACAATCCAGGATTTATAAGCCTTGATCAGTGTATCCAACACCTGGGGTTGGTTAATGTCTAATTCCTTCAGACTAAAAAAATCACCATCCTGCGCCTCAAGGTCATTATTCCAGTCTCTGATTTCACCCTTGCGTTTAAATGTGCCCGGATTCTGTAATTCTAACGGCCAAATCCCATCGACACGTTGTAAACCCGGAGCTGGATCCATTTCCCGCCAAAAACCGAAGGGGAACTGCTGACCTTGATGGTAATAATAGGGTTGATCATCCGGATATGACCAGACATCACCGCTGTGATTGAAGATAATATCTTGAATAACATACATACCACGCGCATGTGCCTCATGAGTTAATGCCTGCAAATCCTCAAGAGTGCCAAAACGAGGATCAATATCAAGAAAATCCTGTACGCCGTAGCCGTGGTAACTATCATCTTTATCCAGGCGATTTTTGAAAACGGGACTGAGCCAGATAGTCGTACAACCCAGGTTATGTAAATAATCCAGTCGTCGGGTAATGCCCTTTAGATTTCCTCCTTGAAAACGCCTACCATCAGCAGGGTTTCTACCGTCAGGGCCAAATTGACCTGAATATGCCGGATGATCCTTATTATCATCAAAGCGATCAACCAGTAGAAAATAGATGACCTGATCACGCCAGTCGAGTGGAGATGGGTGTAAAGTATGTAATGGTTGAAACTCAAGATCATTGACGGACTGTGGTCGGGTAGGCATAACCATGCTCCTGTATCCATGCAGGAAA
>Ga0316205_10003415_pt1 | contig 15079 bp, 12 predicted proteins | sample 3monthpyrite_MG_FD_204941 | JGI IMG/M metagenome (GOLD analysis project Ga0316205, IMG submission 204941) | Microbial mat bacterial communities from mineral coupon in-situ incubated in ocean water Damariscotta River, Maine, United States -... | ecosystem: Environmental > Aquatic > Marine >... | reverse complement strand
CAACAATTTGCGCCATCAGAAACATAAGCTCCGTACATTTTTACCTGACGAGCACCCTGATTAACCTGGTAATTTACCCTTTATGAAACCTGTTTGCTGTTTATTATATTGTCGCCCCGGATTTGAAAAAGAGTCTGCTTCTGAGATTATGCACTTAACACAAAGCCATAATATTCAGGGTTATATTAAAGCCAAAGCCGATAGCGGTTATATTGGGTTCTACCCTGCCTCGCCTGTAGATTTAACTGAGTTCAATGAATCTGTTAAATATAAAGAAATGATCTTTAGCCGACAATCTCTATTTGTCAGTGAGATTATTACCTCATTACCACCTGAAGATAGAATTACACCTTTGTTAGCCTCTATTCAAACTATGCAGCTAACGTTCAATGATGTGTTTTTAGAAACACCCGATACCAACGAAGGTAAACAGTTAAGCAGCTTTTGTAAAAAATTCTCTACGCCGCTTACTATTGCATTAGAGAGAAAAAACTTAATGCATAAAAAAAGTGAATGGCGACTACATCTTTTCTTTTTAAGTTCGAGTGCTGTTTACATTGGTGTTAGCCATATTAAAAACAGCTCGCCTGAAGTAATGGGTATAAAACGATTACGCTTTCCAAAAGAAGCCCCCAGTCGTTCTACTTTAAAGTTAGAAGAAGCATTTAAAACCATGCTTAATGAGAATGAACAGGCACATTATTTAAAAAACGGCATGACAGCAGTCGACCTTGGAGCCTGCCCGGGAGGCTGGACATGGCAGTTAGTTAACCGCGGAATTAGAGTTAACGCTATAGATAACGGCGCTATGGATAAAAAATTAATGGACACGGGTCTGGTGAAAGAAATTAAAGCTGATGGCTTTAAATACTTACCAGAGAAAACAGTCGACTGGCTGGTTTGCGATATGGTCGAACGACCTATGCATATTGCACGCCTGATGACTCGCTGGCTTACTGGTGGTCATTGTAGATATGCCGCATTTAATTTAAAACTGCCCATGAAAAAACGTTATGACATGGTTATGGGGTGCAAAGACTATATTAGTAATGAATTAAATCAGCTAAATTACTCTCACAAAATAACCATCAAACACTTATATCATGACCGTGAAGAAGTCACCTGCATTGTATTATTAAACTAATCAAGCCCACTTAGCTGACAAACCTATTCACTATTAAAACCAGCCTCATAAATAGTTGTGAGTTTTGCGTTATTTTTAACGTGACAAATACACCTTGGTCTCATGCCATAGCAATACATTTCACTATTAAGCTACCGTTCGTCTTGATTACACAACTTATCAATCGTCACCTGACTTTAACATAATGACTTTGATTTGAATCAATCGTCTGAGTTGTATATTTAAATATGATCAGCATCTAATACATTAAGCTATGTAAATCTCATCACATAAGAAATGAGATACAAAAAATAAAATGAACACAGGGTAATATTATGTCGGATCAGAAAGATCTTGGTATTATAATCGCTGTATTAAAACGTTTTGAGAAGCAACGGCTACCACACATTTTCTGTATTAGAGAATATATTGAAAGAGGTGAAAAACTAAAAGATTCAGATATAGATTTTTTGAATGATATAATTTATGAAACACAAAAAATGGCATCCCAAACGAATAAAATACTTAAAAAACATCCTGAGTTTGAACAATTAGAAATAAACATCAGAGCGCTATACCATTACATTGCCGAACTGTCTCTGATAAATGAAAAATCTAGTCAGCCTGATTAATATAGTGTTCTCAATAGATAATTAAATACTCATAAAAAAGTATAACGAGCACAAACATCGCGCTATTTTTTATTTTCCGATATCCAGTTTAAGGCGAGTTTCCTTGATGCAAATGCCTGAGTCTTAAAAACATATTTTTTTACATACGCCTGCCATACTTTAGTTAGACTAAACTGTAAACTTTCTGATTCAACAACCGCTATTATGATGTTTGGATTAATTTTCGACGCTTTTTTATCCAGTTCAGCAATGATTTCAATGTCTTTTGCCGTTACATCATATTCGGTACATTTTGATTTATCAATAATATGATACTTCTGATTTTTCAAATATTTTTCATCATATATTTTTTTGTGCGCCTGTATTATTTCATACCCATAAACAATACCCGTTGCCAATATTTCAACACCCTCACCATTTTCTAAAACATTTACTTCAATAGTCATAACTAAACCACATAATAAATAAACTCATTAAAAATCACTGACTATTTCTCATTTCATCAAGTTCAGCATAAATCATTTCCGGTGTTTCAAGGCTTATTTCGCCAATCAGTTTTGCACGAAATTCATTTAATAAAATTTCAGATACCTTATGTAAATTCACTTTGCCTCCAGCCTGTAAAAAGCCGCGCTTTTTACCAATAGATTCTAGTAGCTGCAATTCATCAGTCGATATTTCATTCAACTTATATCGTTTGAGTAATAACTCAGGATAGGCCGCTCCCAGATAGCCGGCTGCAAATAGCGCCACATCTTCATATTCCATAGCGGTACTCTTTATAGCCCCGGTTACCGCTAATCGATAACCACTATTCACATTATGAATTTTAGGCCAGAGAAACCCCGGGGTATCCATTAATTCAATTCCGTTATCGAGTATGATTTTCTGTTGTCGCTTTGTAATTGCCGGCTCATCACCCACTTTAGCTATAAACCGGCCTGCGAGTGTATTTATTACACTGGACTTGCCTACATTGGGTATGCCCATAATCAGCACACGAACAGGTTTTACTGCGACATTTCTATCAGGAAAAAATTGCCGGCATAGATTTAAGGTTTGTTTTATCTTTGCAGGTTGATCCTGTGTTACCGCAAGTGCTTTAATATTGCGTGATTCCTGAAAATGATTTATCCATAACTCAGTGACCTTCGAATCAGCCAGATCCGATTTATTCAGTAGCTTTATACAGGGTTTATCTCCGCGTAATTCGGCAACCAGCGGATTTTCTGAACTATAAGGAATGCGAGCATCTAACACCTCTATAATAAGATCAATCTTAGGCATAACCTTTTTGATCTCTTTACGTGCTTTATGCATATGACCCGGAAACCACTGTATCGCCATAAATTTGTTCACTGTATAATTTAAATAAGCCGTATTTTAACCTAAAATGCACACCCGAACTTCAGTGACACCACCGAAATTCCATGTTTAACCCAAAATGCCTGTAAACTAAGCTAAAATTTCAATTAAATTATAAATGCAGCTATACCCAGAAAACTTAATTCAGGAAACTTAATGTCTAACCAGTACGACCTGTTAATTATCGGCGCCGGTGTTTCCGGTAGCGCCCTGCTTTATCTGACAACTAAATATACTGATATTCAGCATATTGGGGTCATTGAGAAGTACTCCGCACCTGCAAGAGTAAATTCACTATCCAGCAACAACAGCCAAACCCTGCATTGTGGCGATATAGAAACAAATTACACACTAGAAAAAGCACTAAAAGTTAAACGCGCGGCCAGTATGTTACGTAACTATGCGGTTGCTCAGGCAGATGCTCACCACATCATATTTAAGTACTCCAAAATGGTTTTAGGCGTTGGCGCCAAAGAATGTGAGTTACTCAGGGAACGCTTTAAGGTCTTTAGCCCTCATTACCCTCATTTGAAACTACTAGACAAAAAAGCGATTGCCCGTATTGAGCCAAATGTTGCCATGCAAGACCATAAGTTTCGTAACGATGAGATTCTTGCACTAGGTTCTACTGATGAATATACCGCTGTTAACTTTGAAGCCTTATCTCGCTCATTTGTAAGACAGGCTGAAATTGAAGCTGCTGAGCACGCTCAAAAAACTATTGATATGCACTACAACGAATACGTTGATCATATTAAAATCGATAAAAATGGATTTATCGTTGAAACGGATGGTGTCTGTTATCGAGCAAAATCGCTGGTTGTCTGCGCGGGCGGTCACAGCCTTAAGCTGGCTCATGATATGGGATATGGACATCACTATTCAGTACTACCTATTGCGGGTAGTTACTACTTCACACCTCATGTACTTAACGGCAAAGTCTATACGGTGCAAAATGATGCGCTACCCTTTGCGGCGATTCATGGTGACCCGGATGTTTTAGTACCAGGTGCAACCCGTTTTGGCCCCACAGCTTTAGTTTTACCCATACTGGAAAGATACAACTTAAAAACCCTGCCTGATTTTTTACAGGTCTTCCGTTTTGATGGCAAAGTAGCAAAAGTTTTATGGGATTTATTAAAAGTCGCTGATATTCGCAATTACATGTTTAAAAACATGCTTTTTGAAATTCCTGTGATACGTAAAATACTTTTTTTAAAAGATGTTAGAAAAATCATTCCTTCATTAAAATTAAAAGATTTAAAATTTGCTAATAAGGTAGGTGGAATACGCCCGCAACTTATTGATAAAGACCACTGCAAGTTACTCATGGGCGAAGCAAAAATTGATACGGGCATTGGTGGTATTTTTAATATGACGCCATCACCCGGCGGAACTTCCTGTATTGAAAATGCGGAAATAGATATGCGCTCAGTTGTTAAACACTTAGGTGCCACTATTGATGAGACTGCATTACAGAAAGATTTACTAGGTGATGATATTCAGCATGATACGAATGATTTTGCTGGTGTTGTGATTTCCGGTGATAATGCGTATTAATTTATTTTTTATTCGCCAAAAATAATTGCTAAACCCTATTATAATAGTTTGAAGCGGGGTCTCGATATTACAGTTCAGGCTCAAACTATTATAAATAACTACCCTGCTTAAATAACTTTCCACTCACAGCGCACATCAGAATATTGCACTAAATATGCGCATATTCAGCATCTAATGCACACTTATAATGCGCTTCTTCAATTATTCAACAATGCCCAGCAATAATTTCTTTTAATTCATATACATAGAAATTAAATACTCAACTATAAAAGCGGCATACTAATTGCTCATCTTTTAATATTCATAGCGAATAAAGTATGACTTATTAAGTATCGTTTATTAGCACTATCAAAACACAACTGTTTTAACCCCGGGAGATTAAAATGAACATAAAGCCCTTTTCATGCAAGCTTGCAATCAACCAATGCCATTTATTTTTAAAGTGGAGTTTATCTTTTCTATCTGTATTACTGACATCTACATTTATTATTGTTTTACAAAACCCGATGTAAATAATAAATTTCAGTTAGTAAAAACCAGCCGGAAAGGTTAAAAATTTTAAGAATTATGAGCTCTTTATAATATCATTTATAAAGCTGTGAACAGGTAATGAATTATCCTGATTAACTAAATCCAGCATATCCGTAAGTAAACTCTTGATTGTTTTTTCTGCTTGCTCGAATAATTGATTATTATTTTGTTGCTCGATCAGTTTTTCTAATTGCGCCAGCATATCAATTGCTGCTGCAGGGCCAGATGCCAGAGCAGAGTGCATAGAGGGTACAGAGTCACTATACTGCTCAGTTCTTTGATAGTTCTGAACAACCTCAACATAAGTGCTTTGCTGAAAATCAAGCGCAAAACTTTTTAGCTCCTCACTATCAAAACCTAATTCCATTGCAGAATTAAATGCAGCCTGTACATCGCCATTAAAAAACTGACTGGCTAAATCTCCAACGTTACTTAATAACTCATTAATTGCCTGTTGTTCGCCTTCATCAAGATCGCCCTGCACATTAAACTGAAATGAGGCTGATGAAATACCTGAGAAACCATAAGAGGCTGATGAGCCGTGTTGATTAGCCGCATAACTTTTGCTTGAAGCAGATTCAATATAGGCCGAATAGCTTACCTCAATTCGATCACCATCCTGTGTAATGATTTCAATTGAAGCTTCTCTGCTTTGTTCAAACTGGGTTGTTAAAGACGCTGATTGAGAAATTAGTTCGCCGCTTCCCTGCTGTCGTGAATGACTATTTAAAGAACTGGCTATATCTTCAAGCCCCTGAAAAATCAATGATTCAGTATTATCAATCTGTGCATCAATTTCTTCTGTCATCTGAGGCATTTCACTGAGTATCTTTCTGGCATCAGCAAAACCCCGGCTTATGCCCTCTTTTGCCTGTTGTAACATACTCTGCGCTTCCAGCTCACTTCCCGCTCTTTGCCTTATTGCGGTTTCGACAAAACCTAGCACTCGGTCGGCAACTGCCTGTGAGGAAAAATCAGACTTATTGGCTTGAGTAAATTGTGAAAATTCAGGAATATTTTTAGAAATCTGATTTTCAAGTAGTTGTGATGAACTTTGTGAACTACTTGCTCCAGAGAAATACCCCTGATTAATATCAGGTTTTTTGGCCACATGCGAAGTGAAGCCACTATTGGCGCTGTTGTTAACACCATATCCCGAGTTATTGAATAGAGTATTCATGGTGATATCCTTCTGAATTGACTTTCTGAGCAATGAATCATCAGAATAAAAATTCAGCTTTACTAAAAATAAACATTTCTATCTGTATTGTTCTATATCGGCAAACTATTGTATTTCTTAAGCTCCACCTGTACATTCATGACGAACAGAAAAAATAAATATAATTCAATTACTAACTAGCACTAATGTGCAAGCCATCCTCCCCCCGGATGCCGTATTGGAGTCATTAATGAACGATATCGCCAAATCTTTGAAGCCTGAGGAGTATTTTATTGATGAGGAGCCATACTATGAAGCAGTCGGCTCTGAAATAGATATATTCCTCGCCGCCTATAAGCAGCAGATACCCGTATTATTAAAAGGCCCTACCGGATGTGGTAAAACGCGATTTATGGAGCATATGGCATGGCGATTGAAGAAAGCCCTGATCACCGTATCCTGTCACGACGACTTAACAGCCTCCGATCTGGTTGGTCGTTTTCTGATATCCGGCGGAGAAACCACCTGGATAGATGGCCCTCTGGCTCGCTCTGTACGACATGGTGCAATATGTTATTTAGATGAAGTCGTTGAAGCGCGTAAAGATACTACCGTAGTCATTCACCCACTTGCAGATGACCGTCGAGTATTACCTATGGAAAAGGTAGGTGAGTTACTTGAAGCAACTGATGACTTCTGTCTGGCTATTTCTTACAACCCGGGTTATCAAAGTGTATTAAAAGACTTAAAACAGAGTACACGGCAACGTTTTGTAGCACTGGAGTTTGACTACCCATCAGCACAGCTTGAAACACGTATCATTAAAACAGAAGCGGGAATAGATGAAGCACTGGCTGAGCGCCTCGTTAAGTTTGCCCATATGACACGTAATCTGAAAGGTAGCGGGCTAGAAGAAGGCGCAAGTACCCGTTTACTGGTGCACGCTGGAAAATTAATTTCTGCGGGCATATCTCCTGTTGATGCCTGCCATACATCTATCGCGCAGGCACTGACTGACGATACAGAAATGCTCGCGGCTATTAACGAACTCAGCTCTTCTTTATTTTAACTTTTTAAGACATGAGTTTACCTCCCTTCACCTTTGATGAAATCGAAGAACAGCTCGATGATATGTTTGTTGAGGTCGATGAGTCAGTCATTCAGCACCTGACTCAGTTTGATATTCAAACTCAGGACACACTGCTTGGTTTTATCAAAAAGGCGGCAGATACCAACAGCGGCCTGGCGTTTCAGTTTTCTAATCGATTACAAAAAGCCATCGAATTAATGGAAATTGACACGATTGAATTGTGGCTTGATCAGGCTATTGATGTATTTGATAGCAAAGGTCTGTACGGTGCAATCAGTGTGCTAGACGAACTTGAATCAATCGCCCACCATGCAAAACAAAAAATAACCGGTATTTCTTTTGAAGAAGTGTGCAATATGCTGGAGCACTTCGTAGTGGGTTTGAATGGTCGTCGCCTGAAAATTGAAACCGACAAAAAAACATATACCGACACAGATTGCATTTTTTTACCTGGCATCATCAATCGTTTTGCTGAGAAAGATGATAATTTTCAGTTATATAAATGCATGGTTGTAATGCTATGGGCACAAAACTGGTTTGGAACATGGCGTGGAAATATCAATGATATTTTTTTACAACATGAAAACCCCGCAAGAGCACAGGAATGGTTTCATGTACTGGAAATGATTCGGCTTGATCATAAAATTAAACATGAGCTGCCCGGAATTCACCGACAAATGCAGCGCTTATGTGAATTGAGCGAACACCCCAAAGTATGTGATATCACTATAGAGGGCTTTGAAACGGTTATCGATATTAAGTCAAATGCAGGTGATACACTAAATCTAATCGAGCAGGTTTATCATTTGGAGCCGCCTTCTCTCAATGACTTCGCCGGATGCTTTCAGGCAGATAAGGTAGAACTGGTACGTGAAATTCGCCGAATCAAAGAAAAAGACCTGTTTCGTAAAGCAATAGCCCATATTCTTGAAGAAAAAACGAAGAAGAAAGCCAGTGAGTTTTCTGAAGATGAAAAGCGTGCCGTGACGGCTGTAAAAGAACCTGACCCTGATATGCCCGACGGATTCAGTTATCGCCTGGAGTTAGACGGTCAGTCTATTGACCCTCCGGATGGCGTTGAAAGTTTAATTAGCTCAATTATTCAGGATATGGGTGACATACCTGAAGACTACCTGGTTGCCGCTGGAGATGGTAACTATAAGGTAGTACAGGAAAAAAACGATGATGAGGAAAATGTGTGGGCAGGCACCTATCATGAAGAGGGCGCATACCTGCATAAAGAGTGGGACTATCGTCGACAACGATACAAGAAAAACTGGTGTGCCTTGCGTGAAGTGAAACTAACTGCAGGTAATACTAAATTTGTTGAGGAAACCCTTAACAAATATACCGGCCTTGTGAAAAATTTACGCCGTACATTTGAAATATTACGCGGTGAAGATAAAACACTGAAAAAACAGCCCTATGGTGACGATATAGATATAGACGCGCTTGTTGATGGCTGGGCAGATATGGCCAGCGGCATGGAAATGCCTGAAAACATTTTCACAAAAATGCATAAGGAAGAGCGAAATATTGCCGTCATTTTTATGGTGGATATGAGTGGCTCAACGAAAGGATGGATTAATGATGCAGAACGTGAATCGTTGGTATTGCTGAGTGAAGCCCTGGAAACCCTGGGTGATCGATATGCCATTTACGGGTTTACCGGTAATACCAGAAAACGCTGTGAGGTTTATCCGGTAAAAACCTTTGATCAGCCATATGACGATAAAACTAAAGGCCGAATTTCTAATATTTCACCTCAGGACTACACCCGTTTAGGTGTTTTTATTCGCCATTTCAATCAAATGTTTGAAGAAGTTGAGGCAAAGACAAAAATATTAATTACACTCTCTGACGGTAAACCCGAGGATTATGATGGCTACCGTGGGGAGTACGGAATTGAAGATACGCGAGTTGCATTACTTGAGTCCAGACAACAGGGTGTACACCCGTTCTGCATAACAATAGATAAAGAAGGCCGAGATTACTTAAAAACCATGTATGGTAATGCAAGTTATGTGGTTATTGATGATGTAAAACAGTTACCTCTTAAAGTTGCCGATATATATCGCCATATTACAAGCTGAAAAATTCAAATAACTAGTCTATATACTATTAAAGGTGTAGTTCTTACAGGAATTATAACTCCTTGATTTTAATAAAAATTAGTTTATGGCATTTTTTAAGGTTTAAAAATGAATATTTTCAGCAAGCTTTCACTACGCAAACAGATTTGGCTCGGTTTTATCAGCATAATGGCTCTCATTATAATTGTCTCCTCCATTTCATTTTTCAGGCTGTTACAGGTTCAGAACCAGGCAAACAGTATCGCTGATTATTCTCAACCTGCCATGTTATCGGCCCTTACCCTGAAAGAACGAATTCAATCAACAACCAGTCTTATGGGTTTATATATCATTAATAAAACCCCGGCATATGCTGAAAAATTCTCACTTAGTGTTACTGACTTACAAGATGCTTTGAAAAAATATAATGAACTGCCCGCTGTAAAACAAGACAAAAAAATGCAGCAGAACACCCAATTACTAGAAGAGCTTGTGGTTAAATTTATTGGACATCAGGAAAAAATTGATTATTTAAATAAAAATTTTATTGAAAACTATCCGGGCTTGAAAATTGCCAATGCCGAAATAAACCCTCGTCACCAGGAAACATTACAAATATTTAGTGAGATGATTGCTTCTGAATTTGAGGAAACTGCGACAGAGCAACGACGCAAATATCTACAACAGATAAATGATCTGCGACAAAACTGGATGAGCATTGTTGCTTTATTACGCACTTTTCTTTCAAACCCTAATGTTGATCGCATAGCTCAACTCAATATTTATATTGATCAACATGCTATGTTAAGCGGCAAGTTAAATGACAGTTCAGATTTATACACTTTTGAACAGGAAGAAGGTTTCCCGAGATTACTTGAAATTTCAAAAGATTACTTTAAATATATAAATGCTATATTTGATATATTAAGAAACAATCAATGGCGTAAAGACGTGACGCTAATCAATCAGGAAATAAGCCCCTTAATTGATGAAATTAGTCTGCAAATTGATTCTATGATTAATTATCAAAAATTACAGGTTGAAACCGGCAATAAAGAATTAATTTCAAAAACACGAAATACCTTAAGCCTGATAGTCGCAGTATTAATAATATCTCTACTGGTGGGTATAATTTCAGCAAGACTTACATGCAAGCAAATAAATACAGTTGTAACAGAAATAAATTCAATATTGAAAAATATTCTTAGCGGTATTTTTTCTCTGCGCATGAACGAAGATCGAGCAGGAGACATTGGCTTGCTCGGCAAAACCGTAAATAAATTTAGCCAGCAACTAGAATCAATCATAAATGAGATTCGCTCATCAGTTACAGAACTTCACAATACATCTAATAACCTAAACTCGATTACTCAGGAGACAAGCGTTAATATAACTCAGCAAAATCAGGAAACTGAACTCGTATCGACTGCTGCAGAAGAAATGTCTTTAACATCCGAAGAAGTGGCCAGAAATACTTCAGCCGCAGCTGAATCGGCTAAAAGCGCCGACAGTAATGCACAAACAGGATCGAATAAATCAAATGCTGCTTTACAGGGTATGCAGCAGTTAATTAATAACCTTGATAATTCTGCCAGTGTGATTCAATCGTTACAAACCGATACTAATAATATCAGTGTTGTTCTGGATGTTATTCGTGACATTTCAGACCAGACAAACCTGCTTGCACTTAATGCTGCCATAGAAGCAGCAAGAGCCGGTGAGCAAGGCAGGGGTTTTGCTGTTGTTGCAGATGAAGTTCGAACACTCGCAAGCCGTACACAAGACTCAACCGATCAGATTAAAGAATTAATAGACCGTTTACAGGTGGGTGCTAATAACGCTGTAAACGTAATGGCAACCTCTATTGAGGAAGCTAACAGTAATAGCGATCAGGTTAATGAAGTCGCATCATCGCTTAATAAAATCAAAGATGAGATCATTAATATAAATAGTGTGTTAGACCAGGTTGCCACCTCAAGTGCACAGCAAAGTGCGACTTCACACGAGATTGCCAGCAACATTGCCTCAATTAGCATAATCGCAGAAAAAACATCCAGTAGTACCCGTTCACTAAACACAGCAGAGTCAGAGCTAGCAAATGTCACCCAGCGTCTGAATAACGTAATTTCAGTGTTTGTGCCTGAAAATGCTGATTGATATTTGAGGTAATTGACTCATGTCAATGTATCATGGACAGCATATTATATATTTAACTCACAAATAAATACCTAAACAGTCCATTGAAATAACAATGCCTGAAGAAATATACAGGAGTGTGAGCGAAAATGTCTGATTCTATGCTACAAAAATTTAAACGCATATTTCGTATTAATATGTTAATTGGTCTTACTATTACGATGATTGCAACTTATATGATAATCACCGGCTCTTACAATGACATTGAGGCCAGACGTTCAACTGAGGCGATTCTAGGCTGGACGGCAATTGCAGGCGTTGTATACACCGTTAGCTTCTGGTTTGCCTGCATGTTCAGAAAACAGTTCTTCCAGGATTCACCTAAGAGCTCATAGTTTATTAATAAACAGTCTGGATGCCTCTGATTATTCCAGGCTGTTCTAATATGTTCACCTTGAACAGTATTCATCCTCCTCAGATGTTAAAGCGCCCTAATACCATTTGACACATTAAATGCTTCAATTCAAACTAAGTTCTTTTATAAGAACAGATAGATAATATGCAAACCCCTAGTTTCTACTGGTACGACTACGAAACCTTTGGCACTGACCCTAGAACCGATAGAATTGCTCAGTTTGCTGGTATTCGAACTGATCTGGATTTTAATATTATTGATGAACCTGTCGATATATATTGCAAGGCAACAAACGATATTCTACCGAACCCTGAAGCCTGTTTAATAACGGGTATTACTCCGCAAAAAACATTTGAAACAGGCTTTATTGAAGCAGAATTCATCAAGCTTATCGAGAAGGCATTTTCAAAACCAAACACCTGTGTTGTTGGCTTTAATAGCATTCGCTTTGATGATGAATTCACACGCTATAGTTTATATCGTAATTTTTTTGATCCATATGCTCGTGAATGGCAAAATGGCTGCTCACGTTGGGATATAATCGATTTAGTAAGAATCACCCGAGCATTACGACCAGATGGAATTAAATGGCCTGTTGATGACAATGGTATTGCCAGCAATCGCCTGGAACTTATTACAAAAGCAAACGGCATCAGCCATGAAGCAGCACATGATGCTTTATCCGATGTATATGCAACGATTGCTGTAGCAAAATTAATTAAGGATAAACAACCCAAATTATTCGATTATGTTTTTGAACATAAAAAGAAACAGAAAATTTCAGCTTTATTAAATTTGTATAACCCCGAAGTTGTATTACATACATCCGGTATGTATCCCAGCACAATTTGTAATACCACTGTTGTTTACCCGCTTGCACAGCACCCAACTAATAAAAACGGCATTATCGTTTTTGATTTACGCTATTCACCCGAAGATTTAAAAAACCTGTCAGCCGAAGAAATAATTGAACGTTTATACACACCCAGAGACCAGCTTCCTGAAGGTATTGAACGAATACCTCTTAAAACAATTCATATAAATAAATGTCCCGTAGTGGCACCTGTTAAGACACTCGATGAAGCTGCTGTAAAAAGAACCGAAATAGACAAAGACCTATATATGAAACACCTTAGTGTTTTACAGGCCATTCCTGATTTAGATAAAAAATTAAATAAAATATATAACCATAACCCTTTCACAGCTGAAACCGATCCGGATAAAAATTTATATGGAGGTGGTTTTTTCAGCCCTGACGATAAAAAACGCATGGATGATTTACGACAACTTGATGAGAATGAACTTAAAACCGTTGACTTCAACTTTAAAGATACTCGTATTCCTGAAATGTTATTCAGGTATCGCGCACGTAATTATCCAGACAGTCTAAGTGAATCTGAAATAAACAAGTGGAATGAATACCGAAAGTCAAAATTCACATGTAGCGATGACAATAAAACCCTGAATATTGACACATTTAACAACATAGTTGAATCATATTTAAATGATAATGAACTAAATGATGATAAAAGAAAAATCTTGCTTGATTTAGTTGACTGGAAAAATCAGATAACCAAAAATTTAAATATAAGTTAATCACATGAAACTATTTTTTATCATAATACTGCTCTCACAGATATTGTTTAACAGCCATTTAACACTAGCCGAAACATTATCTATAAAATACCCTCCGGCTTCATTAGCTCAGTGGTACAAACCAGACAATAAACGCCAGGTTTGGTTACACACCATGTTTAAACTTCGACGTGAAATGCAGGCATTAAGAGAATATGCCGAACAGGAAGACAAAATCAGCATGCAAAAATGGCTGATAAAATTCGATAAAAATTATAATAAGATTTCTAAAATGGTACCTGAATGGAATGACAAAACAGATCCTGCTTTAATTTCTCAACTAGTGAAATTCACTGAAGATAAAAATTTTTATCAGGTTGCTTTAACCCTTAATAAAATCAATGACACCTGTGACAGCTGCCATAAAGACTATCAGGCCCAGGTAACTGCAATATACCGTTCACCTGACTATGGCAATATTAGAGTTAATGATACTGACGGCAACCCGCAGAATATAGAGAATATTATGCATGAATTATCTACATTCATTAACCAGACTCTAATCGCTTTATCAGACGGCAAACATAAGAACGCATTAGTAGCCAGTAATAACCTTCGTTTACAACTAGAAAATATGGGTGCAAGCTGCTCTACCTGTCATAAAGATGATGATTACCCTAAAGAACGTATATTAGGTATTAAAACAATACAAAATTTAAACTCATTGCAAAAGAATATTCGTAATGAAAACACTAAGAAAAGTCAGAAGATTATGGGAGAAATTGCTGTAACGGTATGTGCCCGTTGCCATAGTACACATAAAACTGTTTCTGATTTACGTAACATACTGCTAAAAGAGGACAAAAAGGTAAGTGATCATTGATTAGATACCAACTAGATAAATTAATAATTACTTTTCTTTAACTATCGATAACATCATTCACGATTTCACTTAATGTATAAAATCTGGCATTTCTCATAAATCCAGCAATGATTTCATTTTTTAAGGTTAACGCCATCCCTTGATCATCTTTTTCCTTAATCCAGCAATCTGGCAGCCCATCAAATAAATGCATTACTGATAACTCACCGTTCTGGTCTACAGAAAGGTGCACCGCCTGATCTTTCAGGTTTTTAAATGCCGGCATAAATCCAAAGCTAATATCGCTAAAAACCAGACCATTAAACTGATGATAGACACCCTGCTGTTCTACAGCCTGATGATGAGACATATACATATGAATACCCTGCGCTTGACCATTACCAAATCATATAAAAGATGCCAATATCCGTTTGTCTTTCTAAACAGATAAATATACGGCCCTAATACTAGTCTTATACGTACTTAAGTAATATCGGCAGGAAATTAAAATACTTTAGTTTGAAATACAAAGAATTACTGCTTACTTTTTGTGCAATAT
>Ga0316205_10003412_pt1 | contig 15092 bp, 17 predicted proteins | sample 3monthpyrite_MG_FD_204941 | JGI IMG/M metagenome (GOLD analysis project Ga0316205, IMG submission 204941) | Microbial mat bacterial communities from mineral coupon in-situ incubated in ocean water Damariscotta River, Maine, United States -... | ecosystem: Environmental > Aquatic > Marine >... | reverse complement strand
TCCAGAATGAAGAACCACTACGACGCTCTAGCGACCATACCTCACTGTTCTCGTCAGTAACATATAAACGTTCTTTGTCTGCGCCAATTCCTGCATGGGATGACATTTTGCGGTTCCATAAGCCACGACCATTTTCCAATGCAATTGTGGCAATATTACCTTGAAAGGTTGCTACGTGGATAACGCCATCAGCAACAAGTGGATCTGCATCAATATCAACAATACGTTCGAGTTCAGAACGTCCTCTCGGTAAGGCAATACGGGTTTCCCATAATAATTCGCCATTTTTCAATCGTAGTGCAACCATTTTGCCATTTGATAAGCCAGCGATAACACCACCCGCAAAAATTACTGCTGAACTAGTGCCACGTAATGTTAAAATTGGCACACTACTATCATGAATCCAGATTCGTTTGCCCGTTGCAGATTCGTAACCAAAGATGCGGCCATCAATACTGCGAGCAACGGCAACGCCGTCAGCTGCACTTGGGGCGGCTAAAATTTCGCTGGATGCCAATGTCTTCCAACGTTCTGCACCGGTATTACGATCAAGCGCTATTAATTCTGCATCGGCGGTGCCAAGTAATACCAAGCCATCACCAAACCCTGGGCCACCGCGTAAAGGCGCTTCAGTATTAACTTCCCACAGCACATTGCCGGTCTTCGCATCATAGGCAGACACTTTCCCTTTTACACCGGCTGCATAAATTCGGTCACCATCTATAACTGGCTGCAAACGCACATAGAGTTTTTTCGCATCGCTGCCTACACTTGCTGACCAACGTTCGTTAACAACTAATGTGCTTTTAAATTTCTTTAACTCTTTTGGCTTTTCAGTAACATCTTCATCTTCAAGGTAGCCACGTACCGTACTTGATAAACTTTCACCAATGGAAGAACAACCGCTCAGCCATAACAGTGATGTCAGTAGGAGAATATTGACAAGCGAACGGGTATTCATTTAACCGTCTCCGATTTAGTATTTGCTAATTTCGCGGTGATAATTTCACGACTCGCTGAAGATATTCCTTCGCTTTGCAACGCTTTTTCGTAAGCACTGTTTGCCCCTTCTACGTCACCTTTTGCAAGCAAGGCATCACCACGAAGCTCTTCATACACACCGGCATAACCACCTGTTTCTTTAACTGCTAACAGGGATAGAGCAGCATCGTATTCTTTATCATTAATGAGTAATGCAACTAGTCGCACTCTCGCCGTGTGTTTAATTTGTGACTGTTTGTTATTATCTAAAACCCACTGCAAATTTTGTTTGGCTGCTTGAGTATCTTTGTCTTCTACGGCTTTCTTTGCTAAGGCCAAGGATACCAACGATGCATAAGGTGTCGATGCATACTCAGTTATAAACTGCTGGTGCAGTTTCTCAATGGATTCTTTGTTGTTGGCATTTAAGCTAACTTGAAACTCACCGTACAAGGCTGAGGCCTTAGCCGCATTTTCTTCCTGATAGTCGTTCCATCCACGCCAACCAAACAGCGCAACGAAACCAATCACCAATCCTGCTATGACGGCTATGCCATTTTCTTTCCACCATGATTTAATGGCTTCTACTTGTTGTTCTTCTGTTAAATGATCTGCCACGTTTACCCCCGAACGATCTTATTCAATTGCTCAGCTAATTCAGATTGCTGAACTGTTTGTTGTTCTGACTTTTCACGTAAATTTTTAAGTGAAACTGTGCCATTTTTTATTTCATCTTCACCAATAATAATGGCATATTGCGCACCACTTTTATCAGCACGCTTAAATTGGCTTTTAAAACTACCGCCATTGCAATTCATAACCAGTTTGAGATCTGGTATTTGATTGCGCATCTGCTCTGCTAATTGAAAACCTAGTTTTTCAGCTTCCTCACCAAACATGGCTAAATAGGCATGTGTTGATTGTTGGGGAAAACTAACCTCGTTATCTTCCAATAAGGCAATTAAACGTTCTAAGCCCATTGCAAAACCGGATGCTGGCACAGGCTTTCCGCCTAGCTGTTCAACCAGGCCATCAAAACGACCACCGGCGCAAACCGTTCCTTGTGCGCCAAGTTGATCTGTCACCCACTCGAAGACCGTCTTACAATAATAATCGAGTCCTCGCACTAAACGTGGATTAATTGTGTACGCCACACCTGCTGCATCCAGCAATTCTCGTAAGCGTTCAAAATGCTGCTTAGAATCATCATCTAGATAATCCATTAACTTTGGTGCATTTTCATTAAGCTTTTGCATATCTGGATTTTTGCTGTCCAAAATACGCATCGGGTTAGTTGTTAAGCGGCGTTGGCTATCCTCATCCAATGAGGCTTGGTGTTCAGTGTAATACTCAACTAATTTTTCGCGATAATTTGCACGAGCCTCACTGCTACCTAAGGAATTAAGTTCTAACTTAATATCATTTAACCCGAGTGCCGGCCAAAGTCGTGCCGTCATGCAGATTAATTCTGCGTCAATATCTGGGCCAGCCATGCCAAAGGTTTCTACACCAACTTGATGAAACTGGCGATAACGCCCCTTCTGAGGACGTTCGTGACGAAACATTGCGCCTTTGTACCAAACTTTTTGCATTTGGTTATGTAGCAAACCATGTTCCATGCAAGCGCGAACACAACTTGCCGTACCTTCTGGACGTAGGGTTAAACTATCGCCATTACGATCTTCAAAACTGTACATTTCTTTTTCAACAATGTCCGTCACTTCACCAATAGAACGGCAAAAAAGATCGGTCATTTCAACAATGGGCATGCGAATTTCATCGTAACCATATGCTTTAAGTAAATCAGCAATGGTTTTTTCTAGGTGTTGCCAGCGCGGAGTTTGTTCCGGAAGCGTGTCGTGCATACCCCGGATCGCCTGGATGTTCTTAGCCAACGTCTCTTACCTCTAACTGGCAGTTTTAACTGCGACGTTTAATTTAGCACTGTGCTTTTCTGCCGCACTACGGTTAGCAATAAACTCACGGACAACACGTTCAATCTCATCAACCAAATCAGCGTCTTCTACTTTGTGATCCGGTTTGCCATTTATGTATAAGAGATTTGGCGAACCACCAGTTAAACCTACGTTAACTTCACGTGCCTCACCTGGGCCATTGACCACACAGCCAATGATTGCAACATCAATCGGTTCAATAATATCTTCAAACCGTTGATCTAATGCATTGACAGTTTCAATTACATTAAACTCTTGTCGAGAGCATGATGGGCAAGCGATTAGGTTTACACCTTTACTGCGAATATGAAGACTTTTAAGAATATCAAATCCGACTTTAATTTCTTCAACAGGATCCGCTGCAAGTGAAACCCGAATGGTATCGCCAATGCCGTCATTTAATAACATGCCTAAACCAATTGCTGACTTGACGGCGCCAGCGCGCATTGCACCTGCTTCAGTAATACCAAGATGTAATGGTTGTTCAATTTGACTGGCTAACTGACGGTAGGCAGCAACAGTTGTGTGGACATCTGATGCTTTCAAACTAACTTTGTATTCTTGAAAGTCTAATTTATCGAGAATATCGATATGGCGCATAGCCGATTCAACTAACGCTTCTGGTGTTGGTTCACCGTATTTTTTTTGTAGATCTTTTTCCAATGAGCCTGCATTCACACCAATACGAATAGGAATACCATATTCACGAGCACTATCTACTACAGCGCGAACACGATCTTCGCGACCAATGTTACCTGGGTTAATACGCAAACAATCAGCGCCAAGCTCAGCAACACGCAAGGCAATTTTATAATCGAAATGGATATCGGTAATCAGTGGTAAAGAAACTCGTTTACGAATTTTCGCAAAAGCTTCAGCCGCTTCCATACTGGGAATTGAAATCCGGACAATATCTGCACCAGCACGTTCAAGTGCATTCAGTTGTGCCACTGTTGCATCCACATCACAGGTTTCGGTGTTAGTCATACTTTGTACTGACACAGGCGCATCACCGCCTACCGCAACATTGCCGACCATGATTTGTTTTGACTTGCGTCTTTTGATCTCAACTTTGAAACTCATTCTTACCTACTCTGTCGCCTTGCCAATCTTGAAGCGAGCTAGTTTACCTTCTTTGTATTTATCAACATCAAATGGTTCGCCATTGTACTCGATTTTGACGCCTTTCGCGTTACCCAAAAACACCTTAAATGGAGGTTGCCCAGACAGTTTCTTTTGCTTACCGGCCCGTAAAAGCTCATATATCAGGCGCTTACCGGTACTGTCCTTAATATCAACCCAACTATCACTACTAAGATTAAGCACAATTTCGTTGTTAGCTACTTCAACAGGGCTTTTAATAGGTTCAGGCTGAGGTTCAGGCACCACCTCAGGAATAGTGACATCCTCTACATGCAGTTCGGGTAATAGCGCCTCGGGCATTAGCTCAGGTTCTATATCCTTGCTCGGGGTAGCCTCGTCTCGCAAGGGTTCATCATCAAGCAACTCTGGCAAAGTAATTTCAGGTTCAGCATTGTCGGTACTTTTCGGCGAGGAGAACCAAGTCGAGGGTTCAAAATTTTGGTTTTGAAACCAAGAAAAGACGCCAGCAAAAAGCACCAGCACTATCACTACTGATGCTAATTTAATTAATAGACGACTATAAGAGGATCCAGATTTACGTATCGAAGTAGCAATGATCCTAGGACTTTCAACTTGAACTTGCTTATAAGCTGCCAATAATGGTTCGACTGGGATTTTTAACAGCCTCGCATAATTACGAATATAGCCTGTCACATAAATAGGCGCAGTAAGTCGTTCGTAGTCTTCATTTTCAAGTGCAGCAATAATTTCAACACCTAATTTTAGCTGTTTTGCCACTTCTTCACGAGAAAGATTTAAGGCACCACGTGCCGTTGAGAAACGTCTACCAAACGAAAACCCCGTTTGTTGTTCTATGTTAGTTTCTTCATTCATCGACGTTCTGACTTCAATAATTCCTTGGCCTCATCAGAGTCTGGGAATTTACGTTGTAGTATCAACGCGTACTTACCGCGTAAATTTTTATCGCCTAATATTCGTTCAATTTTTATACCTAACAATAAACTTTCCGCGGTGTATTCACCTTCAACACTGTATCGTTGAATGTAACCACGGGCCTGCAAATAACGTTTTGCATCGTAATTGATTTTTGCCATTTGATATAAGGCAGTTGAATTGTTTGGATAACGTTGCAACAGGTTTCGAAAATAATCTTCTGCTCTTTCAGGATTACCTGCTCGCATTGCGCAAAGTCCCGCATTAACACGCACTAATCCATGTGAACGATAAAGTGGGTTAGATAATGCCTTTCTGAATTTTTCATCTGCCAATTCATATTCTTTGTTACGGCAAAGGAATGCAGCATATGCGTTATAGGCATCAGAGTATTGAGGGTTAAGTTCAATTGCGCGTTCAAAATGATTTACTGCTGCTTTTGGTTTTCCTAACCGGTCATAGAGTAAGGCAATCGCATAATGGCCGTTTGGAAGACTATCGTCTATTTCAAGAGCCTTACGAAATTTCCTTAGCGCGTATTCATAGTTACCTTGTTGAAAATAACCGACGCCTAGTTTCACATTAGTTTCCGCGAGGGGATCACCTTTTTGCGTAACAATCAGGTCACCCTCGCCCTCATTGCTACCGCCGCTAGATGAACAACCGCTCAGCAATAAAATCGCTGAAAGCACAAGGCCTATTTGGATAGGTTTTTTTATCATTATTATTTGGCTCCTGCCTGCATTTGCACTCGTTTTTGCGTACGCTTAGTTTTATCTTTTACACGGCCTGCTAACTGCCCACACGCCGCATCAATATCATCGCCGCGCGTTTTGCGGGTTACTGTAATTAATCCATTTTTAACTAGTATATCCCTGAATTTATTGATCACTGTTTGTGATGAGCGTTCATATTGAGTTTCATCAAAAGTATTAAAGGGGATTAAGTTTACTTTTGACGGAATATCTTTTAATAATTTCGCCAACTCACGTGCATATTCTGGTTTATCGTTAACGTCTTTCAACATAACGTATTCTATCGTGAGGTAACGATGCTTCTTACCTTCGAAGTATCCCTTGCATGCTGCTAACACTTCTTTAATTGGGTATTTTTTATTGAGCGGAACGAGTACATCTCGTAGCGGATTATTAGGCGCATGTAACGATAAAGCGAGACTGACATCAATCACACCACTTAATCGTTCAAGCGCAGGGACAACACCTGCTGTACTGAGTGTGACGCGACGTTTCGATATACCGTATGCATAATCATCCAACATGATGTTCATGGCGGCGACAACATTATCAAAATTCAATAATGGTTCACCCATTCCCATCATCACAACATTGGTCACTACACGGTGACCTTCGTTATCAAATCCAAGCGCATGGTTTGCGACTAACACCTGACTAATTATTTCGCCGGTTGATAAATTACGATTAAAGCCTTGTCTGCCTGTTGCACAGAAACTACATTCCAACGCGCAACCGATCTGTGATGAAACACATAATGTACCGCGCGTTCCTTCTGGGATAAAAACTGTTTCAATGCTATTGCCAGAATCTAATCGAAGTAGCCACTTACGCGTACCGTCGTCTGATTTTTGATCGACAACCACCTGCGGTAATCTCACTTCTGACATTGCCAGTAGGTTTTCACGTAATGACTTACTCAGGTTGGTCATCTCGTTGATATCAGTCACACGATGCTGATGAATCCATTTCATAACCTGTGAAGCACGAAAAGCCTTCTCCCCAATACTGGTGAAGAAAGCTTCCATTCCGGCTCGATCAAGATCAAGCAAATTCATTTTATCTGACTGTTCTGGCATAGTGCCCTAGGATTTGCGTTCGCAAATACCATCGTCTCCAAAGAAATACGCTATTTCAACTGCTGCAGTCTCGACTGCATCAGAACCGTGTACAGCATTCCTGTCTACCGTTTGAGCAAAGTCGGCTCGAATCGTTCCCGCAGCTGCATCACTTGGGTTGGTAGCACCCATTAACTCACGATTTTTAGCAATTGCAGCGTCACCTTCAAGTACCTGAACTGTCACTGGGCCCGAGACCATAAAGTTAACAAGATCGTTAAAAAAGGGTCGTTCGCGGTGAACTGCATAAAAACCTTCCGCTTGCTCTCGATTGAGCTGCATCATTTTCATTGCCATAACCTGTAAACCAGCCTTTTCAAAGCGGCTAAGTATCTCACCAATCACATTCTTTGCGACGGCATCAGGTTTAATAATCGATAATGTGCGTTCAACTGCCATAATAGCGGGAATCTCCGACTCAGAACACTAACAATAACATAAAAACCCGCGAAGATACGCGGGTTTACGGGGTACATCGGACGGCTATTCTAGCCTAAAAATGGGCTTATCCTCATCACTGAAAACAATGATTTTGAGCCCTTTTTAGTATCGCTCGTCTATCCACGCCATTTGTATCGCTTCAAGGATTTTCTCTCCTGAACGGTCAGGATCATCATCAAATTCTTCCAGCTCGCATACCCATTCGTGTAAATCGGTAAACCTAACAGTGCGTGGATCGGTGTCTGGATAAGTCTCATCCAGTTCTATTGCGATGTCGAGGGTATCGGTCCAAGTTAAGCTCATAATTGCTACTCTTCTATTCAATTTTGCGCATATTAGCGCATGCTATGAGGTGGATACAAGCCCAAAATACTACTTAACCCTATGATTTTTAGGCGTTAAGACTAAAAAGATAAGGTTAGTGATTTTCGGACACCATATTTATTGTGTACTTAGGTATTTCCATAACTAAATCTGTATCAGCAACGATGGCTTGGCAGCTCAAACGAGAATCGGGCTCTAGCCCCCATGCCTTATCAAGCATGTCATCTTCTAATTCCGTCGACTCTTCAAGCGAATCAAAACCTTCACGAATAATGACATGACAAGTGGTACAGGCACATGACTTTTCACAAGCATGCTCAATGTCAATGCCACCTTTTGCTACAGCATCGATAATAGTGATCCCTGATTCGGCTTCAATCACCGCACCATCAGGACAGATTTCTTCATGTGGTAAAATTATAATCTGTGGCATCGAATTTTTCCGTTACTCAAATTCATTAAGGGTATGACCGCTCAGGGCCTTGTTAATACTCGCGTCCATACGTTTTTCGGCAAAATCAGCAGTCGCTTTGTCCGCGACATCAATTGCATATTTTATCTTAGCTGCTGACTCGTTTTCTCGTGCTTGTTTCAGACCATCTAAACTTGAAACGATTGTCGCACGCTCATCATCATTTAACAGCGCATCACCATCCAAAGCCAATGCAGCATTGATAGCTTCTAGTACACGATCAGCTTCTACTTGTTGTTCTCTAAGTTTTCTTGCTTCAACATCATCTTTCGCATTCTCAAAATTGTCTCTTAGCATACGTTCAATTTCAGTATCTTCAAGGCCATACGAGGGTTTAACTTGTACACTCGCTTCAGCGCCACTGGTTTGTTCTTTAGCGGTCACTTCTAGCAAGCCATCAGCATCAACTTGAAACGTCACTAAGATACGCGCCGCGCCAGCAACCATTGGTGGTATATCGCGTAGTTCAAACCGTGCTAACGAACGGCAATCATCAACTAATTCGCGCTCACCCTGTAACACATGTACAGCCATTGCAGTCTGACCATCTTTGAAGGTTGTAAACTCTTGTGCACGTGCGACTGGAATAGTGGTATTACGCGGAATGACCTTTTCCACTAAACCACCCATCGTCTCGATACCCAACGACAAGGGATTAACGTCGAGTAACAACATTTCATCATCAGATTTATTACCAACAAGCGCATCTGCTTGTATGGCAGCACCCACGGCAACTACTTTATCTGGGTCAATATCGACAAGTGGCTGTTTTCCAAAAAACTCAGCGACTTTTTCACGCACACGCGGTACGCGCGTCGAACCACCAACCATGACCACACCACTCACTTCTTCAATAGTCACACCTGCATCACGCATGACGCGACGGCATGGTAAGAGCGTCTTCTTAATTAGGCCATCTATGAGCTCGTTAAATTTTTCAGTACTAATGGTACTTGTCCATGTTGTTCCATCTACCAAATCAACACGCAGCTCAACAGCATTTGCGTCCGTCAATGCTTCTTTTGCGCGACGCGCTTCGTTCATCATCCGACGCGATAAATAAGCGTCATTCAAATCGACACCAGCTTCTGCCGCCATCCAATTTGCGATGGCGCGATCCATGTCATCGCCACCTAATGCTGTATCACCTGCTGTCGCAAGCACTTCGAAAACACCGTGATTTAGGCGTAAAATTGAAATATCAAAGGTACCACCGCCTAAATCATAAATTGCGTGCACGCCTTCTGAACCACTATCAAGGCCGTAAGCAACCGCTGCTGCTGTCGGCTCATTTAATAAACGTAAGACTTTTAAACCCGCTAACCGTGCTGCGTCTTTGGTTGCCTGACGCTGTGCGTCATCAAAGTAAGCAGGTACAGTAATGACAACACCTTGTAGTTCGCCACCGAGACTTTTTTCAGCGCGTTGTTTTAAGTTAGCAAGAATTTCTGAAGAGACTTCCACAGCGCTAACATCGCCGCCAGCGGTACGAATACGTGGCACAGAGTCTGATTCAATAAATTCGTAACCGTGCGAGCTAGCGCTAACGTCGGCAAACCCACGACCCATAAAGCGTTTTACTGAGCTGATGGTATTGTGTGGATCAGACGCCGCGGCAAGTTGTGCGGCACTGCCCACAACAATGCTATCTTTTTGGTATTGAACAACAGATGGCAATAAGTGTTGACCATCTTCATTTGCCAAGGTTAACGCTTCTCCGCTTTTAACCGTCGCCACCAATGAATTAGTCGTACCTAGATCAATGCCCGCAGCGAGTTTATGCTGGTGTGGTGCGGTGGCTTCGCCAGGTTCAGAAATTTGTAACAGCGCCATACAAGTATCCAATAATAATTAAAGTAACGCTTCTTCGCGGTCTTCTGCTTCTTCACGAAGGCGATATAAAAATTGTAATTGTAATGTCAGCCCTTCAACCTTACTAATATTCTCTTCAGTCATTTCACTGAAACATACCTGACATTTTGAAATTAAATCACTGATCCGAGTTTCTACGTCTTTTGTAAACACAGCTAAAGCGGCCAAGGGATCTGATGCATCCATAATCTCATCAAGCGCTTCTCTCAATTCCATTTGTTGCATTAGAAAGGCCGTGTCCATGGCCGTATTTGATTCACTGTTTACATCAATATTATTTAAGCTCAGTAAATATTGAGCACGTTTAAGAGGATCCTTCAGCGCTTGATAAGCTTCATTGATCATTGAAGCCTGTTGCATAGAAAGCCGTCGCTCTCTATCTGTAGCATTGGTAAATTTATCTGGGTGGGCGCTACGTTGTAAATCCTGATAGCGCTTAGATAATGAGGAAAGATCTATATCGAAGCTAACAGGTATAGCAAATAATTCGAAATAATTTCGCTCCATCAGCTTTTACCACTGCAACGCTATATCACCGACTAAACGGTGAAGCTTTCGCCGCAACCACAAGTGTCTTTGACGTTCGGGTTTTTAAATTGGAAGCCTTCATTAAGGCCTTCTTTGGCGTAGTCTAATTCAGTACCATCAAGGTAAATCAGACTTTTAGGATCAATAATAACTTTAATGCCATTGACATCAAATACAGTGTCTTCTTCTTGAGTCTCATCAACAAACTCGAGCACATAAGCCATACCCGAGCATCCGGTAGTTTTCACGCCAAGGCGTAAACCTATACCGGATCCGCGGTTATCCAAGAAATGTTGCACACGTTCTGCCGCACTTTCTGTTAATGAAATCGACATCGCAAACAGTCCTTACTGCTTATCCTGGAAATCTTTAATAGCTGCTTTAATAGCATCTTCAGCTAATACAGAACAATGTACTTTAACTGGTGGCAACGCTAATTCTTCAGCAATATCAGAGTTCTTGATTTCTGATGCTTCGTCTAAAGTTTTACCTTTTACCCATTCTGTTAACAACGAGCTTGAAGCAATGGCTGAACCGCAACCATAAGTTTTAAACTTAGCGTCTTCAATAATACCGTTTTCGCCAACTTTAATTTGTAGCTTCATTACATCGCCACATGCTGGTGCACCAACCATGCCAGTACCAACAGCTTTATTTTCTTTGTCCATAGTGCCCACGTTACGAGGATTTTCGTAGTGGTCCATTACTTTATCGCTATATGCCATGTCACTTCTCCTGATTAAATCTCTGGTTAAACAGAGCAATCTTAATTAATGTGCTGCCCACTTCACTGAATCGAGATCGATACCTTCTTTAAACATATCCCACAATGGCGAAAGATCACGTAACTTTTGAATGCTGTTGTGAAGTAGTTTAATTGTGTAATCGATTTCTTCCTCGGTTGTAAAACGACCGATAGTAAAACGAATTGAACTATGTGCTAATTCATCATTACGGCCAATGGCGCGCAATACATAAGAAGGTTCTAAGCTTGCAGACGTACAGGCAGAACCTGATGACACTGCAAGATCTTTAATTGCCATAATCAATGACTCGCCTTCAACATAGTTGAAACTAATATTTAAGTTACCAGTAATACGTTTATCCATATCACCATTAACATATGTTTCTTCAATATCTTTAAAGCCTTCGTATAAGCGATCACGCAAAGCTGCAAAGCGTACATTTTCAGACGCCATTTCTTCCTTAGCAATACGGAATGCTTCGCCCATACCTACAATTTGATGAACCGGTAATGTACCTGAACGTAAACCACGTTCATGTCCGCCACCGTGCATTTGAGCTTCTAAACGAACGCGTGGCTTACGGCGAACAAACAATGCGCCCATACCCTTAGGTCCATATATCTTGTGTGCCGAGAACGACATCAAATCAACTTTGCTCTTCGCTAAATCAATATCAACTTTACCCGCACTTTGCGCTGCATCAACGTGGAAAATAATACCGCGAGCACGTGTTAGCTCTGCAATCGCGTTGATGTCTTGAATAACACCAATTTCATTATTCACATGCATGATTGAAACAAGAATTGTATCTTCACGCATAGCCGCTTCAAGCTTGGCTAAATCAATCAAACCATTATCTTCTGGATCTAAATAAGTAACTTCAAAACCTTCACGTTCTAACTGGCGACAGCTATCTAAAACAGCCTTATGCTCAGTCTTACAGGTAATGATGTGCTTACCTTTCTTATGGTAAAAGTGTGCCACGCCTTTAATAGCCAAATTATTTGATTCAGTCGCGCCGGACGTCCAAACAATTTCTTTAGGGTCACAATTCACTAAATCTGCAACCTGTTTGCGGGCTAATTCCACGGCTTCATCAGCTGACCAGCCAAATGAATGCGAACGCGACGCAGGGTTACCGAAGTTCCCACCCATCGTGAGGCATTGCATCATTTTTTCTGCGACACGCGGATCGACTGGTGTTGTTGCAGAATAATCTAGGTAAATAGGTAGCTTCATCACTACGGGCTCCAATTAAATATATAATTCAAAAAAACTTACTCAGCTGTTCGAAGCAACTGAAGCTGGCTTCATTTCATTGTTCATCTGCCGCTCAACTACTTCTTGTACTTCACGGCGATTAACTAAATCTGCCAGTGTTATACCACTAAGAAAATCATAAATACGTTGGCTTAAATCAGTCCAAAGTTCGTGAGTCAAACATGGTTGATCATCTTGGCAATTAGCCAAGCCGCCACAACGTGTCGCATCAACCTTTTCATCAATTGCTGTAATGACATCGGCAACCGCAATTTCTGACGCTTCGCGACTAAGACGATATCCACCACCTGGACCACGGGCACTGATAACTAGCTCTTGCTTGCGCAAGCGCGAAAACAATTGCTCGAGATACGACAGTGAAATACCCTGCCGGCGTGAAATATCCGCCAATGTAATTGGACCATCATCAAAATGGATGGCTAAATCGAGCATAGCGGTGACCGCGTAGCGACCCTTTGTAGTTAATCTCATTGCGAATACCTTCTTAAACAAGTAATATTAGCTTGTGCTAATTTTACATACCTGAGTATTTTAGTCAAGTATTATGTACAACGCATGCACGACCCCCGCTGTAACGTCCTAGCCTCGGTATTCTTGAGTTGTTTCGAGTAAAACGATGTAATTTAATCTGAATTTGGCTTAGCTTTCTCAGCATCATTTTCAGGTAAATCTTCTTCACTTTCAATGTGCTCTGGCTCTTCATCTTGGCTTATTTTGCAAGGACCAAGTTCTGGCAGGTTCAAATCAGCAATTTCCATACCTAGACTTTTCAGTGCTTTACACATACTTTCCATCTTATTATCCATGGCATGAATGTGGTCAAGCATGGCATTCACTGCATTGGCTACAGGATCAGGCATGTCGCCATCAGAGGTGCCATAGGCATCAAAGCCGATTTTTTCAGCAAATGCCTTACGTTTCTCATGGTCTTCTGGTTTGGGCACTTCACTAACGCGTGTTTTCACTAAATGACCGGGAATACCCACCACAGTCGCTTCCGCCGGTACATCTTTCACAACCACCGCGTTTGAGCCAACTCGGGCACCTGCCCCCACTGTAATCGGTCCAAGTACCTTGGCACCGGCGCCAACCACCACATTATTACCGAGGGTCGGGTGACGTTTGCCTTTGTTCCAGCTTGTACCGCCTAATGTCACACCATGATAAAGCGTGCAATCATCGCCAATTTCGGCTGTCTCACCAATCACGACACCCATGCCATGATCAATGAAAAAGCGCCTGCCAATAGTGGCACCTGGATGAATTTCAATACCTGTAAGCCAGCGCATGATGGTCGACAACCAACGCGCGAGCCAAAGTAGTCCCCATTTCCAGAGCTTATGGCTAAAACGGTGCACTATTAATGCGTGAAAACCGGGATAAGAAGTAATCACATCAAACGTATTCCGCGCCGCAGGATCACGGTCGAAAATACAATTTAAATCTTCTTTAATTCGGTCAAACATCAATGTCATTTCCTATTCTAAGACGCGTATTGTAAACCATTAAACCTTATTTGCGACCAAACTTCTGTGTTGCGGTTAAAATTCCGCGTAATATATTTACTTCGGTTTGCTCAAGTCGCGCCCTATTAAATAGGCGTTTTAAACGCCGCATCAGTAAGCGCGGTTTATCCGGATCGAGAAAATCAATTTCCACCAAGGTCGTCTCAAGATGCTGGTGAAAGTGTTCTAATTCATCTGATGTTGCTATTTCACTGTCATCTTCTGCTTGGGCTTTATTCGCCCCTGCTGCAAGATTAACTTCGTAGCAAAGTACTTGCACCGCTGCTGCAATGTTTAACGAGCTAAAGTTCTCATTACATGGGATATGCACCAGCGCATTACAAGCCTCCAGCTCAGTATTCGTCAAACCTGAGTGCTCTCTACCAAACACAATTGCGACCGGTGACTGTTCAGATTCGGCAACCACTTGCGCCGCCATTTCGCGAGGCTCGACGATCGGCCAAGGCAAGCTGCGCAACCGCGCGCTCGCACCAAATACCAAGGTACAACCATCAATCGCTTCTGCCAACGAACCACAAACCTTGGCGCGTTGTAGCAGATCATCGGCGCCTGAAGCGCGTGCAGTTGCATCAGCATGGGGAAACAAAGCCGGTTCAACCAGCACCAACTCACTCAAGCCCATGTTTTTCATCGCCCGTGCTGCCGCACCAATATTACCCGGGTGGCTGGTATTCACGAGTACAATGCGAATATTCGTCTTCATGGCGCGCAGCTTAACCGATCATTGCGGTTAATGCTTGTGATTTCAATGCGCTATCGCTACAATTGCGCCACTCGTCAGCCACCGTGGCTTGCACGACATAGCTCTTTGTTCAATTTGCGAATTACTGGAAACCAGCATGGAACCAATGCTCAATATTGCCGTGCGCGCTGCGCGCGAAGCCGGAAAAGTTATCACCTATCACCTTGATAGAATTGATAGCCTTAAAGTTACTTCTAAAGCTCGAAATGATTTCGTTAGCGATGTCGATCGTAAAGCTGAAGAAGTCATTATCCAGACCATTCGCAAGGCCTACCCTGACCATGCTGTTTTGGCAGAAGAATCAGGTTCTTCAGGCA
>Ga0316205_10003411_pt1 | contig 15093 bp, 33 predicted proteins | sample 3monthpyrite_MG_FD_204941 | JGI IMG/M metagenome (GOLD analysis project Ga0316205, IMG submission 204941) | Microbial mat bacterial communities from mineral coupon in-situ incubated in ocean water Damariscotta River, Maine, United States -... | ecosystem: Environmental > Aquatic > Marine >... | reverse complement strand
CAGAAGAGGGCGAATACTCGGTGGACAGCCGCGGAGACACGGACGAGCCCCCGGCCCCACCGCACCAATCGCAAACCGAGGAGTACCGAATGGCCCGCGAGTTGTTCATCAAGGTTGCCAAGCGCCGTGGCGAGCTCATCAAAGAGCACGGCATCAAGGGCCGCGAGCTCGCCGCTGACCTGTTCGCCCGGGCAATCGGGGTCGAGACGGCCCCGCCCGGGCGGGATATCACACCGGAGCAGTGGACGGCCGCAACCCGGGCATACGGCGACGACATCGACGACATCGAACTGACCCTGGAGACCGCGAAGGCCGAAGCGGGCGAGCTGGCCGAGAAGATCGCCGGTGAGTTTGACGGGACCGTGGAAGGGGCGTCGGAATGACCCTCACGCTGACAGACATCGCCCCGGACATCGAAACCCCGGAAGGGGAATACCGGTGCATCCTCGCAGACCCGCCGTGGCAGGAGCGCGGCGGCGGCAAGATCAAGCGCGGGGCCGATCGGCACTACCCGCTTTTGAAGACGCCGGACATCATCCGCGTGATGCTCACGGCCCCGCAGTGGAGGCCGTGCGCGGCGGGCTGCCACCTGTGGCTGTGGGTCACGAACAACTTCCTCGAGGACGGCCTGCACGTGATGAAGGCGCTTGGATTCCGGTACGTGACGAATGCCGTTTGGGCCAAGGCGAGAATGGGGCTCGGCCAGTACCTGCGCGGGCAACACGAGCTGTTGCTGTTCGGTGTCATGGGCCGACTGAACGGAGAGGCGCGCGCGCAGCCGACTCTCATTGGTGGAGACCGGGTGCACAAGACGACGCACTCCAAAAAGCCGCAGGAGTCATACGAAGCGATCGAGCGCGTGAGCCCGGGGCCCCGCGTGGAGTTCTTCGCCCGCCAGCGTCGCGATGGGTGGGACGCGTTCGGGAACGAGGTTGCGGCATGATCGAGTGGCTTTTCGACGTGGACCCGCTCCACGCATCAATCAACCCCGCCCGGAAGTGCAAGTGCAGCCGGAGCAAGCGAACGGGGAAGGCGATCGGCACCCCGTACACCCGAGCTGAGTACGACGACGCGAAGCACAAAGTGCACGCGGACGCCTGGCGCTCGATGCCCGGCGAGCCCATGCCGGTGTTCCCCGACGGCCCCGTGCATGTCCAGGTCATCACCCGAAGCAAGAACGTGCACCGGCAGGGCCCAGCAACCGGGCTCGCGTTCATCGACGCCGACGCGACAACAAAGTGCGTGCTCGATGCACTGAGCGGCGTCGCCTACACCGACGACTCGCAGGTATCGCGGGTCGTTGCCGACAAGACAACAGAGGGCCCGGTCGGCATCCGGGTCCGCATCTACCGACCAGACGAGGATACATCAGCATGGAACAGCTAGAACCAGAGCTCGCACGCGAACCCGGACACCCCGGGCCGCCGCCCACATCCCGCAATCTGCTCTACCGGTGGCTACGGGCGCTTGCTCACCGCAGAACCCGTGAGGTCGACGTGCCAAGCCTTGCGCACCTGGCCCGCGCCATCCCGATGCCGTACCGGACGCTGAAACACGCGCTTCAACACCTGGTCGCCGCAGGGCATATCAGCATGGAGCGGGTTGATCCGCCGGGCACCGCCGTGCGGTTCACCGTGACGACGCCCTGGCGACGGTCGGACGCGAAGGGGGTGAAGCATGGATGAACGAAAGCGAATGCTGGCCACCGCCTGGCGAGACCTGGCCGGGTGGAGCGTGGGAATGGTGCTCTCGGATGGCTGCGTCGTGGTCGGATGGAGACGCTCAGAAGAAATTGCCGGAGGTTGGTACATCGACGTCGCAGAGCGGGATGGAAACGTCACGGTTGTGTCCCCGAACCTGTATGGATTCCAACACCTCCCCGACCCCTACGCCCCGGCAAACTGGGGCGTGTGGCTGGACTCATTGCAGGAGGAGTGGGCTGTAAACGTCAACCAGACGACCCGGCTCGGCACGCACCATTTTGTCATCGACGTGGGGCCAGGACTGTACGAGAGCGACTGCCGAGCCTCGGCCCTGCTTGGGGCGCTCTGCCGGGCCGTCGCCCTCGACTCCGCGGCGCCTGACGCACCTCCGCCGGCGCTCCCGCCCAGCGTCACCGCATGGTGGGAAGCTGAGCAGCAAGGGGGTGAAGCGTGAAGGTGTGGGACAACCGCAAGGATGGAGGGCGCGGATGCTGTTTTCAGTGCGGGCACAACGTCCTCGTTGCGGTCGAGATGCGGCACAACGCCAATCGTGACCAGCCGGCGGCGTTTCAGTACCTTTGTCTGGACTGCATCGCAGAGGCGGCTCTTGAGGCAGACACGGTCCATGGGGACCCGGAAAGCGATGGCTCCGATGGCTGAGTGCCCCCGGGAAGCCCTCCGCAGCGACCTGCCAGCCCCGGCCAAGGTCGTCCTTGCGGTTCTGTGGTCCTACGCCGGGCGAGACGCTCGGTTCGTCTGGCCGTCCCGCGAGACCCTGCGCGCCGAGGCCGGCGTGAAGTCCGAGCGCACGCTTCGAACCCACCTGCGCCGACTCGAGCGCGACCGGTGGATCGTCCAGCGCAAGGGCACCAACGGCCGCATGGGCTGGTGCCTTTGCGACCCGCCCGGGGACGTCGTCCACGCGGCCGAGATCGAGCCCGACGCGACCCACGACAGACCGGCCACTTCTGGCCAAACACCGGCCGAATCTGGCCAACGTGCAGAAAGTGGCCACGAGCCGCGGCCAGAAGTGGCCACCGAACCGGCCGAATATGGCCATTCCCACCTATCTATAGGAACCAACCATGAACCAATTACCCCGCCCCCAAATTCTACGCCTACGGTACAGGCAGCCCCAGCAGGCGCCCAGGCGGGGGCAGGGATTGGGGCCTCTGCCTGGTGCTCGGACTTCCGGTTCACTTGGGAAGACCGGTTCTTCAAGTGCCGAAACATCATCCAAAACCCGACACGCAACCCCCGCCGACTCATGGAGCTTCAGGCCGCGCTCGACGAGTTCGGTGCGGACACGGTGCGGGACGTCCTGCTCTGGGCGGGTGGAGAAGTCGTCCGCCACTTCGAGAGCAAAGGCAGGTTCGGCGTGAGCCCGGGAAGCCTCTCGGTAGCGTTCCGGGCCGAGGCGCCGAGCTTCGGCGTGCTCCTGGACGGGTGGCAGCGAGAGCAGGGGCGCAAGCGCGTCTCAGGTCGACGCAGGGCGGCCCCCGGCGAGCTTGACGGCGTTCCGCTGTCTGACGAGGAGCAGCGCGTATGGATGCGCGAGGGGAGCGAGCATGAGGCCGAGGACGCGGTGCGAGACCACCGGGCCCAGGCTCTGACTGAGGCGAGCGCTGTGCAGTGGGATGACGGCCTTGGGTTCGGGGAGGGCGCAGCATGAGCCCGCTGGATTCCACGCCTCACGGAGGCCGTCAGGGGCCAAGTCTCGACCCCGCGACGCTGACGCGCACCAGCCACCTGTCCCGGCTCGCCTGGCGCTGGCTCCTGCACACGGACCTTCGGGCAGCCCAGAGGAGTGCGGCGGAGGCCGGACGGGTCGCGCCAACCGAGCTCGGGCCCGACGGGCTCGACCGCATCATGGCCCGGCAGGAGCGAGCGCTCGCAGTCGGCGGGGACCTCATGCCGACGCCGCGGCAGCGCTGGCCGGACGTGCCACGGGCCGTCGCTCGGGCTGTCGCGATCGAGGCCATGCAAGCCGAGCCAGAAGAGGCGCGCCTCTTCGAGAGAATGGTGCGCGAAGACAAAGCGGCCGTCGCAGACGCCAAGACTCGCGGCCAGCGAGCGCACCAGGCCGAGGACTTCCGTGCTCAGCGGGACCAGTGCAAGTTTCTTTCCCGGTTCTTCCCGGTCCCTGCCCCCGGGTGTTGGACCCTGGAGACCTGGACCCGCGCGCAAATGATGCAGGTTGGGAGCAAGCTCGCCGCGGCCCTGGCGGCGATGGAGCACACCGCCGGTCCCGCCTGGTTCCCCGACGGGTGGCGTGAGTCGATGGCGTTCTTCGGACAGGAGGTGTCGTGATGGCCAAGCGCGGAGGAAAGAAGCAGCTCCGGCGCAGTATCAGCCTCACCGCAGGCTCTTACGAGGAGCTGAAGACGCTGGCGACGATGACCGGCCGGCCGATGGCGCAGGTGGTCGAGCAGATGATTCACGCCGCAGCCGCGCGATGCGACATCCACGTGGACCCGGAGGCGGCCAAGGTGCGAGCGAATGAGCTGTACCAGCAACGAGCCAAGGCTCGAGCGGACAGGCTTGCGCAACTGCAACGAGAGGCGTTTGGGACATGACCGCACGAGGACTGAAACGAAAGACACCCCTCCGCCGAACCGGCGGCCTGAAGCGGGTGAACAAAGAGCGGAAAGCGAAGCGAGACGCGGAGGCGTTCGGCCACCAGGCGGGACTCTGCCGTCAGATGCCATGCGTCGTGTGCGAGCTGCTCAAGTACCCAGGCATGCCAGTCGAGGCGTGGTCGCAGTATGCCGCGCGGACGCTGCGAGCCCCCGTCACCGCATGGTTCGGCTCCGACCCACACCACATCCCAACCCGCGGAGCCGGAGGCATCGACAAGGACACCGTGCCCCTGTGCCGTGCCCATCATCAGGAGTGGCACGACACCGGAGAGCAGACGTTCGCGGACAAGTACGGGGTCGACCTCCGAGCCGTGGCTGCGGCTCTGCATGAGGAGCTGAAAAACAATGGGTGAAACAGGGCAACAATCTGATAGGGTGGAAGCAATGGAACAGACGAAGACGTGCCCGAGGTGCAAGGTGACAAAGTCGCTCGCCCTCTACGCGAAGAACAAGACGAGCCGGTCCGGACTATCGAGCCACTGCCGAGAGTGCACCCGCAAGGGCTGGAGTCGCTCTAGGGTGCGCAGCCGAAGCGCGGACAGTCGAGCGGCGCAGGCGGAGGCCAAGAGGCGCGACGCGGTGCTCGAACAAGACGAACGTGCGACCGCAGCCGCGTGCAAGCGCCTGGCCGCGACCACGGCGGAGGCGTTGGGGCGATGAGCTGGGCAAGCCCCACGGTCGGCGTGGCGAGCAGGAGGGTTTCAGTGCTGCCTCATGCGCGCGCGCGTCTGCTGTCTCGCTTTCGCCTGGCCTGGGAGCCCCGTGATTGGAAGCGCGCACTGAACGCGCGAAAGGAAAAAGTGCGCCGGGTCGACATGGACCAGGCGCCCGCACACATCTTGCTCGACGGCCACATCGTGGCCGTAGTGCGCCCACAGGGCGCAAGAGTGGTCTCGGTCGCCACTGTATTGACCCGCGAAATGTCACGACTGAAAGGGTTTCCGCGATGGGTCTGACCGCGATCACCGGATGGTGCTGGCAGCTCGCAACCGCGAAAAAGCGCCACTACTTCGACGGCCCCAAGAGCCTGTGCGGGCGAGCGGATCAGCGGACAGACGCGAAGCGGTGGAGCCGGGTCCCTGGGCAGATGGCCCACCCGGTCACACGACCACGGCACTGTTCCTTCTGCCTTGCCGAGTTGGAAGGGGCGGCCTGATGCCTGCGGTACTCAGACTGCTCGCTGGGCTTGGCCTCCTCATGGCATATGCGTGCTTTCCGATCGCGGCCACGTATGCCCTTGGGTGCTACGCGGCCGAAGTTGAACCTCACCGGCTGTTCCGGTTCTCTGGGGAGAAAGGCCCCGGACCACTTGCGTTCGTGGCACTCGTATGGTTCGGCTTGGCTGTGATTGCGATGGGGGCGTTCTCCTGATGCCTGTCCGCACACACGCGCCAGGGTGCGCGAAGGCCCGGCTTCTACAGGCCCGCCACGGACACCGCGCCGCACGAGACCAATCCGGGTCGACCACGTCTGACTGCGACTGCACGTGCCATGCGGAGTACGAGGCCGGCGCCCTGTCTGCGACGGAGGCCGCGGCGCTGCGGGCTGAGGTGGAGCGCCTGCGGTCGAGTGTCGATCGCGAGATGACGTTCGCGCAGGTTCGGACGACGGCCAACGAGCGCGAGGGCAACACCGGAGCGGCCTACGCCTACGGGAGCATGGCGAAGCGCCTGGACGCCCTCACCCGAGAGGACGGTGCGGGATGAGCAACAACAGAACCACAGTACACACCACCGCAGACCACGACACGATCGTGGTGAACTACGATGCCCGAACCCTTTGGACCATGTCCAACAAGACGAGAATGTTCCTCGACGAGAAAATCATGGTCGACCCGGCGGACGGATTCGACCCGGAGCTAGGGCACGCGATTATCCTGGCAATGGCCGCACACGACCACGCTTTGGGCCCGGGGTCGTTCGGTCAGACGCGAACCGCCACATGGGATGAGCTGGCCGAGGACGACCGCGTCCGGTGGGCGCCACGCGGCGAGGACCGCTGGGGCCACCAGCTTACCCGAGAGGACGGTGGGAGATGATGCTCCCCAACTACCTCACCGCCCGCAACATCCTTGAGCAGGCCAAGCGCCTCGCCCGGGTTGTCACGGACCCGCCCACGGCCGCGCCGGAGCGCCTGCGGGACTTCACCAGCATTCGACTTCCGCCCGGGCTCGTCCGCCCTGAGAACGCGAAACGGTACGCCCAGGAGCGCGACCCGGCGGGCATCGACCTCCTCGTGGGACATGTCACCGACGTCACCTGGGGATTCGGCGTGCAGAAGTGGGGCAAGGACGGGTGGAGCACGTGGGCCAGGCGGCTGCGCGACGGGGACATCCCGAGCGTCGACGGTGAAGCGTTCTCGCTACTCGAGGACATCAAGGCGGAGTTCGGGCCGCTGTCCGACGCCGGGCTCGCCGAAGTCCTTGCGCACCTGTCCCGCCTGGCGCAACTCCCATATCACCGGCTCGCGTCCCGCAAGCTCGGCGAGGTGGAGAACCGCCCGTTCCACCACCGGACCAAGGCGAGCGGAGCGGGGAACGGCGGGATCGCCCTGGCGATGGACTGCGGGCACCGGGAGGAGATAGACGACGCGTTCGTCCAGGCGGGGCAAAACATGGTCCTGGGCGCGTACTTCGAGCTCACGGAGCACGGCGACCCGGAGCGGCCGATCACCTACGACCCGCACGGGGTCTTCGCCCGATCGCGCTGGAACGACACGCATCGCATCGTTCACCTGCGGGTCTACAAGCCCGCGATCGATGAGCTGCGCCGCGGCGGCCACAACGTCTGCATCGACTACGAGCGCGCCGAAGCCGGGGGGCGTCAAATCACCACGAGAGACGACCCGGAAGCACACTTTGACACCAAGGGCCGGAGGGTCCGAACACCGGAAGGGAAGCCGCTATGACGCGAGTGAAAACGACCATTGTGACAACGTTTACCGTTTCCGAAACGCCGCAGGATGAGTGGGTGCCAAAGGAGGAGCTTGGTCGGCACCCGGTTCGGCTGCGGGCCGACGATCTCCCCGCAAGGGTCCAGGTTGGAAGCCGCATTATGACCCCAGGCGAGGCAGAAGAGTACGCCGCGCATATCCTCTCCGCCGCACACGCCGCCAGAAAGCAAAGAGCACCTGTCGCATGACCCTCCGCAAGCAAGTCCTAGACGAGGTCGACTCCCTTCTCCGCGACGCAGCCAGCGGGGCCATCGGGGCATGGGAGCGGGCCAACCTCCGCAAGCAAGCCAACCCGAGCCGCTGGGCCGCGTTCCATGGCGAGATGTTCCGGCGCTTGCCGCGGTGGCGCTGGGCCGCCAAGGCCTGGCACCGGGCCCGAGCTCGGCACTGGCAAGCGCTCGCCTCCGTGACGCCTGCCACGGCCAGCCTGCGCCGAACGTTCCCGGCTGTCTGAATCTTTCTGTTGCGCATTGTTGCCCGACGCCGTACAACAATCCTCATGGGACAGAGACACACGGTCGAGTGCGACCACTGCTGTGAGCCATGCACGCCGAAGGGCATTGCCCTTTCGCTGTGCGGCTCGTGCGAACAAGAAGAAGAGGCGGCCATCTGGGAAGAGGCCCGAGAGCGCGACATCCAGCGCGCGCGCGAGGAGGACCCTGATGCACCGCACGAGGGGACCATTGCTGATGCCATGTGGCGCGCAAACGCCCTTGCGGCCTACGACCGCCGGGAGGAGATGCGATGAGCGCCGCAGTCCTTCACGACCTGTTCGCCTATCCGAAGTCGTGGCGCCCGTTCACGATGCACTCGGAAGCCGTAGAGCTCGACTTCACGACCCGGGACGGCGATGAAATCATCATACGCGGGACCGTCGACGTCTACGCGGAGCCCTGCCGGATGTTCGTCAGCTGCTCCGACCCGTGCGAGCCAGCCGGGCTGGACCGGGCAGGCGTGGCAAGCCTGCTGCGTCACGCGGTCCTGGACGGTCGCATCGGGAGCCCGGTTGTCCGTGAGGCCGTGGCGCGGGAGTGGACCGTAGCCTCGCTCGAGGTGGTGAAATGAGCGGCCACATCATCGGAGCCCCACCGGAGAAGCGCGGGGCGACGTTCGCCGACATCGCTAAGACACAGGTGTTCGACGCAAAGGACCCAAGCGAGCGAGCAAGCGACGGCATTGTGCGCTGGGTTGAGTCTCGCGGGCGCGCTCGTCAGTTGAACGCGCTGTCGGCAGACTGGGTCAAGTTCCCCGCAGACTGGCCCGTCATCCCGCTCGCGCTCACCCCCGTGGAGCCCGAGCCGGACCCCGCGGTGACGACGTACGGGGAGCTGAAGCCGGGGCAGTGGTTCGTGGTGCTGAACGTCTCTCCGCAGGACGACGAGGGGGTGCACCAGAAAGGCTGGAGCAATGAGTGCACGCGGCTCAGCGACGGCAAGCATGGGGTTTGCCACGACGAGATATACGTCCGCGTCCTCTCCCCGCTCGAGGTCGCCGCGCACATCCTCGACGCCGCCGGTGTGGCGGCGTCCGTAGTGGTGCACGAGGAACCGGGTCGCTTCCCGCTAGTGACGAAAGACGGACCAGGCTTCCGGTTCATGGGTATCTACCTGTCCGACCGCGAGCAGTTCGAGCACGCTCTATCTGAGGCCGCGCACGTGCTCGCCCAGCGGGACGCCTCCCCTGCGAGCGAGCCGGAGCCCAGCACCTGGTACGAGCAAGAGGCCAGCAAGAACGGCCACGCGGTGGATTGTGACCGCCGCGATTGGGATACGAACCCTTGCACGTGTGAGCCCGCCGAGGACCGGAGCAAGCCGGCGCCAGGCTTCTCAGAGCCACACCCGTGCTGGCTCGTGCCGCATTACCCCGGGGCGAGCGACGGGCAGCTTTTCATAGGCATCCCGCAGAGCCAGGCAATGATTGAAGCATCCTGGGCCCAGCACGACGCCCAACAGACGGGGAATGGTGGTGAGTCGTGAGCGTCAGCGACGCGGCTCTCTACAGCGCGACGGCGCACGCGTTCGAGTGCGGGTATGCCGCGGCCCAGGCCGACGCCCCCACTGAGCGCGCCGCTGCTACGGGGTGCACGGGGACGGGCACGCGTCCGTTGCGGGGTGTCGACCTACCATGGCCCCCCGCGGGGCAGCGCTCGATTCGAGACGCCCAGGGGCGGCGATGGTGGCTCTACCCACACAACGGCGAGACCCTCCGGTTCTGCCCCGACGGACCGCGCTGCACGTCTCTCGATGCCGTACAGGCGGGTGCACGATGAGCGGCCTAGGCAGTGCCGCTCGGTGCATGGACTGCGGCACGCGAAAGCGTCTGGCGAAGGATGCTGGCGACGCGCGAGACTGTCTCGCTGCGGCCTTCCGTGCCTACTGCGAGGCGAACCCGGACCCAGACCACATCCCCGAGCCGTGGGCTGATGAAGCCCAGGGCATCCTGGGCAAGCAGGCGCAAGACATCTTCGATGCCGTACAGGCGGAAGGGGCGAGCTGATGGAACGGACAGAAGCACAGAGCTACGCCGCGGGTGCGTTTGGCAGAGCAGCGCACTGCTACCACCGCGGAGCCCGGAGAAGGGAGTATCTGGTCGAGATGCGGAACGCTTGGGCCGCCTACCACGCAGGGGCGCCGTGGATGGGTCACCCGGTTTCGGTAGGGAGCCTTATCCTCCAGACGACGAGAGAAAACGCCCGGCTCCGCGCTGAGGTGAAGCGCCTGCAACGGGAGCTGGACGCTCGCGACGACGACGGCCGGGACGGTTACCTGGACGACATCGGTCTGGACGCCCTCGCCCGAGAGGACGGTGGCTCCGATGCGTAAGCCCAGGGAATCGGCGGGGCGCACCCCATGGCCGTCGACCGTCACAACCAAGCCCCATCCGCCCAACCCGTGCCACCACGGACGGTGCTGCGAGGCGGCAAGACGCGCCCTCACCCGAGAGGGCGGTGAGGGGTCATGAGCTGGGGTAGAGGCTGGTACGGCTGGGATGTTGACAGCGAGAGCGCCGATGCGTGGGGGCCATACGAGACGGCCGGCGAGGCTCGCTGCCACCCGGACCCCCACGCGCCGAACGATGCTGAGGTGCGCGTGTTTCGTGTCTCCGTTTCGGACACCCCACCGCCACGGAGACACGGGCTCGTGGTGCGGCAGTCGCACTGGACCGACGGCCCCGACTCCGAGGCGGTGCGCGCTGCCCGTGGAGAGGGGTCGGTGCCGCGCAAACGCGTCGGTCACATCAAGGGGGCGCGCAAGGTCGTTGAGTCGAGCACTCGGGAAAAGTCCGGGTGCTGGAACTGGTCGAAAGCGACAGACATAAAAGGGTACGGGTTCGCCTATTGGAACGGCAAGACGGTCCGAGCTCACCGGCTTTCGTACGAGTCTTTCCGAGGACCGATCCCGGCAGGGATGACGATCGACCACCTGTGCATGAACACGAGCTGTGTGAACCCGGACCACATGGAGGTTGTGACCGCCGCAGAAAATACAAGTCGCAGATATCGCGGGCGAACCCATTGCAAGCGCGGCCATCGCATAACGGCCGAGAACACATCCGTCCACGCGGACGGCGGAAAGCGGTGCCGAGCATGCAAGAAGATGCATGACCAAAGCCGGCGCCCGATGAACCGGTCAGAGGCGGCAACAGCCCGCGAGGCAGCCAAGCGGCGGCTCCGCCACCGGGACGAGAAGGCGGGGTGGCGGTGAGGTTTCGCGATGTCCCACTCGGTGGGCTGTTTTGGGCGAATGGTATTCGATGGTTCAAGGTTGAGCTTGGCTACGCGTTGCCGCTGATTGTGACCCATGACCGCCTGATACGAACCGGATTCAAGCCTGGGGATACTGTTCGCTTGGAGGCCACCTCATGAGCCGGGACACGACAAGCATCGTGCAGTTTGCCAGGCTCGGGGAATACGCGCTCCAAGAGGCACGCAGTGCTTTGCAGTGGCACAAGGGCGGCATGCGGGTGGTCACGGCCCCGCGTCTCTCACAGCGCGCTGCTCTGGACATCGTGGACATGGCCTGGCGCCTTGGACTGGCAGAGGACCCGCACCGATGAGCCGGGACCCCCGAAAGGACCGCGCCCGCAAGCGCCGACTCCGACGACGCAACGAGGCGTGGGATGCCCGACGACCGCCACCGCCGACCAGCTTCGAGCTGCTCTGCTCCGTGATGGGCGAGCTGGTCCAGGCGATGGGCGGGCGGCTCACCTACTAGCCATGTCCTAACTCCCCTCGGATTAGTAGGACCGCCGCAAGGCCCAACCCGCACCCCAACAGGGGCCGGGTCATCCGGTGTCCTCGTCGTCGGTGATGCGGATTGGTCCCGTGTTGCCAGTGTTCGCGCGCCTCTCCAGGCTCTCCATCTTGGCCCGAAGGCGAATCATCTCGCGTTCGCTCTCGGCGCGCATGTCCACGGTGGCTTCGTGCACCCTGTGCTGCTCCTGAATGGAGCGGTAGAGCTCCTCTTCGCGCTCGTAGTGGCGCTCGGCGGCCTGCCCCTGCCTCTTCTGGTGATTGAGGCTTTCCGTAGCCGCATCGGCGCTCTTTTGCATCGCCTGGAGCATCTTCCACAGGATGAACCCGACGATGCCGGAAATGGTGGTCCCGCCGCCCTCCGCAAGCGCCTGGACTGTCTCCGCCTCGTTCATCGGCTCACACGAGGCCGTAGCTGTGCGCGAGTGCCAGGAGTCCGGGCAGCATGGAGAGCAGGAGCATCGCCGCCGCGATGTCCTTCCTGGGCTGCCACACGCCGTCGAACAGGGTTGCCAGGGCCTCTACGACTGCGGGCGGGTCGGCCACGCCTGCGGCCTCGAGTTGCTTTTCTGCGGCGGTTTTCATTTTGTTGGTCATGTCGTTCACGCGTCGTTTGCGGTGATGGTGAAGGCGGAGATGGTGACGGTTTGGCCGCTGGTGATGGTCTCGCTGCCGCTGTCGGGAACAAGCTCCTGTCCAGCGCCAACCGTGCCCTGCATGTGGCAGATCGTGTCGCCGCTGTTGTAGAGGCGGAAGTGCCCCGGCGTGCCGGTGGCCCCAGCTGTCCCCGACCAGACGCCCGCAAGCGCCTTCACGCCGGCCGCGGCCGCGCCCATCCAGTCGGACGGGAGGTTCATCTCCACGAGCTCGGTGCCGCTGTCGGAGAGCGCCGTCGTTGCGGGTGCCGCCCCGGTGAAGATGCGAAGGATGGGAGTGGTCCCGATCGTGGTCTCATCCACGTCAAGGCGGGCGTTTCGTAGTTCGATGCTGACTTCCATGGTGTTTCTCTCCTAGACCGCGACCACTGTTGGCGGCGCCTTGCCCCAGTACAGGGCAATCATGCTGAGGTTGTTGGGGCTGATGACGGTCCCGTTCGCCGGGTTTGGCGATGCCGTCTGGACCTGCGGGTCAAAGTCGATCGCCGTCTCCGCCGTCCCGCTGTCGGGTACCGCCTGAACTTCGCGTTCGGTGTCGGGGATGTCGACGCCTGGGCCGTACACCGGGTAGCCCGCAAGGTTCGTGTTATCGGCGCCGTCGGTGCCAAGCCACACGTCGAGGATGGTGTCATCCTCCTCTCCACCCGCCGGCTCGCCCTTGATGCTGAACCGGTACTCGGTATCACTCGAGACCGCGATGGCGGACGTCTGCACCGAGCTCCACCCGGTGCCCTGCGAGTCGGACGTGGTGCCAATCGTGCTCACGATGGTGTCTCCAGCCATCGTTGTCGCGCCGCCCACGGGGTTCCAGAGCTCGAAGGTGATCTGGTTCGTATCGCCTGACGCGTGCGCCTGGAGGCGGCAATGGGTATCCACGAGCGACACCGTGTCGATTCCCGGGGACCGCATGCGCCACGAAACGAAGATCGCGTCCACGTTCGTCCCGCCGGCAAACAGGTTCGTGTCGTGGACCCCCGGAACAGCGTTGCCGATGACCCGGTATGCGCCGTCCGTCTGATACGGGGCCTCCTGGATGATGACCCGCACCGAAATGCCGAAGTTGAACGAGCTGGTCACCGCGCCAACGGGCGTAGCGAACGGCGTCCCCGCGCCCGAGGTCCCATCGGTGAGCCACAGGTTGTCCGCCCCGTCTTGGTAGGTCCCGGTGTTCACGGACGAACCGCCGAAGATTGAGCTTGTGGCGTTCTCTCCGTGCGTGCCGATGAACAGCCGGGTGCCGCCGGCGTACGCCTGGACCTCCGAGGCTGCGAGCCAGTGCGTGTGCCAGTTGTTGGCTCCGGAGTTGCCCACCTGCACGTCGATGTCCACCACGGCTGCCTCCGGGTCACCGTCCGCCGTCCCGCCGCTGGCCACGCCGACCTGTACGTTGTCGGTCACGTTGGACCCGCGCCGAAGCTGGATGCCGATGACCCGGAACGCGCCAGCGGGAACGTCCGCGGGCAGGACCTGGATCCAGCCCGTCGTGTTGCTGCCGATGCTCGAGCCCGCGTCCTCCTGCAAAGCACCCACGACCGTGCCGCCGCCGCGCCCTGTGAACGCCACGAGTGCCGCCTGGGCCGTCGCTGCGCCGTCGGGGTCGATGCTGTTGCCGGAGACCGTGAGGACGCCGTCGGTGCGACTCGTTGTGTACCCAGCTGCGCTGGCGACCGTGTCGGCGGCTGTGGCCCACTGCGTCGGCGTGAACGGAGCCGTGCCGGTGAGCGCGACCTCGTGGGCCGTGCCGGTGACGCCGGGGTCAACCCCAACGCCGTTGACCGTCGTGTAGAAGTACTGGTCGTGGTCGAAGTAGACCGCGCCTCCGTAGTGCGTGTGTCCGCCGGTTGCTTGGAACGCTGCCCCGAGGTCATCTGCCGCGACCTCATCGACAGACGTCGGCATCGTCACAACGACAGACGTCGGCCCGTCGGTGACCAGCATCGAGCCGGAGACCGTGTTGCCACCGGTGGAGACTGTGCCCACCATCGTGCGCACCAGAGCGAGCGATCCGGACAAGGTGTTGCCGCCGGTGGTGACGTTCGCGACGTTTCCGGTCACAGCCATCGTGCCGGCCAGGGTGTTGCCGCCGGTGGATGCCGTAGAGACCGGGCCGGAGCCCTGGCCGACGGGGAGACCGGACAGCGCCGAGGCGACGACCGCTGCCCCTGCGACAACTACGGGTGTGATCGGGCCCGGCATCGTCTACTCCGCGACCGCCCGGGCCCAGATCTCGTACCCGGTCGCGCCGCCTGGGGCGCCGGACAGAGTCTCAATGCCGATGAAGAACGAGCCACCGTTGGCGGGGATGCGGACCATCTGCTGGAATGCAACGGAGGTCAAAACCTCGGAGTCCACCGCCACGCTCGCGTAGTCGGAATCGGCCACGGTGCGATCGATGACCTTGGTCAGCCGCAGGGAGAACGTGCCGGACCGGGCCTGAACAACACCCGACCCGTCGATGGGCACCACGGAGACTTCGATCGCCGTGTGCATCCCTTTCCCCGCTGGCGCCTTGGCGCTCATGCTGAAAAGTCCCGTGGTCGGTACCGTGGCCCCGTCCGCGTAAACCGTATCTGCGCCCGTCGCAACGCGTACGAGCTTCTCTTGGCTGCTGTTCTTTGGTTCGGTGGGCATCAGATGTCACTCCGCTGGATTCGGCCAATCGTGGTCGCGTGGTTGCGCGAGGTCTTGAAGTTCGTTTTCCGGGTTCCCTTGCCCGGCTCCGCGGGCTGTGGTGCCCCGGGCTGCGCCTGCTCGGGCGGCGGCGCCTGGCCCAGCACGGCCATCTTCTGCGCCTGAAACTTCCCGGTCATGGTCGCGTCGGTGGCCAGGTCGAACAGCACGCCAAGCGAGACCTTTGCCGACATCGGCAGCGGCTCCCCGCGGTCGGCAGC
>Ga0316205_10003409_pt1 | contig 15102 bp, 13 predicted proteins | sample 3monthpyrite_MG_FD_204941 | JGI IMG/M metagenome (GOLD analysis project Ga0316205, IMG submission 204941) | Microbial mat bacterial communities from mineral coupon in-situ incubated in ocean water Damariscotta River, Maine, United States -... | ecosystem: Environmental > Aquatic > Marine >... | reverse complement strand
CATCACGACTGACAACACGCGCTCCTTCATTCAGCCCGGATAACACCACCTGCTCGTTGACCACACGTGGTCCCGGCTCTATCAACTGCCTGCTGACTTTGCCATTGGCGTACAGCATGACATACTGCTTACCATTTTCGTAGTGTACTGCTGTCACAGGCACGACCTGCGCTTGTTTCAATGCGGGTAAACTTATTCTGGCCTTTACCATCTGTCCTGGATATCCCACTCCTGCCGGTAAACGAATTCTCGCTTCATGGGTAAAAGTGCTCGGATCAGGGTCTGCTTGCAGGGCAACTAATTTTCCACTGACTGTTTCATCCATAATGGTGACATCGACGACCGCATCACGCTGTAGATGATGGGCGATCTCGCCACGCAGACTTAATATAAACTCCAGCTCACTATCGTCAATCAGTTCCAATGCGATCTGTGAAGGGGATACGTAGTCGCCCGCCTGTATGAACACCTGATTGACCGCTCCCTTCCAGGGACTGATTAACTGACATCGTTGCAGTTGTCGATTGGCCTGTTCCCAGGCAGACTGCTTTATGGCAAGCCGTGCAGTCGCAGAATCCACGTTATACTTCAGACTGGCCGCTTCACGTTTTAGTGATGAGAGTTGTTGACGGGCATTATCCAGACTGGATTGTGATGTCAGCGATTTTTTCACCAGGCGCTGCAAGCGCTTGACTTCATTGTCTTGCAAACGCAGATTTTCATTGACCAGTTGCAGTAATTCCCGATCTCGCTTGATCGCACTTTCCTCGACGCTGAGTTGCGCCTTTGCATCCATGGCGGCATTGTTATAGTCACGGTCGTCGAGCCGCATCAGGACATGACCCGGCGCTACCTGCTGCCCGGCTTCAACCAGACGCTCGGATAACTGGCCACTCACTTCAAATTTGAGTTGTGCTCGCCGCACCGGCACCAGGCGCCCCATTAACATTTCTGTTATAGCAATATCCTTGGTTTGCACAACAGCGAGTTCTACGCGAGCCTTGGGCAACGCCTTCATTTCCGGTTCTTTTTCCGGTGCAGTCTTTATCAGCATGATGACAAGCAAGATACTGATAATGACGGCTAGCAGGATAGATACAGCGCGCTTATTACTAAAATTCACAGCATATTTCCAGTTAAGTATCAAGAGTTCGGGAGTTGTCCGGCCCGTTTATTGGTCTATACACGCCACCCTGGTTCAGCCAATCACGAAAAAAAATCAACATGCGGATTTATTTAATTCTTTCATTAGTTTAACATCAATTGCAAGCATCCTGGCCAGCATTCAGGATTTAAACAAACAGGCTATGCTTTCACGGCATACAGACTGGCGAGCATACTAATTGTTGTTAATCAGGACAGTACAATTCATTACCCTGGGCATTTTTGCCAGCACCAGTATGGCTGAATATCGGCCGGATACCGAGCTATGCCCTGCATCGCCGGAAGAAATCACCCCATCATTACCCAGCAAGACAGTCTCCGGAGATAAGACCGTCATCAGCGCAGATGATTCCAGCGTACAGGATAATATTTTCAAGCTCGACGGCAATGTCGTCATCACTGACCGTGACAAGCAAATCAGGGCCGATCATATCAGTTACGATAATGTCAGCGGTGAAGCGCGCCTGGACGGTAATATTTCACTCGATAGCGAAGTTTTCAGGGTTACTGCCCATCAAGGCCTGGCAAATACCCGTGAAAATACCGCCGAATTTAACGGACTTGAATACCGGATTCCCCAATTTTCGGGTCGCGGCAAGGCGGAATCCGCCATCGTCCACAATAAAACCACCGCCACCTTTAAAAAACTTACCTATACTACCTGCCCCGATCAAAAGCAGGACTGGGTATTAAAAGCTGACAAGATGAGGTTTGACCAGGCAGAGGAAACCGCCAAGGCCACCAACGTCAGCGTATGGTTCAAAGATTTTCCGCTGATGTATTTACCGCAGTTTTCCTTCTCTACCGGCAAGAAACGTAAATCCGGTTTTTTAAACCCCAGCCTCGGCCAGTCCAGCAAAACCGGCACCGAGCTATGGGTGCCCTGGTACTGGAATATAGCGCCTGAACGTGATGCCACGATTGGTTTGCACCAAATGTCCAGGAGAGGCTCTCAACTCTATGGAGAGTTTCGGGAACTGCATCCTATGGGCAAAAGCAAGATCACATTTGATTACCTGAATGACAGCATTTCTAAAGATGACCGCTTTCAACTGTCCTATCTTCATGAAGGTACATTTGCAGACCGCTGGAAAGTGCTCGCCAACCTGAAGCATGTTTCTGATCAGGAATATTTTAATGATCTGGGTGTCAATCTCGAAGCATCCAATGTCACCCATGTTCCACGTTATATTGAATTGACTAAATCGCATTCACTGGGTTTTTTATTACTGCGCGCTCATGAGTACCAGGCTATCAATGTACCCGATACCTACCAGAGGCTGCCACAAATTATGCTCGACCTGGAATCCGAAAAAGCAAACTATAATCTGCAGGCCGAATTAACGCGTTTTGATCATCGCGACAAGGTCACCACCGGAACGCGTCTGGACTTAACCCCCGGTGTTCAATATGAGTGGGGGAATGACGCTTATTACATTCGTCCAGCAGCACGACTGCGCCACACCCGCTACCATCTTGTCAATACAACCCCTGGTCAAGATAAACAGTTATCACGTAGCACGTCGATTTTCAGTCTGGATTCAGGCCTGTTTTTCGAGCGGCCGCTGCAACTATGGAATCAATCACAAACCCTGACACTGGAGCCAAGGCTCTTCTATCTGTATTCCTCATTTGAGAATCAGAACAATATTCCCATTTTTGATACCACTATTCCTGACTTCAGGTTTGCCGGTCTGTTTCGAACCAATCGCTTTACCGGACCTGATCGACAATCGGATGCCAATCAGCTGACACTGGCCTTGAGTAGTCGCCTGATCGATAACCACACCAACAAGGAAAAATTGCGCCTCAGTATCGGCCAGACCCTGTTTTTCGAGGATCGCAAGGTCCACTTGCCTGGTAGTGGCACTGACACCGGTGATTACTCAGAGTTTACAGGCGAACTGGAAGGGCAATTTACTGATACCAGTCAGTTCCGCGTCAGCGGTTTGTGGGACCCCAATTCAAGCCAGATTAACAAGGCGGTTATTGCCTATGGTTTCCAGCGTGATGATAAACACATGGTTAACCTGAATTATCGATATCAGCGTAGTTTATTCGAACAAACGGAACTATCGGCGCGCTGGAAAGTCGGATTAAACTGGAACGGTTTTGCCGGCTGGACCTATTCCTTGCGAGACAGGCAATCCATCGAATCACTCGCCGGGCTGGAATATGATAGCTGCTGCTGGTCCATACAAGTAGGCGCGCGACGCTATCTTGCTAATAATGGTGTCGATTTTGAAAATTCCGTATATATCCAGTTGAATTTAAAAGGAATGACGAATCTTGGCAGTAACATTGATACTTTAAGTGACACCAGGCTTGGCTATAGAACCAGAACCGCAGTACAATAGATGATAAATTTTTGCTTAATCACCTGAACAATTTAAAGTATTCAAGTCCATGAAAAAATCCTATATCCGCTTAGCTGCACTGGCCCTGGGCTTGCTGTTACAACCCCTGTCCGCCAGCACCACCACCCCGGCTATACCTCTTGACCATATTGTCGCTGTCGTCAACGAGGATGTCATTTTGCGTAGCGAACTGGAACAATACCTGCAGGCCGTCGTCAGACAACTGCGTGGACAAAATACACCCATGCCAGAGATGTCGGCACTGGTCAAACAAAGCCTGGAACGCCTGATTGTGGAATCCCTGCAATTGCAGCGCGCAAAAAGCACCGGGCTTCTCGTCGATGATGAGACACTTAACCGCTCCATTCAGGGCATCGCACGTAAAAATAACATGAGCCTGGAGCAGTTTCGTAACGCACTACTGGCTGATAACATGGATTATGCTTCCTTCAGGGAAGATATTCGCAAGGAAATCATCATCAGTCGCCTCAGAACCCGTGACGTGATCAATCGCATCAACGTCAGCCAGCAGGAAATAGATGATTACCTGCTGCGTGAGAAAGAGCAGGGAACAAAAGACAAGCTGGTTAAATTCTCTCACATTCTTATTGGCTTACCCGATGCAGCCACACCGGAGCAGATACAGGCTGCACGTAAAAAAGGTGAAGATGTCGCCAAATTACTGGCTGAAGGGGCTGATTTTGCACAGACAGCCATCGCCTATTCCGATGGACAGAAATCAATGGATGGTGGCGAATACAGTTTTCGCCCGGTCACCCAGGTACCGCCGTTATTCAGCAAAGTCATCGATGAACTCGAGCCGGGAGAAACCAGTGAGTTGTTCCGCAGCCCCTATGGTTTCCATCTGCTCAAATTAGAGGCCATAAAAGGCGATGAAAAACATATTGTTGCGCAAACCAAACTGCGCCATATTCTCATCCGGACATCGGAATTAGTCAGCGATGAAAATGCTAAAATTCGTCTCGAACAGTTACGTACGCGGATCATCGGTGGCGATGATTTCGCCGTGCTGGCACGGGCGCATTCCGAAGACACTTTGTCCGCCAAGGATGATGGCATGCTGGGCTGGATAGGCAGTGGTGATACAGTACCCGAATTCGAACAGGTTTATCTGGGCTTACAGACAGGCGAACTGAGTCAACCCTTCAAGACCAAATATGGCTGGCATATTGTCCAGGTGATGGAACGACGTCAACACGATGATACGCAACAATTCCTGCGGGCCAATGCAGTGAATAACATTAAAAAACAAAAAACCACTGAAGAACTCCAGACATGGTTGCGAAAGTTACGTGATGAAGCCTATGTTGAGTACAAGCTTGACCAGCGCCTGCGATAAAACGCCACGGTTACCTTTTGCAAAAGTCCTCTCCACGTATTGTTATCACCAGCGGTGAGCCCGCCGGCATCGGCCCTGACCTGTGTGTCATGCTGGCCCAGCAAACACTGCCCTGCCCCATCAGCCTGATTATTGATCCGGAACTTTTCGAGCAACGCGCATCAGCACTGGGATTGTCTGTACACAACAATAAACAACTGAACATTATTCCGGTCAAGTTAGGCACCACAGTCACCAGCGGAAAACTAAACAGGAAGAATGCACCCTATGTATTGCAAACCCTCGATATAGCGGTACAGGGCTGCCTGAATCAGGAATTCCATGCCATGGTCACCGCGCCGATCCATAAAGGCATCATTAATGATGCCGGGATCCCATTTAGCGGGCATACAGAATACCTGGCGGAAAAATGCAAATGCGATCATGTCGTCATGATGCTCGCCACTGAAGGTTTGCGAGTAGCACTGGCAACCACTCATTTACCCCTCTCTGAAGTGAGTCAGGCGATTACCCGTGAACGACTGGAACCCATTATTCGCATCCTTAACCATGACCTGATCGAGCGTATGAACATCAGCGAACCGGTTATCTATGTCTGTGGACTCAACCCGCATGCCGGTGAAGGCGGACACTTAGGCCGCGAGGAAATTGACATTATCGAACCACTGCTGGAAAAACTCAGGGCGGATGGATTACGCCTGATAGGCCCACTGGCAGCCGACACCCTGTTTACCCCCAAATACCTGCAACATGCCGATGCCGTATTATGCATGTACCATGACCAGGGTTTACCGGTGTTAAAACATAAAGGCTTTGGCCGTGCTATCAACATCACCCTGGGTTTACCTATCATTCGTACATCAGTCGACCATGGTACCGCACTGGATTTAGCCGGCACTGGCAAAGCCGATATCAGCAGCTTGAATCTGGCGATAGAAACAGCACTGGCAATGCGATGACCAAGCCACCAGGTCATCAACCAAGAAAGCGTTTTGGCCAGAATTTTTTACATGACCAGTACGTTATTGAAAAAATAGTATCAGCCGTCGCGCCCACGGCCAATCAGATACTGGTAGAAATTGGACCTGGAAAAGGAGCCATTACCCGTCTGCTGGTGGAGCAATGCAAGTTACTGCATGTGGTGGAAATTGATCGTGACCTGGTAGCGCTTCTGCAATCACGCTTTGCCCGCTACGAAAACTTACAGATCCATAACGTCGATGCGTTGAATTTTAATTTTTGTGATCTCACCGCAGGACAAACATTGAGGCTGGTCGGCAATTTACCTTATAACATTTCCACTCCTTTGCTGTTTCACATTCTGGAAAATGTAGCTTGCATAGAGGACATGCATTTCATGCTACAGAAAGAGGTCGTTATGCGAATGGCAGCAATGCCAGGCAGCAAGGCATACGGCAGACTCTCGGTCATGATTCAATATTATTGCGAGGTTGAAGCGGTATTTGATGTAGGGCCGGAGAGTTTTACACCGGCACCCAAAGTTGAATCCAGCATCGTAAGGTTAATTCCACACAGGCATCATCCGGTACAGGTAACGGATTACCGCACTTTCTCCCAACTGGTCACACAGGCATTTTCAATGCGCCGCAAAACGCTCAGAAATGCCTTGAAGAATTTTTTAACGGCTGAACAAATAGAGCAATGCGAGGTAGACCCGAAGCAGCGCCCCGAAGTCATTGATATGGCGGCCTATGCGCGCTTAAGTAACTGCCTGTCCAACATCAAAGATGAATAAACCTGGCTACCAGCGATGATCTACAGTAAAAAAAAGCATGGGTTTGTAATGATCATACCAATCTTCTGTGGCATCAGCTTTATAAACGCTGTCGGGTAAAATATCTTCTTCCCAACCCATACTGAATATAAAACGCGTATTGCTTGGCAGCAATCCGGAGACTTCTCCTTCGTCATGACTATCAAACTGAAAATGCGCCATACTACCTTTGATTGAAGTTCTCACGCCACTTGAACCTGGAATCAGCCAGCTGTTTTTACTGCTGGGAACGACAGCCGGACTAAGCTCGAGTGCGTGCTGTTTACCGAGATTCATGACCGATGAATAGGCTCCTGGCTCACTAAACAAATAATCCTCTGCGTGAACATAAGTGCTAATCAGCATGCCCAATGACACTAATATAAAAAGCAAGCTCATTGAATCGGGTTTATGGGGTCGATCTGTACGCATCTTTCTCTCGGTAATAGTTGGACTTGGTACCAGTATGGTAGGCGTGCAAGTCATCTACCGTGACAGCGTTCACAAATGATAAAGCATCAGGAGACACTTATAGACAGGCGATAGCCTTTTAAAAACCATGGTTTAAGTTGAGTAACAAGCGCAGAAATTCAGTATGCTTATGATATTAAATGATATTTCAATTGTCCGGCAGGTTTACAAAAAAACCGAAGCAAAATTTTTGCTTCGGTTTGAAATTCTGGCAGATAAAATATCAGGATTTTTACCAACGGCCTCATCCATGAAGCCGTCAGAAGTACTACAGTAAACAAGGCATCGAGTCAGCCCTGTCAACAGGCCTTTATTCAGCCATTTCAAGATCGCCTATAACCGCTTCAATGCCTGCTCTGGCACATTTTTCATCGGTTTCACCGGATGGCGCGCCACTGACACCCACACCCCCAATGATCGAACCTCCCGCTTGTATCGGCACACCACCTGCCGACATCACCAGGCCTTCAACCTTACCGACGGAGAAAGGTGATTTAAAACGCCCTTCCAGCGCCGAGGTAGCTGAGTTAAACGCCATGGCTGTATAGGCTTTTTGATGACTGATTTTCAGGGTCACATCCGGCGCCAGCACATCGCGTAACACGGCCTGATCATGCCCTCCACGGTCAACAACACTAACAGCAATCTGAACACCCTGCTTTCGGCATTCCTTGATGGCCGCCTGTGCAATACGCAAAGCCGTTTCCATGGACATTCTTTTGATATTAATCAATACCGGTTGTTCCTCTGCAGCATTGACGACTCCGGCCGCACCTACTAACAGAGCAGTTGCACATACTATTGTTGTCACTTTATTCATTTCTCACCTCATTATTGTTACCTTGAAGTTCACCTACTTCCCGGGCGCCATGCCTCCACCTAAAGGAATCTGGAATGGCTTACCGTTAACAGTCGGCACACCATTCTTGAAGCTGGCGCTGAATTTATACATATTGCCTGCCTTGGTAAAAATATTTCCTGCAACCAATGGCGCAAATCGTTTGCTGACACGGCTTTTAGCCATCGATTGTAACTGATCCTCAGTATACTGAATATTTACACTTTTGAACTCCTGCCGCAAGGCAGCCATATTCATGGCCACCAGCAATTCCTCAGGAATTTCAAGATCAACTTCACCGATAATGGCATCCTTGATTAACATGGGATTGGTTAATAGTTCAGGCCGGCTGTTATCTACTGTCAGTCTGGCATTACCCATCAGCTTACCTGATGAGGAGCCCAGGCTAATTTCGCTCATTTCAATCTCAGGGCCTTTTTGCAACAGGTTAGACATTTCAGATAGCAATGTCGCTCCAAGCATCATGTTCATTTGCTCTGGCGGTACATTGCCCTGACTGCTCACTTCTTTGTATTTGTTACTGATACGTGCAATGGCGCCTGCATCCAGATTCCTGAAAGCCAGTGAAAATACACCTGGCCCGAATTTTTCTCCTGACATGGTGAATGTCGCCAGATTAAACTGTGTGACACTGTTGATGCTGTCACCGGTGGCTGTTGTCTCGCTATCAATGCCAATATCATTGATGCTGAAGTCTACACCGGTCTTTTTATCCTCAATGACGATTTTGGCAATCTTGAATTGAGCCGATCCCAGTGACAGACCTTCAATACCGACAGTCGACATGGAATCTACCGTGAGTGACTCCAGCAACATACTGCCTGTCTCACCTTTGATGTTGAGATAAGGCGCATTAATAGTAATATCTGCAGCGTCCAGGCCTTTGGACAGATTGAGGTCTGCTTGCAAGCCTTTCCATTGCATATTGGCTTTGCCCGATTCGATCGGCCCATCCCATTCAGGTATATCGACTTTGACTCGACTATTTCCACCTAAGCCAAGATGGGTCAACATGCTGTAATCCATATTGACCAAAGGTTCATCACTGCTGATTGATTTCAGAAAATGGGTGTCCATTGTTGCGACCACAGGCACGGGTGAAAAATGACCCTTAATGAAAGGAAATGGCCCGTGATGTATAGTATTTTTCAGTATCAGGACTGGTGTTTCGCCATCAGCTGTGCTTAATTTTTTCATCTTCTGGGATAAACTGGCACCCATCTCTGCTTCAATAATGCTTTCTGTAGAAAACCAGCCTCTGTCGAGCTTGATAACAGTAAAATTAACCACCCCGGATTCATTCAAGTCATCAAGCAAGCCATTCAAGCGAGATTCCGCCCAGAAACTGAAACCGAACGGAGCTGCTACTAATCCCCCTACCAATACCAACAGTAATATCATGCTTTTTTTCATATTAATCCTTTATATCGCCGCAATGAATGCTCGTGTAATTTTAGATTTGATTTATTATATAACGAGGCTTTGTCCAGCCTGCTTGATGTTATGTTGTTAGTATAGTGAGATCTATATGCAGCACAATACTTAAATAACGGAAATAGGGGTTGTTTTCTGCAGAAAATAACCCATTTTGCTTATTTCATTTTTTTTACAGGCTATAATAGGTGCGAAACAGAGTAGCTGCACGCATCCAATGCCGGAGTATCCTAGTAATGAGTGAAGACAATACCTATCAAATCAGTATTGATGTTGAAACATCTTATATTGATGAGCAATCAGATCCGGATAATGACCGCTACGTTTTTGCCTATACTATTGTCATCCGTAATACTGGCTCCGTGCCCGCAAAATTGATGACTCGTCACTGGATTATTACCGATGCCAATAATTATACACAGGAAGTGCGTGGCGATGGCGTAGTGGGTGAACAACCACATCTCAACCCTGGCGAAGGCTTTCAATACACCAGTGGCACTGTTCTGGATACACCTATCGGCAGCATGCATGGTTCGTATCAAATGGTCACTGATGACGGTGTGCATTTTGATGCCGAGATCCCCATGTTTACGCTATCAAGACCCCATGCACTACATTAATATCTAAATCTGCTGATCATGAGTACCTATGCCATTGGCGATATACAGGGCTGCTATGAATCTCTACAGGCACTGTTAAATAAAATTGATTTCAACCTCGCGCAAGATACCCTCTGGTTTACAGGTGATCTGGTTAATCGTGGCCCATCATCTTTGCAAACATTGCGTTTCGTCAAACAATTGGGGGATCGCGCTATCACCGTTCTCGGTAATCATGACCTCCATCTGCTCGCGATAGCCGAAGGTCATGCCAGGGAAAAACCTGACGATCACCTGGAGGATATACTTAAAGCAGAAGATAAGGATGAGCTGTTGACATGGCTGCGCCACCGACCCTTAATGCATGATGACCCCGATCTTGGCTTCAGCATGATACATGCCGGTCTGCCACCACAATGGGATCATCAACAAGCACGACAATTGGCAGATGAATTACAATCCGTTTTACGCAGCCCTGAGTATGCTGATTTTTTCAAACATATGTATGGCAACAAACCAAAGCAATGGTCTCCCGAGCTCAAGGGAATGGAACGCCTGCGCTTTATTACTAATTGTTTCACGCGACTTCGCTACTGCCAGAAAGATGGCAGCCTGTGCCTGAAAGCAAAAGGCCCACCCGGAACCCAGCCTGCAGAATGTTTACCCTGGTTCAGCGTAAAGAAAAGAGCCAGCGCTGATATGAATATTATTTTTGGCCACTGGTCAGCACTGGGATTGTACCGGGAAGACGGTGTTTTTTCGCTCGATAGTGGCTGCCTGTGGGGACATAAGCTCACGGCCATGCGTCTGGAAGATCAGCAATTTTTCAGCGTTAAATGTCAAGAATACCGGAAAATAGGTTAACATTGACGACATGAAAATATCTCTGATCTGGGCAATGGACAACAACCGACTCATTGGTAACAGGAATCGCTTGCCATGGAAATTACCAGCGGACATGAAATGGTTCCGACAACACACACTGGGTAAACCTGTTGTCATGGGGCGTAAAACCTATGAGTCATTTGGTGCCCGACCCTTACCCGAAAGAACCAATATCGTCATCACCAGAGATAAAGATTATCACTCTGATGGCGCGATCACCGTACACAGTATTGATGCAGCCTTAGAACAAGCCGGGCAGGTTGATGAACTGATGATCATTGGTGGCGCATCGTTCTACGAACAGATGCTGCCAATAGCTGATCGACTCTACATTACTGAAGTGCAGGGAGAGTTTGAAGGTGATGCCTGGTTTCCGCCCTATGACGCGAGTGAATGGCAGGAAATAGCATCTCAGATGCACCCGGCCGACGACAAGAACACGCATGCCTGCCGCTTTATGATTTTTGAGCGCAAGCCCTGAGCACTGCCTGCAAGGGCTGGCTATACCGCCACAGGTGCCTTGATATGAGGATGAAACTGGTAATCCAGTAATTCAAAGTCTTCAAATTTAAAATCAAATAAATTATTCACATCAGGATTTATTTGCATCACCGGTAATGCAAAGGGTTTGCGTGATAATTGAGTTTCTACCTGCTCGAGATGATTACTGTACAAATGCGCATCACCCAGAGTATGCACAAAATCACCTGCCTGCAAACCCACGACCTGGGCGATCATCATGGTCAGCAAGGCATAAGAGGCAATGTTAAACGGTACGCCGAGAAAAATATCGGCACTGCGCTGATAGAGCTGACATGACAACTTTCCCTCTGCGACATAGAACTGAAAAAAGGCATGACAAGGAGGCAGCGCCATATTTTCTATCTCGCCAACATTCCAGGCACTGACGATGATACGCCGGGAGTCCGGGTTATTTTGTAATTGATCGATAACCTGGCTGATTTGATCCACGTGACGACCATCCGCCGCAGGCCATGAACGCCATTGGTAACCGTAGACCGGCCCCAGATTACCCTTTTCATCGGCCCACTCGTCCCATATGGAGACACCATTATCCTTGAGATACTGGATATTGGTTTCACCTTTGAGGAACCAGAGTAACTCATGAAGAATTGACCTGAGGTGGCATTTTTTGGTGGTGACCAGCGGGAAACCAGCTGATAAATCGAAGCGCATTTGATAACCAAACACGCTCAGTGTACCTGTGCCGGTACGATCTTCCTTGCGTACCCCATGATCACGAACATGGCGCATGAGGTCTAGATACTGTTTCATGTGGATACTCTACCTGTGCTTTTCTTATGTGCGATGATAAACATTATAACGCCGATAATGATCATGGGAAGCGATAAAACCTGCCCCATCGTTAACCAGCCAAAAGCAAGATAACCCATATCGGTATCGGGTAAACGCACGAATTCGACGATGAAACGAAACAGGCCATAACAGAACAAAAACAGGCCGGAAATAGACATCATCGGCCTGGGTCTGGCTGAATACAGCCACAAAATCACAAATAAAACCAGGCCCTCAAGAAAAGCCTCATACAGTTGAGAAGGATGAAGCGCCTGCACGGCGCCTGTAGGCACAACCCCCCAGGGCAGGTCGGTCGGCTTGCCCCATAATTCGTTATTAATAAAGTTTCCGATACGACCAAAGCCCAATCCCAGAGGCACCATTGGAACAATGAAATCACTGACTTCAAACAAGCGTTTTTTATAGCGTCTCGAAAAAAGCCAAAAGGCCAGAAATACGCCAATCAAGCCACCGTGGAATGACATACCACCTTCCCACACCCGATACAGAATGGCTGGCTGGCTGAGAAAATGCTCAAATTTATAAAACAGGATATAACCAAGACGGCCACCGAGAATAACTCCCAGGGCACCATAGAAAATAACATCATCTACCTGATCGCTGGTCCAGTTGATATCAGGTCGTCGCGCGCGCCTTTTCGCCAGCCACCACGCCAATGCAAAACCGATAATGTACATCAGACCATACCAGCGCAGATTCAACGGGCCAATAGAAAAAACAACAGGATCAAAATCCGGGTAGGCAATCATGGGGGCTGATCAACTCAATTATCATAATAATTATGTATTGAATCTTATCACGGCTTCAGCACCCCGTGAAAGTAACATGACTGATATCTACTGCGCTGATGAATTTTTCAAATAGATAGATGAAATGCTATCACGCTAGTGCTGTATCCAGGTGATAATTGCGAATTCAGTCAACAGGCTGCCACTTGACGGCATATTGCTCAGCAATTTTTTCATCCAGGCGATTGTAGACAAACAAGGCTTCCAGCTTGTCGTCATTGACCTCATGACCCTGTTCATCAAAGCCTTGCTGGCTCCAGGCATTGTGTTTAACCAACTGGCAAAGGCTGTGCATCAAGTCATCGAAGCGTACCTTGTATTCATGTCCCAATTGTTTGAAATCAGCCAGATCCATTGGCCTTCCCAGTTGCTTGTACTTATCTTTGGCAATCGCTTCCAGGGCAATATCCCACTTTGGAATTTCATTCATCGATATCTCATTCATTTTTACGCCAACCTCATTGTGCCATAGGCACAAACTAATTGAATTATTATCGGGTATCGACCAAAAACACAAATAATTAAGGACAATTTCAATGACCATGTAGAAATAGTTTTGATTATTTAATTCAATCGCTTATGCAAGAAACCTGTGACTATAAGAATCACTACATTTGATGTATAGTTGAGCTTTTCAAAGGCTTATATCACTCTCATGAGTACTACCAACCGGCTGATACATGAAACCAGCCCTTACCTGCAACAACATGCCGACAACCCTGTTGACTGGTTCCCGTGGGGTGAAGAAGCCCTGACCAGGGCGCGTGAAGAAAACCGGCCTATTTTATTATCGATTGGCTATTCGGCCTGTCACTGGTGCCATGTAATGGCGCATGAATCCTTTGAAAACGAACATACTGCAGAAATCATGAACCGTCTGTTTGTCAACATCAAGGTGGACCGGGAAGAACGCCCTGATCTGGACAAAATATATCAACGCGCTCACCAGTTAATGACACAACGTCCGGGTGGTTGGCCGCTGACCGTTTTTCTCATGCCTGATGACCATGTGCCTTTTTTTGCCGGCACTTATTTCCCCAAAGAACAACGCTACCAGTTACCTGCTTTCACGGACCTGCTGAATAGAATTGCTGACTTTTATCAACACAACATTGATCAATTACAGCAACAAAACCAGTCACTGATGCAAGCCATGCAATCCTTGCAAATACAGCATTCTGATGACGAGCTAACAGTGACACCCGCCCCTCTTGATATATCCCGCCGGCAGCTTGAGGATCATATGGATAACAAGCACGGTGGTTTTGGCAGTGCCCCCAAGTTTCCTCATCCGACCAATATAGAACGTCTGTTACGCCACTGGGCAGGCAGCCGTGAGGACACGCGTGCCTTGCAAATGGCTTGTCACAACCTGGTGCAAATGGCTCATGGCGGCATCAACGACCAACTTGGCGGTGGCTTTTGCCGCTACTCGGTCGATGACTACTGGATGATCCCGCATTTTGAAAAAATGCTATACGATAACGGCCCATTGTTAACGCTCTATAGTGAAGCCTGGAGTGTCACCGCAGAGCCGCTGTTTCTTGAAGTGATTGAAACAACCACAGCGTGGGTGATGAGAGAAATGCAATCACCCGAAGGAGGATACTATTCCAGCCTGGACGCGGACTCCGAAGGCGTCGAAGGCAAATTCTATTCATGGCAAGCAGGAGATATTAAAGCGCTACTGGACGATGATGAATACCATTATTTCTCGTTACGCTATGGCATCAATAAACCACCTAATTTTGAGGGCCAGTATTATCCGCATGTGTTTATGCAATGGGAAGACATTCTGGAGCAGGGTGAGCATGACCTGGAGCCAATAAAAACATGGGTCGATAGCGCTCGCCAGAAATTATTTCAGGCAAGAGAAGTGCGCATTCGACCCGGTCGTGATGAAAAAATATTGTGTTCATGGAATGCCCTGATGATCAAGGGCATGGCCTCGGCCGGGCGCCACCTGGATCGCCAGGATTTACTGGATTCAGCATTTCGTGCGCTGGATTTTATCAAAACCACACTGTGGAAAAACAATCGCCTGCTGGCCACATATAAAGACGGGAACGCGCA
>Ga0316205_10003408_pt1 | contig 15103 bp, 10 predicted proteins | sample 3monthpyrite_MG_FD_204941 | JGI IMG/M metagenome (GOLD analysis project Ga0316205, IMG submission 204941) | Microbial mat bacterial communities from mineral coupon in-situ incubated in ocean water Damariscotta River, Maine, United States -... | ecosystem: Environmental > Aquatic > Marine >... | reverse complement strand
CGCTGGAAGAATTCGTCGATGCCTTTACCTTCACCAAGTTCGAGCCTGCCGGAATGGTGCAGGGCAACGACTCGATCAAGAACGCGACCTCGATCCTGGACTACATCTTCCGCGAACTGGCGGTCAGCTATCTTGACCGCACCGATCTGGCGCATGTGGTGCCGGAAGGGGCCAGTTTCGACGATCTGGGCCGGGGCGAGGAAGAGGGTGTGCGCAATTTCGATACGGTCAGTGAAAACTCGGCCTCGAAATCGCTGGAAGTGCTGAAGCAGATCAGCTCGACCGGGTATTTGCGCAAACGACTGCCCCAGGAACTGGTGGTATTTCAGGGCGGCGTTCAGGGCGCAACTGCGTTCGACACATCGGGCGATTCGATCACTGCGATTGACACGATGATCGTGGCAGAGACGACGGCGGCGGTCGGTGCGGTGTCGCTTGACGCTCGGGTCAAGGCCAAGATGCAGGGTTACGAGGGCGATCCGTGCGGCGAATGCGGCAACTACACGCTGGTGCGCAACGGGACGTGCATGAAGTGCAACACCTGTGGGGGGACCAGCGGGTGTAGCTGAAGAACACCCCTGTGGCCGGTGCCCGTAGCCAGTTGCAGGGGGAGATCCGGGGCGGGTGCGCTCGCCCCTGACGCGGATAAGGCCGCAGGCAGAAAAACTCGGGCGGTTAACAGACAGAGCCTTATCAGCGAAACTGGGTCACCTTCGGGTGGCCCATTCTTTTTTCGGGATGGTGAGTTCTGTGTCTGTAAATTCTTTCAATGCAATTGGTTATCAGGCAGAACATAATGTTCTGCATCAACCCGTGTCGCGCCCCATCCGAACCAATCTGGCCCTGATCTGCCTTGCCTCGGCCGCCCCGAGTTCCAGCGCGAAGATATAGGCATGGGTCAGGAAGAAACCGGCGGCATCCTCTGACGCGGCGGCGTCCGCAGCATCCGAATAAAGCCGCACCAGCGCCGCGCTGTCTCCTGCGGCATGGGCCGCGAGCAGGCGCGCGTCCAGATCGCCGCTCATGCGCGGGCCCGGTACTCCGCCAGCCGACCGGCCACCCATTGATGGAAAATCAGCGTCGGGCCGTCCATCACCGGTGAAAACCGCCCGCCGTCAAAGCCCGGTGCGCCGCGCGCGGCCTGCATGCCTTCGACGACGCCGATGTCCTCGACAAAGACCTCTTTCCATTGCGCGGCGTTCTTGGCCCGCAGCGCGTCCGAGGTTTGGTCGCTGGCATAGAGCAGGTGAACATGTTCCAGCGTTTCGGTCGGACCGCGCGGTTCGAGCACGATCGCGAATACATGGTCGCGCTGGACGCCCAGCATGACGTTGGGCGCAACGGTGAGATATTCGCCGCCCGAATCCCACTTTTCCGAAAGGTCCGGGAAGTCCGGGAATGTGGTGCCGTCGTCCCCCTTGATCTGGCGATAGACCAGGGTGCCCTGGCCCGAGAACTTGCCCGGTTCCTCGATATTGTAGTGGTCTTCAAGCCGGGAATAGCTGTTGAGACCCGGATGCACCCAGGGCAGGTGGTAACTTTCGCAGTAATTCTCGACCGCCAGTTTCCAGTTGGTGTGGCACAAAAGCTGGAACGTACTGTCGGCTCCGCCATGGTGCAGCGGCGCGTCGAATTCGGCCCAGCGGGCGATCAGGTCGGCGTGCTGGTCGGCAAAGGCGGGTGCATCGCCCGACAGATTGACGAAGATCACGCCCATCCAGATGTGCGAGCGCACCTCGATCAGGCCAAGCTCGTCACGGTTGATCGCGGCATGCGCGTTCTGCCCCGGACCGCCCACATGGGGGGTGGCGACCAGTTTGCCCTGATGGCTGTAGCACCACGAGTGATAGGGGCAGCGGATCGCGCCTTCGATCTTGCGCGGCTCGGTGACCAGGATCATGCCGCGATGACGGCAGATATTCTGGAACACCCGGATCTGGCCGTCGCGCCCGTGCAGGATGAACAGCGGCACCCCGACAAAATCCACCGGCTTTGCATCGCCGGGCTCGGGCACATCGGCGGCCACGCCGATCCCGGCCCAGGTCGGAAACCACAGCGCCTCGCGCTCTTCGGCAAAGACCGCCGGATCGGTGTAATGGGCATTGAGCAGGCCGCGCGCGGTTTCGACGCTTTGCTGGACAGCCGAGAGGTCGGTCAGGGGGGATGAGGACATGGGACTCACGCTCGCTTGAAAACAAGGCGAGGCTAGCGAGTCGGCGCGATATTGGGTGGTCTAACCGCGACGAAAGTTTTCCACGCGCGACCTGCGATGTGCCCGGTCAGATCCCGCGCCCGAGGGCGGCAATGCCGGTGCGGGCCATTTCGGACAGGCCGATGGGGCGCATCAGGTCGGCAAAGGCATCGACCTTTTCCGAAGTTCCGGTGATTTCGAACACGAAAGAGCCAAGCGTGGAATCGACCACATTGGCGCGGAAGATGTCGGCCAGCCGCAGCGCTTCGACCCGGTGCTCGCCGGTGGCGATGACCTTGAACAGCGCCAGTTCACGCTCGACGGCCGGGCCTTCGACGGTCAGGTCGTGGACCTCGTGCACCGGCACCATGCGGTCAAGCTGCGCCTTGATCTGTTCGATCACCTGCGGGGTGCCGGTGGTGACGACGGTGATGCGCGAGCGATGGCCTTCATGGTCGACCTCGGCCACGGTCAGGCTTTCGATATTGTAGCCCCGGCCCGAGAACAGGCCGATGACCCGCGCCAATACGCCGGCCTCGTTATCGACGACGACGGTGATGGTGTGGCTTTCCTGAACGTCCGAAAATGTGGGCCGGAGGTTATAGGCGGAGTGGCTGGTGGAGCCTTGTTTGATGTTGAGCGCGTTCATGGCCGTTTGTCCTTTGGGGCCGCAACCCCTTCATTGCTCTTCAAATATCCCGGGGGTGTGGGGGCAGCGCCCCCACGTCTGCCCGGTTCACACAAGCACCGAGCCCTTGGCATCGATCACGCCTTGCGTTTCGGCCTCGCCCAGAAGCATTTCGTTATGGGCCTTGCCTGACGGGATCATCGGGAAGCAGTTCTCGTGCTTTTCGACCACGCAGTCGAAAATGACCGGACCGTCATGGTTCAGCATCTCCATGATCGCGTCGTCCAGATCGGCGGGGTCGGTGCAAAGGATACCCTTGGCCCCGAACGCCTCGGCCAGTTTGACGAAATCGGGCAGGGATTCGGACCAGCTGTGCGAATAGCGCTCGCCATGCAGAAGTTCCTGCCATTGGCGCACCATGCCCAGCCGTTCGTTGTTCAGGATGAATTGCTTGATCGGCGCGCGGAACTGAACAGCGGTGCCCATTTCCTGCATGTTCATCAGCCAGGAGGCATCGCCGGCCACATTGACGACCAGCGCATCCGGATGCGCGATCTGCACACCAACCGAGGCGGGCAGGCCGTAACCCATGGTGCCCAGTCCCCCCGAGGTCATGAAATGGTTGGGATCGTCAAAGCCCAGGTATTGCGCCGCCCACATCTGGTGCTGGCCGACTTCGGTGCAAATGAAGCGGTCCTTGCGGTGCTTGGTCAGCGCTTCCAGCCGTTCCAGCGCGTGTTGGGGTTTAATGATCTCGGTCGAGTTCGCGTAGTCGAGGCAGCGGACTTTCTTCCAGTCCTCGATCTGGGCCCACCAACCTTGCAGGCCCGCTTTGTTGGTCTTGCGCCCGCGGGCTTTCCAGACGCGCAGCAGGTCTTCCAGCACATGGCCGACATCGCCGATAATCGGGTAGTCGGTGCTGACGACCTTGTTGATCGACGAGGGGTCGATGTCGATATGGGCCTTTTCCGATCCGGGCGAGAAGGCGTCGATCAAGCCGGTGATCCGGTCATCGAAGCGCGCGCCGATATTTATCATCAGGTCGCAGTCGTGCATTGCCCAGTTGGCCTCGTAGAGACCGTGCATTCCCAGCATCCCCAGCCAGTTGTCGCCCGAAGCCGGATAGGCACCCAGTCCCATCAGGGTCGAGGTGATCGGAAAGCCGGTTTCGCCGACCAGTTCGCGCAAAAGCTGGCTTGCCGCGGTGCCGGAATTGATGACACCGCCGCCGGTGTAGAACACCGGGCGCTCGGCCTTTTCCATTGCTTCGACCAGACGGGTAATTTCGTCGATATCGCCTTTGACCTTCGGCGCATAGTGGCCCAGATCGGCCTTGGCGGGCGGTGTATAGGTGCCGCTGGCGAACTGAACGTCCTTGGGAATGTCGACCAGAACCGGCCCCGGACGACCTGCGGTGGCAATGTGGAACGCCTCGTGAATGGTCGAGGCCAGCGCGTCTGTATCTCTCACCAGCCAGTTCATCTTGGTGCAGGGGCGGGTGATGCCGACGGTATCGGCTTCCTGGAACGCGTCCGAGCCGATCATGAAGGTCGGCACCTGGCCGGTCAGGACCACGATCGGAATCGAATCCATCAGCGCGTCGGTGATGCCGGTGACAGCGTTTGTCGCACCGGGACCGGAAGTGACCAGAACGACGCCGGGTTTGCCGGTTGAACGGGCATAGCCCTCGGCGGCGTGGGCCGCACCCTGTTCGTGACGCACCAGAATGTGCCGGATCTGGTTCTGCTGAAAGATCTCGTCATAAATCGGAAGGACAGCGCCGCCGGGATAGCCAAATACCGTGTCCACACCCTGATCTATCAGGGCCTGAACCACCATCTGTGCACCGGTCATTTGCTGCGCGGTCATCGTGTCTTTCTCCTCAGCGGCACCGTGGGGGATCGGCGCGGTCATAAAAAAGCCCCCGGTCGGAAACTCGGGGGCGCATGGGGGGTCAATCAGGTGTCCGTTACCGGCCCATGCGCCTTTTTCCTACACGTACAATCAGGTCTAGCATTCCAAATCCCTTTCGTGTGGGCGAGACCCTATGCGGGCGATTCCGGCGGGTCAATAGTGAAAACCTGTCGCAGCCCGTGAAAAATCTTTGCGATTATTGCGTGGGGCGGCGGAAATTCGCAGCTTTCTATTCCGCCGCGATGACTTTCAGGTCCAGTTTGCGTTTCCAGTTGTCCAGTTGCGCAGGTGCGCCCAGAAAAAAGCCCTGCGCAGCGCCAACGCCCAGATCCTGGAGTACCGCGAGCTGGTCGGCGGTTTCGACGCCTTCAGCGATGATGTCGAAGCCAAGATCGGTCCCCAAGGCCACCAGGGCCCTGAGTATGGCCCGGTGTCGCGGCGAGACCGGCAGGCTGACGACCAGGCTGCGGTCTACCTTCACGATGTCGACGGGAAGTTCGCCCAGACGCTGGAGATTGGAATGCCCGGTGCCGAAATCGTCAAGCGCGATGCGTACGCCCTGTTCGTGCAGCGCGTCTAGCAGCGCCCGGGCTTGGGGCAAGTCCTCGATCATTGCGCTTTCGACGACTTCGATCACCGATTGCGCCGGTGAAAAACCGTCCAGCAGGCGGTTGAACCAGTCCAGACCCTCGGACAACGGCTGGTTAAGGGACGCGGTCGAAACGTTGAAGGCGCAGAACAGCGAGGGATCGTGGTTGGCGAAGGCCTTGGAGACCTCGGCGGCCAGCCGGATTGGCGGGGTTGCGGCCCGCGTGTAGTGGCGCGAGATCGTGGACATGAAATCGGCCGGCAACAGGATGCTACCATCGGAGCGGACCCAGCGGATCAAAGCCTCGACCCCCAGCGGCTTTCGGGTCGCTATGTCAAAAATCGGTTGCACGAAGAAGGTGAACTCGTCCCGGTTCAGGCCGTCGCGAATGCCTTCGACCGTGGGTTTGGCGACGGCATCGGCCAGCCTCTTGCGCAGGCCGCTATCGGCCAGAACCGCGCTGTTGCGCCCTGAGGCCTTGGCAAGGTAAAGCGCACCGTCGGCTTCCAGCATCGCCTGGTCGAGAGCGGTTCCGGGGGCAACGAAAGTCACGCCGATACTGGCGGTTCGGGAAATCTCGGTCCCGTTCGCTTGCGAGCGCTGATTGCCGATCAGCTTGCTCAACCGGTCCGCCAGATGCCGCGCATCCTGTGGCGAGAGGTCGGGCAGGGCGATCCAGAATTCATCCCCCCCAAGCCGGGCAACGAACCCCTGGTCGCCAATCTGGGTTCGGATCAGATCGGCGGTCTGGCGCAGGAAGCTGTCCCCCGCGCCATGGCCATAGCTGTCGTTGAGGCTTTTGAAGCTGTCGATATCGACGATCATCAGGCTCATGCCATGGCCGGTCAGGTTGTTCAGTTTCGACTGGGCCCGCTTGACGAAAAAACGGCGCGAATAGCAACTGGTCAGCGGATCCATATCCAGCAGGTCGGCCATCTCGCGGTTTTCGCCGATCAGAACCTCGGCCGTCTGACGCAGACCGCGAGTTTTCCGGCGAAACAGCCAATAGCACACGGCTGCGGTGGCGCTGGCTGCAAAAAGTAAAGTCAGAAGGGGCGGAAACAGGGACAACATGCGTGCGCTTTATGCGTGTGGCGAGAATTTGCATGCACGCATAAAGTGAACTTCAGATCAAGACCCACTGTGGATAAGACTCAACAAAGACAATGGGGTGGGTCAAATCGAACCCTGTAATCGCCGCCTGGCCGTTGCCGCGTGTGACCCACGTTAGATTTCTCGCCAGCCAGAGGCGGCGTTAAATCCTGAGTTTTTAACTTATTTTAACCTGTAACGGCACGTAACGTAGCGGTGCCAAATCGGTTGCGTTGCGGGTTTTTATCGGTAACGTGCCCGCACTGAAATGATCCGCCCGCCGATGGCGGGCACAAAATAACCTTGGGAGGTTTTCTATGGATCGTCGTTCATTCCTACGGACGTCTGCACTTGGCGCAAGCGCCGCCGCCGCAACCGGACTTGCCGCGCCGGCTTATGCACAGGGCAAGCGCACGCTGACGCTCGTCACCACCTGGGGCCGTGGCCTTGCCGGTGTGCATGACGCGGCACAGCGGGTCGCCGACAACATCACAGCAATGACCGATGGCTCGCTGACCATCGAACTGAAAGCCGCCGGCGAACTGGTTGGCGCGTTCGAAGTGTTCGACGCGGTGACTTCGGGTCAGGCCGACATGTACCACGGTGCCGATTATTATTTCATCGGTCAGCATCCGGGTTACGCGTTTTTCACCGCCGTACCTTTCGGCATGACCGCGCAGGAACTGACCAACTGGTACGAGCATGCCGGTGGCAAGGAAAAGCACGACGAGTTGGGCCAGATCTTCGGCCTGAAGTCGTTCCTTGCGGGCAATACCGGCGCGCAGGCGGGTGGCTGGTTCGCCAAGGAAATCAACGGCCCGGAAGATTTCCAGGGTCTGAAATTCCGCATGCCGGGTCTGGGCGGCCAGGCGCTGGGACGCCTTGGCGCGTCGGTACAAAACCTTCCGGGGTCGGAAGTGTACCAGGCGCTGGCTTCGGGTGCCATTGACGGGACCGAGTGGATCGGCCCCTGGGCGGATGAAAAGGCCGGTTTCCAGGAGATCACCAAGATCTACTACACCGCCGGTTTCCACGAGCCGGGCGCAGGTCTGACACTGGCCACCAACCGCGATGTGTTCGACAGCCTGTCGCCCGCGCATCAGAAGGTTATCGAAGTTTCGGCCGCGGAAACGCACCAATGGAACCTGGCGCAATTCCTGACCAATAACGGTACCGCACTTCAGCGTCTGCAGTCGGGCGGCGTGACGGTCCGTGAATTCCCGGATTCGGTCTGGGATGCGTTCGGCGCGGCGGCCCAGGAAGTCCTGGACGAGAACATGGGCGATGACCTGTTCAAGAGCATTAACGACTCCGTCATGACGTCGATGGCGGCAAGCTCTTCCTGGATCAAGCTGTCCGAAGGTGCTTATCGCGCGCAGCGTGACCGCGTTCGCGGCTAAAGCCTGATGTCTTGAAATTGCCGCCCTCCGAGCGATCGGGGGGCGGTGCGTGTTATTCGGGTGCAGCGCATCGGATGAGGCATGAAGCCGGGGAGGCGTGATGCTGGACTTTATCGTCTGGGTAATCTCGAATGTCGGACTGTCGGTGGTGAACCTGTTGCAGGCAATCACGAATCCGGCGGCCTGGCTCGACTGGTCCAACAAGCAATCGCTGATGCGATTCATCTATTACGGCGGGTCGGTTGAGCTTTTGTTCGTGGTCCTGACCACCTTCCTGGTCATCACCATCATCGGGTTCTGGAAAAACGGGTTCCTGTGGCGTGTCGTGGGCGGGTTGGAGTTCTTTGCCAACTGGACGGGCCGGTTCTTTGCCTGGGCCGGGTTGCTGATGGTGCTGCAACAGATCGTGATCGTGTTCCTGCAACGGATCTTCCTGGTGTCGGAGATCACCATCGGACCGTTCGGCTACGTCTTTACCCGCGATCTGAGCTGGTTCTCGGAAGAACTGAAGCTTTACAATGCCATGATCGTCACCCTGTGCGCCACCTATACCTTCGTGCAGGGCGGGCATGTGCGGGTCGACCTGGTGTACTCGGCCGTCAACCACCGCAAGAAACGCCTGATCGACATGTTCGGCTCGCTGGTGTTCATGATGCCGATGATTACCCTGACCTGGCTCTATTCCTGGTATTTCATGTGGCGGCATCTGGTGACTCCCAAGGTGTCGGCCTCGGACACGCTGGAGCGCGTGCTGCTGAAAGCCCGCGCGGTGCGCTGGAACGTGGAAACCATCGGGTTCAGTCCAAACGGCTTCGACGGCTACTTCCTGTTCAAGGTTTTGATCGTAGCCTTCTGCGGCATGGTCTTCTTGCAGGCGATGGCATTTTTCTGGCGCTCGTATCTCGAATTCATCGAGGGCGAGGAGTCCATAGACAAGAATCTGGACCGGGATACGTTGGGCGATGTCGATGAGACCGCCGAGCACGTTGCCGAACTCCACGCGCACTAAGGAAAACTGGGATGGTTCTGGGTCTCGACGGCATCGAAGTCGGTCTGCTTATCGTTTTCCTCTTCCTGTTTGGGGGAATCATGTCGGGTTTTCCGGTGGCCTTTGCCATCGGCGGCTCGGCTGTGTTGTCGTTCGGGGTGATCGCGGCGCTCGACGGGGCCGGAATACTGGTTCATCAGGCGATTGATACCGGATCGGCTGAATATGCGGCGCTGATCGGCGAGGGCGTCGTGCGTGAAAGCATTTCGGTCTTCCGATACCCGGACCTGCCAAGGATGGATGAAAAACTGTTCCCCGGCGGCTGGGAGCAAGCGCTGGACCGCAATATCAGCTTCATCGTCAACCGCATGAACGAGCGGGTGATTGCCGGCCAGTCCATCGAGACACTGCTGGCAGTGCTGATGTTCGTGATGATGGGCATCACGCTGGAACGGTCGAAAATCGCCGAGGATCTGCTGACCACGATGGCCAAGGTCTTTGGCCCGCTGCCCGGGGGGCTGGCGGTGTCCATTGTGGTGGTGGGGGCGTTTCTGGCTGCCTCGACCGGGATTGTCGGGGCGACCGTGGTCACGATGGGCCTGCTGGCCCTGCCGACCATGCTGCGCAACGGCTATTCGCCGGAACTGTCCACGGGTGTGATCGCGGCGGCGGGGACGCTGGGCCAGATCATTCCGCCCTCGATCGTGATCGTGCTTCTGGGCACGCTGGCGGGGGATCTGTATTCGACCGCGCAGGAGCAGCGCGCGCAACTGGTGGGTTGTTCGGACGCGCTGACCTATCTGGGGCAGGCGGCCGTGGTTTCGGTCGGAACGCTGTTTCAGGCGGCGATCCTGCCCGGCATCCTGCTGGCCTTTCTGTACGGGGCCTATGCCTTTGGCTTCGCGCTGTTCAATCCGTCAAAGGCCCCGCCGGTCGAAATGGGCGGCGGCGGCGGCGAGCCGGTTACACGGAACGAAGCGCTGAGCTGGTTCGTGCTGGCCCCGGTCGCGCTGATCGGCGGCATGATCCTGATGATGAATGTCAATGTCATCGGCAGCCAGGACCTGACGATTTCAAGCTTTTCGGAAGCCTCGGAATCCGCGAGCCTGCGCACCAATGTGTCCGAGCAATGCCAGGGCGCGATGATCGAATTGCACGGGCAGGACGCCTGGGATGACGCCGTGGCGCAGCAATCGGCCATCGAAGCCTCGGGCGGCGCGCAACAGGCCGAGAAGCTGAGCGAAGATCAGCTGGCCCAGGTGCTGGCCGACAAGATCGGTGCTGCGGCCCCGATTGGGACCGGCATTGCGACGATCATGATCCTGCTGGCGCTGGTCCTGACCACCGCACGTGGTATTTCGCCCTCGGCCGATCCGACCCGGCTTCTGATCGGGGCCGGGGGACTGGTTCTGGCGCTGTTCATAGACGTAGCGATCCTTGGACCGCAAACCTCGCCCGGCGTGACCTTCCTGCTGATGGCGCTTCCAATTGCGCTGGCCCTCTACGGGTGCCGCGCAGCGGCGACGATCCTGGGCAAGAATGACCTGATTCGCGTGGTTTTCCCGCCGCTGGTGCTTATCATCGCGGTGCTGGGGTCGATCCTGGGCGGCATTACCAATCCCACTCCCGCTGCTGCCCTTGGCGCTGGCGGGGCGATCATGCTGGCGGCCTACCGCAAGCTGCGCGACGAGCAGAAATCGGGCAAGATGATCCTGGTCGGCAGTTTTGCCATTCTGATTATGATTATCATCGGGATCAATTTCGACCTGCGCACCGGGCTTGAAACCACCGGCTTCCAGGAATGGGTGGCGATCATCTTTGCCACGGCGGCCTATCACATTGCGATCTTCGGCATTCTTTATGCCTGTTACGTCCTGTGGCGGGGCAATGTGCTGCCGCCCGTGGTGCGCGAGACGGCCAAGGTGACCTCGATGGTGTTCACCATTCTGATCGGCTCGCAATTGCTGAACCTCGTCGTGATCTCGTTCGGGGGAGAGGACTATATCCAGCAGTTCCTGCGTTCGTTCGACAATGAACTCGTGGTGTTCCTGATCGTGATGCTGGTTCTGTTCATCCTGGGATTCGTGCTGGATTTTTTGGAGATCATCTACATCGTGATCCCCATCGTCGGCCCGGTGATCTATGGCGGGACGATGGATCCCAAATGGGTAACGATCATGATCGCGGTCAATCTGCAAACCTCGTTCCTGACTCCGCCTTTCGGTTTCGCATTGTTCTATCTGAGGGGCGTCGCACCCAAGGAAGTCACCACCGGCCACATTTATCGCGGGGTCATCCCGTTTGTGCTGATCCAGGTGCTTGGACTGCTGATGCTTTGGTCTTTCCCCGGCGTCGTGACCATCGTGCCGAACCTGCTGGCCAACTGAGCGGAGAAAGCGGGTCGCGGCACGCCAGACGTGCCGCGAGCCGGGTTTGCAGAACCCCGTGGCAGGAAAATTCGGCCATTGCCCATTGTGTTCACCTGCCAAAGCCCCCTAATGTAACAACTGGGTGCATGTTTGTGCATCTGAAAGGTTTACCTGTTCGACGCGACTTCGCTTTTGCCAAGCCGCTTGGGCGGACAGATGACAGGGCTGCGGCCCGTCCTAGCCCTGTCGCACCGCGCGCCGGGGCGTAAGAGCGCCTGAAAGGCGCCGGAGTTGAAACGCGATGATACGCGAGTGGGCAGGACTGAATGAGGCGCAGAGGGAACCGAATCCCTTGCGCGCAGTCTTGCCACTCGTTTCGCCCCAAAATTTGCCCCGGGATACCCTGAACCGCCGATTGACGGTCCGGGTGCCTTGGCGCTGTAAAGAGACAACATGGCTAAGAAAATGCTTATCGACGCCACCCACGCGGAGGAAACCCGCGTTGTGGTGGTGGATGGAAACAAGGTCGAAGAATTCGATTTTGAGTCTGTAAACAAGAGACAACTCGCAGGAAACATATATCTGGCAAAGGTCACACGGGTGGAGCCCTCGCTCCAGGCGGCTTTCGTGGATTACGGCGGCAATCGCCACGGGTTCCTGGCGTTCTCGGAAATTCACCCCGACTACTATCAGATTCCGGTCGCGGACCGCGAAGCTCTGCTGGCCGAGGACCGCGCTTATGCGAAGTCCCACGAGGAGGATGAGGAAAAGCCCGCGCCGAAGAAACGGCGCAGCCGACGGAAGGTCGCCGAACCCGCTCCGGTGGTTGAAGAAACTGTCGCGGACGCGGCTGAATCTTCGCCTGCCCCGGTGGAAGAGGTCGTGGCAGCGGATCCGGTGGCCGAAGACATAAGTGCCGTGGCATCGGAAGACACTGCGCCGGAGGCGGTGGTCGAGACGGACACGGATTCTGGTGGCGACGAGCCTGCCGCGAGCGAAGAAGCGGGCGAGGGCGAAGGCGAAAAAACGCCGTCGCCGATGGCGATGGCGGTCGAGGACGACGACCCGGTCGTGACCCGGGAAGTGACGGAGACCGGTGAGCCGGTTGAAGCCGCCTTGCCGGAAACCGACACCGCTGCGGCCGAAGAAAAGCCCAAACCCAAGCGCAAGCGCGCGCCACGCAAGAAGCCCGCACCGAAGCCCGCACCGAAGCCCGTGGCCGAAGCGCCCGCCGAGGACGCGCCGCAAACGCCCGTCGAGGCGAGCGAACCCGTCGCCGACGAGCAGCCCGGGATTGGGGGCATGGACATTGTCGATCTGGGCGGGGACGACAGTTCCGACCCGGTCGAGGGCTTTGCCCCGGATGAGGACAAAACCGGCCCGGACGCCGCCGCCAAGGACGAGACGATTGAATCGGTGGCCGACGAGGACACCGAGGAAGATTTCCGCCGCGCCCGCAAGCCGCGCCCGCGCCGCTACAAGATTCAGGAAGTGGTCAAGGTTCGCCAGATCATGCTGGTCCAGGTGGTCAAGGAAGAACGCGGCAACAAGGGCGCGGCGCTGACCACTTATCTGAGCCTGGCTGGCCGATACTGTGTCCTGATGCCGAACACGGCGCGCGGTGGCGGGATCAGCCGCAAGATCACCAATGCGGCGGATCGCAAGAAACTGAAGGAAATCGCCAGCTCGATTGCAGTGCCCGAAGGCGCCGGTCTGATCGTGCGCACGGCAGGCGCGAAGCGGACCAAGGCCGAGATCAAGCGCGATTACGAGTACTTGCAGCGCCTGTGGGAGCAGATCCGCGACCTGACTCTGAAATCCATCGCGCCTGCGCCGATTTATGAAGAGGGCAACCTCATCAAGCGCTCGATCCGCGATCTTTACAACCGCGAGATCGACGAGGTGCTGATCGAGGGCGATGTGGGCTTCCGCACCGCCAAGGAGTTCATGAAAATGCTGATGCCGTCCCACGCGCGGCATGTGAAGCATTACGTCGAACCGCAACCTTTGTTCGCGAAATTCGGGGTCGAGAGCTATCTGGCGGCAATGTTCAACCCGACGGTCCAGTTACGCTCGGGCGGGTATATCGTCATCGGCGTTACCGAAGCGCTGGTGGCCATCGACGTGAACTCGGGCCGAGCCACGAAAGAAGGTTCGATCGAGGAAACGGCGCTGAAGACCAATCTGGAGGCCTCTGACGAAGTTGCCCGCCAGTTGCGCCTGCGTGATCTGGCCGGACTGATCGTGATCGACTACATCGACATGGAAGACCGGCGCAACAACGCGGCGGTCGAAAAACGCTTCAAGGATCGCCTGAAAAGCGACCGCGCGCGCATTCAGGTGGGCCGGATCTCGGGCTTTGGCCTGATGGAAATGTCGCGACAGCGCCTGCGTCCGGGAATGCTGGAAGCCACGACACAGCCGTGCCCGGCCTGTCATGGCACCGGTCTGATCCGCTCGGATGACAGTATCGGTCTGGCGATCATCCGCCAGCTGGAAGAAGAGGCCGTGCGCCGCCGCTCGCGCGAGGTGCTGCTGAAAGCCCCGGTGGCGGTGGTGAATTTCCTGTTCAACACCAAGCGCGAACATATCGCCCAGATCGAAAGCCGATATGGATTGTCGGTGCGGATGGAGGGCGACCCGCATATGGTGGCCCCCGATTTCACCATCGAGAAATTCAAGACCGCGACCCGGTTCGTGCAGGAGGTCGCCAGCCCGGTGATCTCGATCGACACCGAGGTGCCGGAGAATGAGGAAGAGGAAGCGGAGGCCATCGTCGAAGCCGAGGTGATCGAGACCGAGGAAGACGACGACACCGGGGACCGCTCGAACCGCAAACGTCGCCGCCGCCGTCGGGGCGGGCGCAAATCGCCTGACGAGACGACGACGACGGGCGAGGACACGGCGGAGGCAGTGGAAGCTGCCGAGGACGCGGGTCAGGGCGACGAGGCTCCAGCAGAGGATGAGACCGAAGGCGAGGGGGGCGACAAGCGCCGCCGTCGCCGCTCGCGCCGGGGAGGACGGGGCCGCCGCCGCGCGCCGCGCGAGTCACAAGAGCAGGAGGCCGAAGCGACCGTGGCCCCCGAGGCGTCCGAGGTGCCCGAAACTGTCGAGGCAGACCCGCAGACCCCGGTCGAGGTCGAGGCCGCTGCACCCGATCAGCCCGATCCTGTCGAGGCGGTTGAACCGGAGGCCGTGGTCGAAGAGCCGCTGAGGGCGCTGGAAGTTTCCGATGCGGGCGGTGGCCCCCCGCCGGCACCGGCTGCGATCGTTGCCGAGCCGGTTGCGGTTGAAGCGGTAGAGCCGGAGGTTGTGGCTGAGCTTGAACCCGAACCTGAGCCGGCACCGGTAGTCGCGGCCACAGTTGCCGAGCCAGAGCCTGAAGCGCCCAAGAAGCCCAAACGCCGAGGCTGGTGGTCGCGCGGCTAAGGCTTTTCGATAAATCAAGCAAAGGGCCGGACCTCGGATCGAGCGTCCAGCCTTTTCATTGGGGTCGATTGGGTCTGAATGGCCTGACGATCTGACAGGGAGCGACACGGGGCGAGGGGGCTTTGCCCCCGACCCCGCTTTGCGGGGCCTCCCCCAAGGATATTTTTCGCAAGTAAAGAGGCGCGCGGGCTGGGAAGCCGGGACCGTCAGGGTCCGGGGGGGCAGGTTTTCTCGATGACATAAATCATCGTGCCGTCATGCTCGCGGGTTTCCACCAGCAGGTTGCCGGATTCAGCGCAGTAATGGGGCACATCGACAATGGCCGCCGGATCGTCGGCCCAAAGGGCAATCCGCATGCCCGGTGACAGGGCTTTGAGTCGTTTGCGGGCTTTCAGAACCGGCAAGGGGCAGAGCAGGCCGCGGGCGTCGAGGTCGATGGTTTCCATGGGCATGGTTTAGGGGCTGTTGACGTTCGTAGCAACGCGCTGGTTTCCACCCAAAAT
>Ga0316205_10003406_pt1 | contig 15109 bp, 7 predicted proteins | sample 3monthpyrite_MG_FD_204941 | JGI IMG/M metagenome (GOLD analysis project Ga0316205, IMG submission 204941) | Microbial mat bacterial communities from mineral coupon in-situ incubated in ocean water Damariscotta River, Maine, United States -... | ecosystem: Environmental > Aquatic > Marine >... | reverse complement strand
TATTTTCTTTGTAACTACCCTTTTCTTTTTAGAGACTGCTCTTTTTTTCTTCACCGCTTTCTTTGTTGTTTTAGTTTCTGAATCTGTCTTTTCAGGCTCTTCTTTTACAGTTTCTTTCTGGACAACATTTACTTTACGGCTTACTGGCTTCTTCTTTGTGCTTGTTTTTTTCGCTGCCGACCTTTCAGGCTTTTCCTTTTTATCTTCTGGCTTTATGCCTTCACGCGGCTCTTCAGAGCCTGCCTTGCTCCGGACATTATTATTAGAAGCAGATACATCTTTATTATCTTCTGTCTTTTCATCGGGCTCTTGATTCACCGCAACTTTCGTTTTAATAAATCCTGCAAAATCAGAAAAATATTTTTTCATTTTCTGAAAAAATGCCTGCAATTCAACATTAACTTTTTCAATCAACTTGCTTACATAATCTTTTGAAAGCTTGTTAGCAGATGGCCCACAATCTTCCCTGTCCTGCTTATCGTTTGTTGAAATTTTCTCCGGAACTTCCTGACCCGTCAGCACATAAAAATGTTTGTAAGCACTGATACAACCCAGAGGAATTACAACCAGAGTCAGAACCGTTGCAACTGCTGCACCAAACAACAAACTTACGGCCATCCCCTGAAATATCGGATCATTAACAATCATCCAGGCACCGGCCATTAAGGTTAAGGCCGTAATTAAAATGGGGCGCATACGAATCTGCCCGGCGCTGATAACGGCACTGGTGATATCCTTGCCCTGCTCTACTTCATTTTTCACAAACTCAACCAGCAAAATTGAATTTCGCACAACAATACCGGCAAGCGCGATAAAGCCAATCATCGAAGTCGCCGTGAATTCTGCATTCATAATCCAGTGCCCCGGCACAATACCAATCAGTGTCAGCGGGATCGGGGCCATGATCAGACCGGCCAGAGTAAAGTTTTTAAATTCCCAGACGATCAGACCATAAATCAGTACCAGCGCCGCCATAAATGCCAGCCCCATATCACGGAAAGTTTCGTAAGTAACCGTCCACTCACCGGCCCATTCAAAACCGGACTGAATATCTTCTTCTGGCGGACCAATCAAACCCATTGGCATACCGGTTATACTTGCACCATCTGGAGTAACATAATTCTCCAGCATATCTTCAACCGCATACATGCCATAAATCGGTGCACCTAAGCGACCTTCCATTTCACCGGTCACATACTCAACCCCGCGCAAGTCTTTATGGAAAATAACGGGATCTTCCTGCACCTGAACAAAACGCCCTAACTCACCCAGAGGAATTGTTTTACCCTGCGTTGACATAACCGGAAGATTTTTCAGACGCTGAATTTGTGAACGTACTGATAAAGGAACCTGCAATACAATATAAGTAGGCTCGCGAACAACGCCACGTTTAATATCACCTAAACGATAGCCACCCATCGACATAGCCAGGTGCTGATTAATCGTATCTACAGAAATACCGTAACGGACAGCTTTTTCAATATCGACTTCAAAACGCCAGTAATTATATGGAGCTGCCATGTAATTATCCGTATCAACAATGCCTTCTGCATTTTCAAACATAGCAGTCATGTCATAAGCAACCTGACGACGCGTATTGGCATCCGGCCCGTATATTTCTGCTACCACAGTTTGCAGCACAGGAGGACCCGGTGGCATTTCGACAACCTGAATTTTTACACCTGTGGATTTTAATAACGGACTACTTTCGATGTAGTCGTACAAAATATGCCGGGCATCGACTGCGATATCATGACTGGCTCTTTCTCTTATATTTTTATCCAGCAACATCACCTGTATGTCAGCATCCCATGGTTGCTGTCGCAGATAATAATGACGCACCATGCCGTTAAAATTAAAAGGTGAGGATGTACCGACATAAGACTGAACAGATGTTACCTCATCAATAGTACGTAACTTTTCAGTAATCTGTTTCGCCACATTTGCAGTAACCGGTAATGCCGTTCCTTCAGGCATATTGATGACAACATTAAACTCAGGCTTGTTATCAAACGGCAACATTTTTACCGGTACAGACTTGGTATAAAACATGGCGCATGCCAGTAAAGTAGCCACCACCAGACCGATTAGAAAGGTCATTCCAATTTTTCTATTTTTGCACAAAGGGCGCATTACCGGCCGGTAATAACGACCTATCGCCTGATTCATTTTTTCTTCACGTTTTTCTGCTTTTTTCAGGGCTTTTAGTTTTGGACGAACCCGCATTGCAAACCATGGCGCAAAAACGAAAGCCGCAATCAGCGAGAAAAACATAGCCGATGCGCCGAGCACAGGAATAGGTCGCATATACGGCCCCATCATGCCACTGACCACACCCATCGGTAATAATGCAGAAATAATAGTGAGTGTTGCCAGAATGGTCGGATTCCCCACTTCGCGCACAGCATCAATCGCAATTTCAACAGACGTCTGCCCGGCTTTTAACCAGCGACGGAAAATATTCTCAACAACCACGGTCGCATCATCGACCAGTATGCCGATTGAAAACACCAGCGCGAATAAACTGACGCGGTCAATGGTGTAATCGATAATCCATGCCGACCAGATAGTGATCAGCACAACAATTGGAATAATTGTGATAACAACCGAGGCCGCACGCAAACCCAGACCAATTAAACACAGTAAACTTACCGCTATGGTTGCTTCAAACAAGGCGGTTAATAATTCGTTTACTTTATCGTTAGCGCTTTTGCCATAGTCTCTGGTAATTTCAACATTGACATTTGCAGGAATTAATTTACCTTTTAACGATTCAAGTTTTTTGATGATGGCTTTTGAAACAGATACGCCGTTACTGCCAATTTTTTTTGCGATGGCAATTGTTACAGCCGGCTCACCATTGGCTATGTCCAATCCCTGTTCATCAGCTACAGCAGAATAATAATTAACCAGCTGCCTGGTTTCTTCCGGCGAACGGAACACTTTGGCAACATCACGTACATAAATTGGTGAACCATCATGCACACCAATGACAAGCCTTGAAATTTCTGCAGCCGTTTTTAGAAACGCGCCAGTGTAAACATTAAAGGCAATGTTATTACCTTCTATATTTCCGGCAGCCCTCTCGGCATTGGCTGTCTGAATTGTCTGCGCCAGTTGCGCCAGGCTGATGCCATAACCACTTAAGCGCTCAGGATAAACCTCAACACGAATCTGATCAGACCGTCCACCAACAATAAAACCATTGCCGGTGTTTGGTACTTCTTCAAGTCGTTGCAACACATCAAACGACAGGGTTCTTAACATATCGTCAGCAATATCTTTTGACCAGAGCGTGACAGAGACAATGGGCACATCATCAATACCGACCGGCTTAACCAGTGGCATGGACACACCCGGCGGAATCATATCCAGATTTGACTGTACTTTATCGTGGACTTTTACAATTGACTGTCCGAGATCTTCCCCCACTTTAAACTGTACAGTCACCATACTGTTGCCACGCTGGGTGGCAGAGTAAACATGACGCACACCCGGAATTTCACTCATAAGGCGTTCTAAAGGGTCAGTCACCAGACTGGTTACCTGTGCAGCCGAGGCACCTGAATACTGCACATAAATATCAACCATAGGTACAGAAATTTTTGGATCTTCCTGCCTTGGTGTAAAAATTAATCCCAGAAAACCGATCGCCAGAAAGGCCATCATCAATAATGGTGTAACCGGTGAATTAATAAACTGACTGGTCAGGCGACCTGCAATACCAAGATCCTGAGTCAGCACTTCGCCATTCTCATTTTCTTTTTTTATGTTGTCAGACTTATTGTCAGTCATTAAATGTCACTGCCCGTTTATTATATTTTTGTATTAGTAATCGAAATTAATTTTGTTTAGCCCAGCCCGACGCCATGCCCGGCGAAGGTTGCGCAAAAACACGCTCCCCGGCACGAATTCCCGAGAGCACAGCAACATTCCAGTTATCAACGGCTTCCCCAAGACGTATCAAACGCAGTTCGTTTTCATTTTTATGATTAACGATATAAACCGCAGGCAAACTGCCGCGCCAGATAATGGCGCTGTTAGGAATAACCGGAAGACTTTGTACCGGCACTGTAGGGTCGGGCACCATAACTTCTGCATACATGCCGGGGCCACCCGGTACACCTTCAGGTAAATCAAATTTAACTTTCACGGTATGTCGGCTGTTATCAGCAACCGGATAGATCTGCGCTACCCGTCCCTGAATGCGCGTGTTACCGACATCAAGAATAATCGGTACCAGCATGTCCTGACGTAATCCAGCAACCAGCCTTACCGGCACTTCTGCCTGTAACTGCAGAGCATTACTGTCTGCAAGTTTCAATAAGGCCTGACCCGGCTGCACGGTTTGCCCGACCTCAACCAGTTTTTTAACAATGATGGCATCAAAGGGAGCAACCGAACGACTGTCACGCAACATGGCTTCAACTTCACGCAACTGCGACAGAGCACCAACATGCATACTGCGCGCCTGACCCATATTGGTTCCCTGCGCATATAAATCCGCCTGCCGGTCTAATAACGGATTACCCATCCCCATGCTGCTTGCCATTGGCCGGGTAAAAAACATATCAAACATTGAAGGCATTCCCATACCCGGCATTTGGCCAATATCACGCGAGCGTGGAGACCATAGTTCTTTGGAGTACTGCACCTGAGAGTTTTGAAAAGCACGGGACTGCGCGCTTAAATTAGCTAAAGCCTGTTCGCGTTTTGCCAGCAAGTCATCATCATCAACCGCAGCAACCACTTCACCTGCCTGAAAATGCTCACCTTCAACACCAGCCAGATATTCGATCCGGCCCGGAATTTGCGCCGCCAACGTTACTTCACGCAACGGAACAATCGTGCCCCCCAAAACCACGCTGCTTCCCGTTGGCGCCATCATCACCGTAATAATGTGTGACTGTGCCTTATTTTGTGCGCCGCCGATTTGCGCATAATTTGTCTGATTAAAATTAGCCGGAGAATAACTTCTCTGCATTTGCATCTGTGAATTCGTTTGATACGGTGAGGCAATAACGACGGATGCTGTCGCAGCAACAATCAGTAATACCATTCTATTCTTGAAGTGTCTTGCCATAACCCAGATTCCCGCAATCTTATTTATTATTTTTCCGGATAAAAATTTGTCGCATAAAATATTTTTACAAAGCCAGCTCAGACACGCCCCATTACTGCAAAACTTTTTATAAACGGCCCCGCCATGCGCGGATCTTTAACCATGGCAGCATAATCTCCACGATTAAATTTAAGTTTGCGCGAGGTATAAGCGATACCGAGCGTCATCATTCCCGGTGGATTAACAAACCACTTTTCCCAGTCTTCAGGATCTGCCCTTAAATCCCAGTTTGTTTCTTCACCGTCATAATCACCAGCCTCTGTTACCTTGCCGTTTTCCACAACGATGACTGCTCTTGGTTCAGCGTCATCTTTAAATCCATAAGCAATTTTTGAATTAAATTTTATTTGCCCTAGCTCATCAGAAATACCCGGCTCATTATTCCATTCATCTTTAAATCTCAACATCCAGTCTTTGGTAAAGTAGTCAGCCATTCTATTAACACCCCAGTTGATATATTCTGATCAGTCCGCACTGATAGAAACATATTTGCAACACTTGTGCCAAATCTTAAGTCATTGTTTTTGATATAGATTAATTTCAGCGTTGCAACCAATCCCCGACCTGTTTAGTCAGGTACTTCAAATAACTGATTGTATTTAAATAATTTTTTGTACAAACTAGGGCTGCAACGCGTTGCGCAACGATATTTCTCTGCAACGCCTTTTAGTGCGGAGTTATGTCATGACTGAAATGAATCTCACACCTTTAATGGAAGCTGTGGTGGCTTATATTGATGAGGGTGTTTTTATTGCAGACCACAAAGGCAATGTCATTTATCAAAACCCGGCAGCCGGTGAGTTACTGGGCAGCCCGGATTCTCCAATTACCAAACTCCGCGATATTGCCGACTTCAATTTACAACGGGCACTGATTAAGGCAGCAATAGATGCCGGTGAATTTGATGCCACAGGCAGACCAACAGGGCAGTTTGTAAATTTTGAACACAAAGTAACAACCGATAACGGCGATCGTTATCTTGAATTTTATAGCGGACTGGTTTCTAACTCAGGATGGAAAGAACGACTACGACTGATACTCATCAGAGACCGCACCGAACAACGAAAACTTGAATCCGTGATTAAACCCGGCATTGATGACTTCAGTACCAATGATTTAAGAATGCTGGAAATTCTTGACCGAATTAAACAGGTCGCACCCACAAAAGCTGCCGTTTTAATTCAGGGAGAATCAGGAACAGGCAAAACGCAGCTGGCAAGAATGATTCACAGAATCAGCGACCGGGCCGACAAACCTTTTGTCGAAGTAAACTGTGCAGCCATACCGGAGAGCCTGATCGAGTCAGAATTATTTGGCCACATCAAAGGTTCTTTTACCGGCGCGACACAGGACCGTGCAGGGCGATTTCAGGCAGCTGATGGCGGCACACTTTTTCTCGATGAAATCAGTGAAGTTCCTCACCACTTACAAGCCAAACTACTGAAAGCTGTTCAGGATCAGTGTTTCGAAATGGTAGGTTCAGACAAAACAATTAAAGTTAATGTTCGCATTATCTCTGCATCCAATCGTCATTTACGCGAGCAGGTGGATAACAACATCTTCCGCTCCGACCTTTATTATCGTCTGGCCGTTATACCACTTACAATTCCCACTTTACGGGAACGCCCGGGAGATGTTCCCGTATTAATAAAACATTTCTGCAGTAATTTAGCTAAACGCGGATATAAAAGCGATCAGATTGAATGCAGCGCCAACGCCATGAAAGTGATGATGAATTATCCCTGGCCTGGAAATGTGCGTGAACTGGAAAATGCAGTTGAGCATGGCATTATTTGCGCCCAGGGTAAAAGTGTGGGGCCTGAAAGTTTGCCACAACATATTCAGGACTTCCCGCTGCAGCAGTCATCTGAATCAGATGATCATGCTATTCTGCAGAATAGCAATGACACTCAGCAGAGAAAAGAAATAGAACGGGCCCTGCATGAAACGCATGGTAACAAAGCTCGTGCTGCCGAGTTACTCGGTATAGATCGGTCAACTTTATGGCGACGTATTCAGAAATTTGGCATTAAGACAGACTCAATTCACTAAGCAAATAAGTTATATTTTATAATTGCCTTTTGCCACAAAGGAATGCAGATGCAAACAACCAGCCCAAAAACAGAAAAACTGTCAGTCAGTGTGAGCAGACAGACCTGTTTAATGCTAACTAACAACAGTCACTACAACATTTGAAAAAACTATTTAAACTCCTGCTAATTCGTGAAGATGAAAAAGCCACGGTTTTCTATTTCCTGAGTTTCTTTTTTATTGTAGGCTGCGGTCTAGCCATGGGCAAAGCATCCGCCGAAGCTTTATTTTTTAAGCGCTATGGCATCGAACATTTACCTGTCATTTATTTTGCACTCGGCATCATGCTTGCACTGGTCAGTGTTGTTTACGCAAGTTTTGCTGACAGAATGTCAGCAGAAAAATTTTATCTGAGAATATTTCTGGCATTTTCAGTTTTATTACTACTTACCTGGACAGCAATGAATCAATTGAATTCATCGCTGGCATATCCGATATATTTTCTTCTCTATGAGGCATTCTCAGAAATTTTATTAATTCATTCCGCACTTTACCTGAGCCAGAACCTTGATTCATTTAAATCTAAGCGTTTATCTCCCGTCATTTTTTCAGGCAGTCAGCTAGGACTAATCTTTGGCGGAATTATCGTTGCATTGTTAGCACCTGTTATTGGTACTAACAATATTGTTTTGCTATGGTGCGTATTACTAGTACTGTCAATGCTAATGCTTGTGATCCACCATAAAATAAAAGGTCCGTCTGCCTATTATTTCAGCCAGATCTCGACGCTTTCTGTCTCACAAAGCATAAACACTATTAAACAGGGTATTTATTTCACCCGACACTCTGCACTGCTACGCGCAGCTTCCCTTGCATTCTTTTTTCTGGTGATTGCATTTTATACACTACACTTTATCACCAATCAGATTTATAACGATTACTTTACCAATGAAAAACACCTGACTGCATTCTTTGGAGCACTCACTGCTGTAACAGGATTACTCGGCATCCTGATTCAGGTTTTTATAACCAACCGCGCCATTAAAAAAATCGGGTTACAAAAACTTAACCTTGCTTTTCCGACAGCACTGACTCTGTCATTTTTAAGTTTATTACTGGTAATGAAACTGCCTGCAGCTCTGTTTGGCAGTTTTATTAAAGATTCTCTTAACCCGGCACTTAACAGCCCGGTCAGAAATCTCATATTTACTATTTTTCCGAAAAATATACAGGGCAGGATCAGAGCCGTTTCAATCGGCATCCTTCTGCCGCTGGCACTCATCAGCTGCTCACTGATATTGCTACTGGCTCAGCATTATGAAAACAGTTATTACTTTTTAGTACCGGGCCTTATCAGTGGTCTGCTGTTAATTTTGTATTCACTGCGCGTCAACAAACAATATGTACAAACATTAGTTCACCACCTGAAAGATCAGGTTTATATATCGGAAGATACGAAATCAACAAAAAAAGATAGCGACATTGAGAATTCTTTTATACGCAGCGTACAGAACAACGACCACGAACTCATTATCCGCTACGCAGATTCACTCTTACAAAACACACCCACAAAAGCCAGTGAAATTATACTTGAAAATATATCTCAGTCGCCCAAAAGAACCACCGAGGCACTGATAACACTTATCGCCAGTCATTCATCGAACCCGTTCAAAAAAATCATCCATAACAACAAACTAAACGATTACAACGAGCTGTCGCAGGCGGCAATTCTGCACATTCTATTTAATAACAAAGACACGGACTCGGAAGAAATAATTCCGGAATTATTTCACAGCAAATCACCAATACTGTGCGCAGCCGGCATCGCAGGCGCTTTCAATTACACAAACAAAAAAATTATAAACACAGCAATACAAAAATGGCTTGAACTAACCGAGTCTGACAATGAGCAACAGCTCGCCGCCTTATCATTGTGCAAGTACCTGCCAGATTTAAATACCGATATGTCGGCCAGAATAAACATTAACTACATGCACATTTTCTCAGAACTACTTGATTCACACACCAGCACTCAGCAGTATGCCGCACTCGATTCACTCGCCACATGGCAGACTGCCATTAACACCGACATCCAAAACAAAATCCAGCAATTATGTTTTAGTGCTGACCCGGACATCAGAAGCAAAAGCGTTCGCTGTTTACGCCTATTGCCGGCATCATCATTTACCCTGTTGCTGCAATTTCTCGATGATGGTCATGCATCTGTACGCCAGCAGGCAATCAATATTTTAATCTGCAACGACAGCAACCCGGATGAAACAGCTGTCAAATGGATTTCTGAAAACAACAACTACCTGACACCTCGCGCACAACACAGCCTGCTGAAGCACTTAATCGATTCGGGCTTAAGTTTTCAGACACTCGATGAAATTATAAAAAGTAAAAGTACACTTGCTCGCCGCTATTATGACCTCAAACAACTATTGAGACCGCTTGCCAATAAAAGCGCAGCCTTTTATCTTACCTATACAACTGTCAACGAACGTATTGAGCAGGTTATTCAGCTGCTTCTGTCAGCACTACAACAGACGCATCAACAAGAGCTTGTTTCTGTTGCCAGTGCCGCTATCAGCAGCAAAGACCCCCTGTTAATCGCCTCTGCCTGTGATGCACTTAAAAACCTTAAAAATAAAAATATTGCAGAACTGTTTATAGATCTGCTGCAGGATGACTTTGAACTCAAAACAAATTATATTTTGTCATTTACCAGCATAGCCAGCGCTCTGGACTGGTGTTCACAGCAGGATGAATGGCTACATCAGTGCACAGCCGAGGCATTAAACAATGGTTAACCTCTTTGAAAAAATTCGCCTGCTGAAACAATCCACAATTTTCAGTGATGTTACAACAGATGATCTGCGCTTTGTTGCCAATAAAATGAACGAAGAAGTATTTTTTAAAGGCGATACCGTCTTTAATGTAAACGATAATGGCAATCAGATGTATATCATCACCTCTGGACGCATAGGCATCTCACTAAACCACGATAAAAACAACTATATTTCAGAGCTTGAAGCAGGAGAGAGTTTCGGAGAAATGAACTTACTTGACGGCCTGCCTCGTTCGGCAACAGCTCTGGCTATCGAAAACACCGAAGTACTGACACTATCCAAAAGTAATTTACGCGGACTAATACTAAGTTATCCGGAAATCAGTCTGGGAATCTTACGCACACTGTCATTACGACTAAGAGACACCAACAAAAAAACAGGGATCACAAAAGAGTAATGTAGCTTCTTTCAGCTACTCAGGGGCATTAAATTCTAATCATACAAGGACAATAAGTAATAATGACTGACAATTCAGAGAAAACAAACCACCCAGACGCCGATCAAATTAAAAAAAATATTACCGGTATATTTAATGTCGTCGCCGATGGCTATGACAACTCGTCCACACGGTTCTTTACATTCTGCGCTGATAAAATGCTTGAAATTCTCCAGCCAAAGCCAAACACCAAGCTGCTCGATATTGCCACTGGCACTGGAGCAGTCGCTACCGCAGCCGCTAAAAAGCTGTTACCGGAGGGAAAGGTTCACGGCATAGATCTCTCTGAAAAAATGCTTGAGCAAGCGCATAAAAATGCAAAAAAAATGTTACTCAATAATATTGATTTGCATACCATGGATGCAGAAAACCCGACATTTACTACTGACCACTTTCGCTATATCACATGCAGCTTTGGTTTGTTTTTTATTCCGGATATGCCCAACGCCTTATCTAACTGGAAGCGAATCATGCAGCCCGGTGGTGAACTGATTATCAGCACGTTTGCACCCGGCGCATTCACCCCGCTTTCTGACTTATTTAAATCACGAATGAAAAATTTTGGTATTGAAATACCTGACGCCGCATGGTTTCGCTTATCTGATGAAAATGAATGCCACCAACTAATCAGTAATGCAGGCTTTATCAACGTCAAAGTCACCCGTCAACAAATGGGATACTATTTACAAAACACTGAAGACTGGTGGCAAATATTATGGCAAACAGGATTTCGTGGTTTTTTGAACCAGCTTAGCGCTTCAGACCTTGAAAATTTTAAGACAGAGCATCTTAAAGAAATTGAAAATCATAAAACTAAAAACGGAATATGGCTTGATGTAGATACACTGTTTACAACTGCAAGCAAATAACTGAACGGTTATTTATTTACTATGGCCAGATGCCACGCATTAATGTAGCTTTTGCCACTCGCTCAATCGCTATGGATAATGCAATGCTGCGAAAATCGGGTTTTTGCTGTTCAAGTTTTTCAATCATGGTTTCATCTGTTGGCACATCTTCACCCACTACAAAATCCTGCCAGCGGCTAAAGACAATATCCATGACTTTGTTCATTTTTTTTATTAAACGCTCATTCACTTCTTCCTCATCCCATTGCTGATTCATCTGATTCTGTACCCATTCAAAGTAACTCACGGTTACACCACCGGCGTTTGCCATAATGTCTGGCAGAACATAAACTCCCATCTCACATAAAACATCATCCGCTTCAGGAGTGACCGGACTGTTTGCCGCCTCAACCACAACTCTTGCTTTTATCCGACAGGCATTTTCAGCATGAATCTGATGACTCGACGCTGCAGGAATCAAAATATCACATGCCAGCTCTAATATTTCTTCATTCGTCAGCGTCATGCTATTGGGCATACCAACAACAGTTCCGTGCTCTTCTTTAAATGCAAGAATATCTGCCGGATCAAACCCCTCTTCTCTGTAAATGCCGCCCTGACTATCACTTACTGCAACAATGACAGCCCCATTTCGAAAGAAAGTTTCTGCTGCCACTGAACCAACATTACCAAAGCCCTGAACTACGACTTTAGCTCCCGCTATTGTTTGCTGATCAGGAATCAGCGCCTTGGACAAAAAACGCTCCGTAATGTGATAAACACCGTTACCTGTGGCTTCAGTACGACCTAAAGAGCCACCCATTTCTACTGGCTTACCGGTAACAATCGGACGGTTATTTTTCCCCGGATGCAGGACATCATAGGTATCAAAAATCCATGCCATGGTTTGTTCATTTGTGTACATATCAGGCGCAGGTATATCGATATGAGGCCCGATACTATCGGCCAGTTCAGACGTAAAACGACGGGTAATACGACGCAGCTCACTCTCACTCAGTTCTTTGGTATTACAAACAACACCACCTTTAGCACCTCCAAAAGGAATATTGACCAGCGCGCTTTTCCAGGTCATCAGTTTGGCCAGCGAAATCACTTCTTCTACCGTTGTCTCCGGGTGGTAACGCATCCCCCCTTTACCCGGACCAAACACCTGGTTATGAATAACCCGGCAGCCCTGATACGACTGCACACTTCCGTCATCCATTTCAATCGGGAAGTTAACAATCGTCACACGCTTTGGCTGCTTTAAAAAATCGACCAGACCTTTTTTTAATTTGGGAATATAACAAACAGCTTTTACAAACTGCTGCTCACTCATTGCAATTGGATCAATATTGATTAATTCTTTTTGTGTCATTTCCTAAGCCTCAAATACATCCGCTATCACTGTATATTTCCTTCTTTCATCACTATTCTAGAAGACTACCTATAATAAATACAATGACTACACTACTACACTCATATCATCGAGTAACCCACAGTTTTTCAATTCGAGCATCAGAACAACAAGAATCAGACAGAGAATTACAGGGGAACTGCATCGTCAGCTTATCACAGTCGAATATTAAATTTTCAGCGCGCCCCAACAGTATTAAGGAAACAAAGAAAAAGAAAGGCAAATCACCAACACTGATAGATGGTGTAAAGGTTGTACCTGCGGGAGCAGCCTACATTATTGAATTACAGGAAAAAAATTACGCCTACCTGAGGCCATAATTTTTTATTATGCCCCGCCATCAGCAGGGCTAATTATTTTCAACTTATTCAGATAAAATCTGTTTTAATTCGGGCACACACGAACCACAATTCGTACCAGCCTTTAATGCCACTCCAATTTCTTCAACAGTCGTCAGCTTCTGTTCAGCAATGGTATTTTTAATTGTATTAATACCCACACCAAAACAGGCGCAGATAATTTTTCCGCTATCTTCTTTTAAATCTGCTGGCTTACCGGTTAACAGACCGATGCGATCCGATTCCTTTAACTCATCACTTTCAAATAATTTACTCAGCCAGTCACGTTCCGGCAAGTTTGTTTCAGGACCTATAAAAATACAGCTTTCCAGATGATTATTTTCAATACGTGCTGCGCGATATCGCTGTTGAGACTGATCAAAATATTCAACCCAGTTCACATCATCCGACTCTTTACATAACAAATTCCTGGCAAATTCTGCCCAGCTCCCTGCCGTTTCACTGCCGGCCAGTTCGTAACGCCACAGCCCTTTACCACGAGCCAGCACCCAGTATTCTGCTCGCCCTAAATCCAGCTTACGTCGTGACAATAAAAAGCCATACCAGCTGGCTTTATAAGGTTTGATATTTACTGCGGTATATTTAAATTCGGGCTGGCCTGAAACCGGATCAACATTAGAACCAATCAGTCCATCTATCACCGCTTTACTGGAAAACTGATTATTCCAGTGTATAGGCACAAACACACAGCCGGGTTGCTGCGAATCTGAAATCAGCACACGCACGATCACCGATGATAGTGCACTGCTTACAGTGACCAGTGATTTATCTGTAAGCTTATATTTTTCAGCGTCATCCGGATGTATTTCAATATACGGCTCAATCATGTGCGCTGACAATGTTGCCGATTTTCCTGTGCGCGTCATGGTATGCCACTGATCACGAATACGCCCAGTATTCAATACCAGCGGAAATGCATCACAGGTTTTTGATTTTGGCTGCTGACTTGTTAGTGGCAAAAACTTTGCTTTTTTACTGTCAGTAAAATATTTACCATCGGCAAACATTTGCGCAGTGCCTTCCGGGTTATTTTTAGTAACCGGCCATTGCACAGGCTCCAGCGCATCGTATTCAGGGTAACTGATATCAGTAAACAAACTGATATCAAAATCACGCTGACCATTATTTTTAAACCCGGATAATGCTGCGTGTTCTTTAAAAACATCACGCGGCTCATCATATTTGAATTTATCAGCAAAACCCATGCGTTTTGCTACTTCAGCAATAATCCACCAGTCTGGTTTCGCATCACCTGGTATCGGTAAAAAGCTACGCTGTCTTGAAATTCGTCTTTCAGAATTCGTCACTGTACCGTCACGCTCCCCCCAGGCCAGAGATGGCAACAACACATCGGCAAGTTCGGTGGTGTCTGTTTTACGCATGCAGTCGGACACAACAGCAAATTCACATTTATTTAATGCTTCACGAATAAATTCTGAATCAGGCATACTCACTGCCGGATTAGTTGCCATAATCCACAGCACTTTTATTTTTCCATCATTCACGGCTTTAAATAAATCGACCGCCTTCAGACCGTCTTCTTCTGCAACATAAGGTGACTGCCAGAATTCCTTAACAAGATCCTGATGCTCTTTGTTATCATTGGCCATATGAGCCGCAAGCTGATTCGCCAGCCCGCCAACTTCACGCCCACCCATAGCATTTGGCTGACCGGTAAAAGAAAACGGCCCCATACCCGGACGGCCAATTCTTCCCGTTAATAAATGACAATTAATAATCGAGTTAACACGGTCCGTACCAAATGATGACTGATTAATACCCTGAGAAAAAACAGTTACAACACGCTCCGTACGCGCGAACAGCTTGTAAAACTTTTCAACCAGATCCGCATCTAATCCACAAAGACTGGCAACTGCATCCACATCAGCCGTAGCAACTTTTGCAGATGCAAGCGCCAGCTCAAAGCCTTCTGTGAAATTATCAACATAAGCCTGATTAACCTCACCTGCTTTGTGCAGATACGTCAGCAAGCCATTAAATAAATCAAGATCCGACCCCGGCTTAAGCGGCAGATGCAAATCTG
>Ga0316205_10003405_pt1 | contig 15109 bp, 12 predicted proteins | sample 3monthpyrite_MG_FD_204941 | JGI IMG/M metagenome (GOLD analysis project Ga0316205, IMG submission 204941) | Microbial mat bacterial communities from mineral coupon in-situ incubated in ocean water Damariscotta River, Maine, United States -... | ecosystem: Environmental > Aquatic > Marine >... | reverse complement strand
TTTTTATTGATTGAAAAAAGTTTAGACCCTTTAACTGAAGTTCCAGCATCTTGGTTTGGAGTATTAAATTCATTATATATTATTGCGTTTGCACCACTGTTCTCAAAATGGTGGGAAAGCAAGTACAACCCAACAGCAAATGTTAAATATGGAATAGGAATGTTCTTATTAGCACTAGGTATGGCTTGTGTTGCTTTTGGTGCAGGTGGTATTGAGGCAGGTGCTAAAACAGCATCAGTGAGTATGATATGGCTTGTTTTAGTTTACTTATTTCATACACTAGGAGAGCTATGTATTTCTCCAGTAGCATTATCGCTTGTGAGCAAATTATCACCAGCTAGAATGATTGCATTTATGTTTGGTGTTTACTACTTAGCAGTAGCCATTGGTATGAAACTGGCTGGAGTTTTTGGCGAAAACGTTGACAAAATTGCAGATGAGAAAGGTATAAGTTATTTCTTCTGGATGTTAACCATAATTGCTGCGATATTAGGTGTGTTCTCAATGGTAATGCAACCTGTGATAAAGAAACGTATGCATGGTGTCAGATAATCGATAAAATCGTTAAAATAAACGTAAAACGCTCCAATATGGAGCGTTTTTTTGTATTTTGGAACGCGTTTTGCTCCAAGTTTAACCAAAATAAGAACGAATGAAAAATTTAATAACCATACTAGCACTTGCTTTAACTGGCTTAATTAGTGCACAGGAAATCAATTGGATGTCACTTGAAGAGGCAGTTGAACTTCAAAAGAAGAATCCAAAAAAGATTATGATGGATGTTTACACTGTTTGGTGTGGACCATGCAAATTACTTGATAAAAACACCTTTCAAAATAAGGACGTTGCAGATTATGTAAATAAACACTATTATGCCGTAAAGTTTAATGGAGAAGGTAATGATGTCATTAACTTTAACGGAAAAGAATTTAAAAATGCTGGTTATAAGCCTGAATTAGCAAAAAGAAGAAATAGTGCTCATGATTTAACAAGATACTTTAAAGTTAATGCTTACCCAACAATGGTGTTTATTGATGAACAAGGAGGATTTATTTTTCCCTTAAGAGGTTATAAAACACCACAGCAATTGGAGTTGTATTTAAAAATGTTTAAAAATGACGATCATAAAAACATGAAAACTCAGGAAGCATTTAACGAATATTACACTGCTTTTAAGCCAGAATTTGTACAGAAATAAGATTAGTATTTAAATATATAAGCACCCTTTTCACTCGTTTTGTGAAAAGGGATTTTTTTTGCTTTGCAAGTAGCTTGCCATCTATTTTGATATGTTTTGTAGTTGCTTCCATCGCTAATAATGACTTCAGGTTGTAAACTGTCGATCATTCTGTTCAAATTTATTTTAGGGGAATTTCGTAATAAAATAAGTTGTGGTTTAAAAGAGAGTGATTTGTAAACGCCCAAACTGTCAATAACCAAAAGTGTTTTGTTGTTAACTTTATATGCGTTTTGAATAGTACCATAACTTACAGTTTTGAGATGTGAACCTATTTTATAATTAATTACGGTTTTGTCTAAATTAAAAACGGAATCATTTAAATTATGATGAACTTCCAAAACATTGTTATTCTTAAAACCAAGCATTGTATATCTTGATTTATGGAATACAATAAATTCATTATTGAGGTTGGTTCTTGAAAAATAAATAAAATAGATCTGACCAATTATAATTGTAAATAATAGTAAGCGAATGCTTTTAAAAGTTTTTCTAATGACAACCGTTAGAACAGAAGTAATCAAAACATAACTAAGTATGGTTTGTGTTAAATTGAAAGAGATGTTTTGAAATAAAAATGCTTCTTGGTGCGAAACCCATTGTATAAAACTGTTCATACTGGATATTATAAATGCGTACACATCGGCTAAAAATCTAGGTAAGATACTGAATGAGCTCAAAATGATAATTACAATGCCAAAACCAAGAATAATTCCCAGAAATGGAATAATAACCAAGTTTGATAAAAAGAACAATCCTGGAAATTGATGAAAGTAGTACAAACTGATAGGAACTACACCAAATTGAGCTGCTAAGGTCACTGTAAAAATGTTCCAGAAAAAATCATCTAATTTATATTTTGGTTTGTACAACTTATATAACAAAGGTTGAATCAGTACAATAGCTAGTACAGCTAAATAACTCATTTGAAAGCCAACATCAAATATAAAATTAGGTTTGAATAGGAGCAGTATAAAAACTGAAATAGCTAAAGTATTGTAAATGTTTGTTGGACGCTTATAATTCATTGCTATAGCAATGATGGTAAACATGGTCACTGCTCTTGTAACAGAAGCTGATAAGCCAGCAACAATAGCAAAAGACCATAGCAAGAGAACTATGATAATCATTTTAATGTACTTGCCTCGCTTTAAGAGCTCTAAGGGTTTTAATAGGTAGTTTAGCAACAATAAAACAATTCCAACATGCAACCCAGATACTGCTAAAATATGAATAGCGCCAGCTTGTGTATAGCTGTCATAAACTTCTTTTGAAATATCCTGTCGTTGCCCTAAAAGAAGTGCACTTATTATGGCATATTCATCAGTACTAAAATTATACTGTTTCAATTTTGATTGTACATGCTCTCTCAATTTGGCAGCATAACCAAATAAGGTATGCTTGTTTTTTGAAATAGAGAACAACTCTGAGTTAGTAATATATAATTGATGATAAATATGCTGTTTTTTTAAATATGCTTTATAATCAAACTGATGTGGATTCAATGGAGAAAAAAGCTTTTCAAATTGTGTTCTAACAATAAAAATTTCATCTACTTTTAGTAACTGTTGTGTAGAATCTTTAGTAACATTCAATAACGATTTACCAAAAACGTGTTTTGAATCAATATCTAAAACATTAATGACATATTTATTATGATAATTGCTGGGTTTTAAAACTTCCCTAACATTAAACGTTATTGTATTGCTTGTAGAATCATTAAAGGAAATTGTATTGGTAAAGTGATCACTGAATTGTATATCATTGTGCAAACTACTGTTGAGAACACCTATTGAAATCATGGTCACAAATCCTAGCATACCAAACCAATGTGTGTGATTGATTTTGGTTCTTAAAATAACATATAATAAGCTAAATAGTAAAAACAGACTGCAAGTAAAATACATTGCAATGTTAAGACCTAAAGGAAACCAATGGCTAATAAGTATGCCTATAACAAGGCATAACGTAAGTTTGATAATTGTAAAATTAAATAGCCTCATTCAAATAAAAATAACTACGCAGAGATATTGCCAATACTAAGTTTAGGGAGAATTAAACTTTATAGTGTACTAGTATTGAATAGGTTAAGATACAAAAAAATCACAATACACGTCTTGCTTGTACAAAAGTTAAGTACCAATAACGTTCTTTTAATTTGGAAGTAATTACACCTTTACTTGTTGAAGCATGAATGAATTCTACATCATCTTTATTGACATTTGTGACAATACCAACATGATTTACTTTTCGACTGTTTTTTTTAGTTGCAAAAAAGAGTAAATCACCTTTTTCTACTTCTTTTAAATCTACCCAATCACCTGATTTTGCTAAATCGTTTGTTGTTCTTGGTAGTAATACAGATTCACTTTTGTATGAGGTCTGAATCAATCCAGAACAGTCCATTCCTTTTTTAGTAGTACCTCCATATTTGTATCTTACGCCCTCAAATTGTTGGGCATAATCAACAATGTCATCTGCTTTTGCACTATTTGAAGTTGTAATTGTATTTTCTTTCTTAGGTCTTTTGGTAATAACCTTTGCTTGTCTTGTAGATTTACAAGATGAGAATGATATGAGGATGATGCATAAGAGTAGTAGAATTCTCATGGCTCTAAAATATAAATTTATACTAAACTTTCATAGATTAGTTGAGCAACTTTATCACTTGCGCCTTTGCCTCCTAAAGCTTTTTCTAGTTCATAATAGCTTATGAAGAATTTTGTACGTTCGAAGTTGTCTAATATTTTGGTGAGTTCCTGCTTTAAGTTTTGTGCATTGAAGTCGTCTTGAATAAGTTCAGTAACCACTTCTTTATCCATAATTAAATTAACTAAAGAAATATATTTAATATGCTTAACTAAACGTTTTCCAATTTGGTAAGACAGCCAACTGCTTTTATAGCAAACAACTTCAGGTACTTTAAACAAGGCAGCTTCTAAAGTTGCTGTTCCAGATGTCACTAAGGCTGCTGTTGATACACTAAGCAAATCATATGTTTTGTTGCTTATAAAGTGAACGTTTGTATTAGTAATGAATTCTTGATAAAAATTAAAATCCTGACTTGGTGCTCCAGCTATAACAAATTGATAGTCCGGAAAATCATTTACAACACTCAACATAGTGCTTAGCATTTTCCTTATTTCTTGTTTTCTGCTTCCAGGTAATAAAGCTATGATTGGTTTTTCAGATAATTCATGAGATGCTCTAAATTCATATTCATCAATTTGATTGCGTTCTGCAATTGCATCAATTAATGGATGGCCTACAAAATGAACAGGATAATTGTGCTTGTCTTCATAGAATTTCTTTTCAAAGGGAAGGATGACATACATCTCATCAACATCACGCTTTATTGCATCAATTCTACTTTCTTTCCAAGCCCAAATTTGAGGTGAAATATAGTAATGTGTTTTATAGCCTTTTTGTTTGGCCCATTTTGCTATGCGTAAATTAAATCCAGGATAATCAATAAAAATTATCACATCAGGATTATATGTTTTAATATCCTGCTTACAAAAATTAAGATTTTTGGTGATGGTTCGTAAATTCATAACCACTTCTAAAAATCCCATAAAAGCGAGATCTTTGTAATGCTTTACAAGTGAATTGCTAACATCTTGCATGAGATTGCCTCCCCAAAATCTAAATTCAGCATTTAGGTCTTGTCTTACCAATGCTTTCATTAAATTGGAACCATGTAAGTCTCCAGAGGCTTCGCCAGCAATAATGTAGTATTTCATGTGTGAAATTTACTGTTTTTTAAAGGTCACCTGTAGTAACATTCATTTTCTGTTTTTCTTCAAAAAAGAACTTACTATGTATGAATGTTTCAAAGTATATTTTTAATTAAAATTAATAATAAAGGTAAAAACGGCAATAAAAACGGTTGCCAATAAAACACCTCTTGCACGATAATCTTGTTTTTTCTTTATAAAGATAAAGAAAGCTATTAAATTCAAAACAGCGCCCAAACTAATGAGCTTTCCTAAGAAACCTTCAGCTGAAGCCGATTTTAAAACAGTTATAAAATCTTCACCATTGCCCAATAAAGTAGCAGAGAGAAATAACCCAATACTGTTTGCAATTAGGCCAACAAATAATCCTATTAATACTTCTTTTTTAATCATTTAATGACCATGAATTTAATTCTTGAATATGGTGATGTGCTGTTAAATCAAACTGAACAGGAACAACAGAAATATAATTATTAGCTAAAGCCCATTCATCAGTATCTTCACCTTTATCAAAATTAACAAATTTACCTGTAAGCCAATAATAATCTTGTCCAGAAGGGCTTTGTCGCTTATCAAACTCTTCAACCCAATTGCCTTTAGCTTGTCTGCAAATTTTGATTCCTTTAATATCTTTTTTAGTTTCAGCTTTCGGGAAATTTACATTCAAAACAACACCTTTAGCTAATTCATTATTCAACACTGAGGTAACTATTGTTTTAATGTAATCTTCAAGTACTTCAAAATTTGCTTCCCAATTATAATCTAATAATGAAAACCCTATGGCAGGTATACCTTCAATTCCAGCTTCAATAGCTGCACTCATAGTGCCTGAATAGATAACATTAATAGAAGAATTTGAACCATGATTTACCCCAGAAACACACAAATCTGGTTTTCGTTTTAAAATTTCATGTCTAGCTAACTTCACACAATCTGCAGGTGTTCCGGAAGTACTGTATTCTATTTGCGGTCCATTATCAATAGTTTCCTTTTTGCAGTGTATCGTAGAATTTACAGTAATAGCATGTCCCATTCCACTTTGTGGGCTATCAGGAGCTACTACAACCACATCACCAATACTATTCATCACTTTAATCAAGGTTCTAATTCCAGGTGCAGTTATTCCATCGTCATTGGTAACTAATATTAAGGGCTTTTTAGGCATTTATTAATGTGTTTTGTCTTGCACAAAAGTAACCAAAATCAAATTTATTTGTACATTTTATCGTGTTTAACAAAAAATTAGTAAGATATACTCAATATTGGCATAGTTTTTTCTTTAATTTAGTCAAAAATAAGCCTATAAAAAATGAAAAGGAATATTAATATACTTTTATTAACGCTGCTTTTAGCGTTTGCTTCATGCAGTTTTACGACAAAAACTTTTGATGATAATGATGACAAGGATAAACTGTTGGTGCAATTAATAACTTATGTTTTAGAACAAGGTCATTTTGAACCTAAAGACATGAATGATGAATTTTCAGCAAATGTGTTTCAAGATTACTTAAATCAATTAGATCCTTTTAAGCGGTATTTTTATGAGAGTGATATCAAAGAATTTTCTGCTTTTAAAAATGAACTTGATAACCAACTGATGGCGTATGACTTGTCATTTTTTAATCTTACACATGAACGTTTATTAAAGCGTATGGAAGAATCTAAACTATTATATAAAGAAGTTTTAGAAACACCATTTGATTATTCTCAAAAAGAAGAATTCAATACTGACTATGAAAATCTTGGTTATGTACAATCTAAGAAGGAAATGAAAGACCGTTGGAGACAACAACTTAAGTTTTCTGCTATTGCAAATTATCATGATTTAGTGAGATCTCAAGAAACTGAAACAGATAGACTTTCGAAAGTAGAATCTATGAGTGATGCCGAAAAAGAAAAAGCCTTCAATAAGGAAATAAACAAAGATTTTAAAATGATGTCTGAAAGTGAGATGGAAGCACAATCTCGCAAGTCAACATTAAGTTCACTAGACGAACTCTATGATTTTATTGATGATAGAGAACGCAAAGATTGGTTTGCTGTGTATATGAATGCTGTTGTCGTGGAGTTTGACCCACATACATATTACTTTGCTCCAGAAGCCAAAGATCGTTTTGACATGGATATGTCAGGAAGCTATGAAGGAATTGGAGCGCGCTTGCAGAAAAAAATGGATTATATTACAATTAATGAAATCATTTCTGGAGGTTCGGCATGGAGACAAAATAAGTTGGAAGTTGGTGATAAAATCCTAAAGGTAAGACAAGAAAATGAACCGGAAGCGGTTAATGTTGTTGGAATGCGAACTGACGATGCTGTTAAACTTATTAAAGGTCCAAAGGGAACCAGCGTAATATTAACGTTGAAAAAGGTTGATGGTAGCATTGTTGATTTGTCTATTCCTAGAGATGTTATTGAATTAGAAGAAACCTATGCGAAATCGGCATTTGTTGAAAAAGATGGAAAAACATTTGGAGTTATTAACTTACCAAAATTTTATGCAGATTTTGAAGACTACAACAAACGTAATGCAGCAAGCGATATTAAAAAGGAGATAGAACGCTTAAAAGGTGAAGGCATGGAAGGTCTTGTTATAGACTTACGTAATAATGGAGGAGGATCTTTGAAAACTGTTGTAGATATGGCTGGTTTATTCATTAAAGAAGGACCAGTTGTACAAGTACGATCAACAGGTGAGCCACAGGAAGTTTTAAATGATAGAGATCGTTCAATTTCTTGGGATGGACCATTAGTGATATTAGTAAATGAACTATCAGCTTCGGCTTCTGAGATTTTAGCTGCCGCTATGCAAGATTATAAAAGAGCTATTGTAATTGGAAGTAAGCAAACCTACGGAAAAGGAACAGTTCAAATTGTTTTAGATTTAAATCGTATGGTGCGTAATAACACTAATGGTGATATGGGAGCTTTAAAATTTACGACTCAGAAATTTTACAGAATCAATGGAGGTTCAACTCAGTTGGAAGGTGTAAAAAGTGATGTTGTAGTTCCAGATCGTTACAGTTATATTGATATCGGAGAACGTGATCAAGAAAATCCATTAGCTTGGGACAAAATTGCTCCAGCAGAGTATAGTATTTGGGATAGCTATTTTGATTATGATACCACGATTGCTAAAAGTAAGGAACGAATGCAAAGTAGTGAGCAGTTAAAGTTGATTGATGAAAATGCAAAATGGATTAAAAATATAAGAGATCGAGATGTTTTTTCTTTAAATTATGACGATTATAAAAGTAAGTTGAATACCAATGAAGAAGAAGCAAAACGTTTTGAGAAAATTTCTGAATACAAAACAAATCTAACCTTCAATTCATTGCCTTATGAAAGAACCTTAATGGATCAAGATTCAGTTTTAAAAATGAAGCGAAACCGTTGGCATCAAAGCTTGGCCAAAGATGTGTATATGGAAGAAGCACTTAATGTGCTTAACGATTTAAAAATGACTTATGGCATTAAAAAAGTAGCAACTGTAAAAGACTAATATTAAATGAGTAATACCAATAACTCATTAACACATTTAGCGCTCCTAAAGTTTAAACAAAACTTTTGGGGCGTTTTTAGTTTTTGGTTTATTGTTGCCATTGGGTTTGTTTCCGTATTTGCTTATATTATTGCTCCTGATAATTCGCAGCACGCTAATCAGATGCATATATCTATACATTCAAAAAAGCCAGGCTTTAAAGTAACTATGTTAGCAATGCCAATAGCTCAAACTAATGAGCAGAGCTGGTTTAGTAAAGTTTTTTTTGGAATTAAAAATGAAATTACTGAAATCCCTATTTCTGAATATCATATAGAAAATGAAAATTTAGTCTATACAGAATATGCGTCAGATGGCTTAATAGGAATATCAAAATCATTATCAGTTTCATCATTCCCAAATAATGATTATAAGCGTTTTATTTTTGAAAAAATATTTCTTTTTGGAACAGATAAGTATGGACGTGATATGCTTAGTAGAGTATTGGTTGGTGCTCGCATTTCATTTTTTATTGGATTTGTAGCTGTATTTATTTCTCTAATTATTGGAATAACACTGGGCAGTATAGCTGGATATTTTGGCGGAAAGGTTGATACTATCATTATGTGGCTCATTAATGTAACTTGGTCAATACCAACGTTATTGCTAGTTATTGCCATTACGTTGGCTTTAGGAAAAGGGTTTTGGCAAGTCTTTATTGCAGTTGGACTCACAATGTGGGTTGAGGTAGCTAGAGTGGTTAGAGGGCAGGTAATTAGCGTTAAAGAAATGCAATATGTTACTGCTGCAAGAGCTTTAGGCTTTAATAATTTTAGAATTATCACTAAACACATTTTACCTAATATTATGGCTCCAGTAATCGTGATTTCAGCAGCTAACTTTGCTGGAGCAATACTAATTGAAAGCGGTTTAAGTTTTTTGGGTATTGGCGCACAGCCACCAATGGCAAGTTGGGGAGCAATGATTAAAGATCATTACAACTATATTATTCTTGGTAAACCCTATTTGGCAGTCATTCCGGGTTTGTGCATTATGAGTTTGGTAATGGCATTTATGCTTATAGGGAATACACTTCGGGATGCTTTGGATGTGAAGAGTTAACGATTCAGAGCACTTTTAAACTGATAAAAAAATCGTTCAATTAATCTCAAATCATCTGTAATAATCTCGGCAATACCACTCATTTCTTGTCTAAAAGGAATATTTTTGTTATAAGAAGTGATTAATGTTAATGGTAACTCAACATTAATTAAGTATTGTCCTTCTTGGTTAGGCGTTAATGAAATAGAGCTTATCGTACCTTGTAAAGTACCAAATTCGGTTTCTGGATAACTCTCCAATTTAATATTAACTGTTTGTCCTTTTTTTATTTTACCAGAGTTTTGGGCAGGAGATTTCAGTTTGGCTACAAATGCCGCATTTTTTATTGGGATAATGGTAAACACCAAATCGCCTTGGGTTACAGTTTGGTTGGTGCTCCAAAAGTTTAAAAAAGAAACCTTGCCATCAATATTTGACTTTAAGACATAACGATCTTCCCAATCTTTAATACTATTCTTAAGTTGGTTGAATGACTGAATCACATTTTTAAGTAATACCATTTCTTCTTTTGTACGATTTATTTCTGTTCCCTTTGAGTTTTTTTGAGCATTGTTGATTCCTTCTCTTGTTTGCGAAATTGAACTTTCAAAATTTTTATAGTTACGTTTTGCTTGTGCAATTTCTAATTGTTTATTGTCAAAATCTTGTTCTGAAATAATACCTTTTTCAAACAATGTTTTATGACGTTCTAAATCCTTTTGTTTGAATTCCATTTCCGTTTTGTTTATAGCCCTTTGTGAGATTAAGCTCTGCAACCTACTATTTAATTGAGAAAGGGAATATCTATTGGCAGATGCCTCATTAGAAAATGGTTGTAGTTCACTATTCAACTTGTATTGCATATAGCTGTTTTCAAAAAGTGCAAATTGCGATTCTATATCGCCAAGAAATAATATTGGCAAACTATCTAAAGGGAAATCGAAAGACTTATTTGTAATTACAATTGTGTCTGTGATTGCTTTTAATTGATAGACATCTTCATAATTAGCAGTATTTTCTATAATTGCTAAGGGTTGATTTTTTTTAACTACATCATTATCATGTATTAAAATATGAGTCAATAAACCTGATGATTTAGCATATTCTTTTTGAGGCGGTTGTGTTGTTGTTACCAATGCTTCCGTTATAATAACATCTGGATATTTAACAAACCATGACATTCCCAAAAGCATTAGAATAAGCCCTAAGATTAATAGATTTCCCCATCGGATCATCCAATTGGGAACAGCAGAAAGGATTTCCTGCACATCTTCACTTCGTATGTCGTTTACATTATTTGGCATAAGCCCATCTGTCTTTCAGACATCTTCCCATCCCGAATTTTCGGGAGGAAGAATTATTCTGTATTAATAATTATTAGTTCCCTAATTCTAATTGATTTTTAACTAAATGATAATAATTTCCTTTTTTCTTTATTAATGCATTGTGATTACCTACTTCTACAATTTTCCCATGTTCTAATACCACAATTTGATGTGCATTCTTGACAGTGCTTAATCTATGAGCAATCACAACAGCAGTTTTATCTGCTAAGAAATTATCTAATTTCTCCATAATTACTTTTTCATTGTTTGCATCCAATGCCGAAGTGGCTTCATCAAAAAACAAGAACTTTGGATCTTTATAAACTGCCCTCGCAATAAGCAATCGTTGTTTTTGTCCTGTACTCAACCCTGAGCCTTCTGCTCCAATCTTGGTATTATAACCTAATGGTAATCCATCTATATAATCCGAAATATTGGCGACATCAATGGCATGTGCTAGTTTTTTAGGATCTACATAATCTTCGCCAACTCCAATGTTTTTGGCAATGGTATCGTTAAAAATATAGCCTTCTTGCATCACTACACCACAATGATCTCTCCATGCTTTTTGTGAGATATTATTTAAATTAAAATTGTTAACCAAAATTTCTCCTTTATCAATATTGTAAAATCTTAGCAGCAATTTCATCAAGGTGGTTTTTCCACTTCCACTAACACCAACAATAGCAGTGATTTTGTTGTGCGGAATGGTTAAGCTTAGATCTTTTAATACAGGTTCTAGACCACCAACATATCTAAACGATAGATTATTTATTGCAATAGAAGCATTATCAGGTATGTTGGCTACTTTTTCATCTTCAGGGTTTTCTTCGTCTTCCATATTGTGAATTTCCCCTAAGCGATCCACAGAAATTTTAGCATCTTGAACATCACGCATAAAGCTAATGAGTTGTATTATGGGTCCATTTAGCTGACCAACAATGTAGCTTATAGCCATCATCATACCCAAAGTAATATCTCCATCAATAACAAGTTTTGCTGATAAAATAGTAATGAACATATTTTTCAATTCATTAATAAAATTAGACCCTACACTTTGTGTTTGTTCCAATGCTAGACTTTTAGTAGCAACTTTAAATAATCGCGCTTGTACATACTCCCAATTCCAACGCATACGTCGTTCTGCATTGTGCAGCTTTATTTCTTGCATACCATTAATAAGCTCAATGACTTTGCTTTGTTCTTGACTTACTTCAGAAAAACGTTTATAATCTAATTCTTTACGACGTTTAAAAAAGAACAGTACCCAAGCAATGTAAATAATACTACCAATTGCAAAAACAGCAAAAATTTGCATACTATAGTATCCTAAAACAAAACTGAAAATGACCAAATTAAACATGGAGAATAATATAGTAAGAGACGAGGTCGTTAAAATACGCTCAATACGTTTATGGTCGTTAATACGTTGCAATAAATCCCCAGTCATTCTCACATCAAAATAGGAGATTGGCAATTTCATTAGTTTGATAAAGAAATCTGATATTAATGAAATATTGATACGCGTACTAAGGTGTAATAATATCCAACTTCTTATAATTTCTAAACTGGCTTTACCCAAAAACAAAAAGAGCTGCGCAAAAAGAATAAGGTAAATAAAGTTAATGTCACGATTATTAATACCAACATCTACGACACTTTGCGTTAAGAATGGAAAAATAAGTTGCAGCAAACTACCAGCCAGCAGACCAATAATAAGCTGTACAACAAACTTTTTATATTTAAACAAATATTTGAATATAAAGTGAAACCCAAATTTCTTGTCCTTGTCAAAATCTGATTGGTAAAACAAAGGTGTTGGCTCAACTAATAGCGCAATCCCTTCTTCAGTGTTTTCATTGGCATTATTACCAATCCAATGTTTTATAAATTCTTTTTTTGTGTAAGTAATTAAACCATGTGCAGGATCTGATATATAAAGTTTATTCTTTTTTACTTTATAGAGTACTACATAATGATTCTTATTCCAATGGAGTATGCATGGTAAGGTTGCTTCTAACAATTTTTCATAAGACAATTTAACTCCCAGAGAACGAAACCCAACGCTTTCAACAGCCTCACTTAAACCCAATAAACTACTTCCAGACCTAGTGGTTTCACTAAGTTTACGTAACTGTTGGGTATTAATGAGCTTGCCAAAGTACTTAGAAATAATTTTTATGCATGTTGGACCACAGTCTTTGCCTTCGGTTTGTTTGTAGTTAGGAAATTTCGTCATTAAAGGTTTACTAATATTAATACCTATCATACATTACTTTTTGTAATGTTTCCGAGAAAGTTAAACTATCCGAGGGTCTTGGTACGTTATTTAGTAGAATTTTATTTTCAGAATCTAAAAGTATATATCTTGGAACCTCAATTGTATTGTTTTTCCTGACTTTCAAAAACTCGAGCATCCCAGAATTCATATTGTCTAAAATTTTATATTGATGTTCTGTAGATAAATAATCTTTTAATTTTTGTGAGTTATCCATCCAATTAACCGTATTTTTCTCTATTGATATATAAATCCAATCGAAGTTATTATTGTTGGCCATATCATTTTTAATTTGTTGGGAATTTTTAAAATCAGAAATACAAGGAGAACACCAACTTGCCCAAAAATTAATGACTTTTAATTTGCCTTTAGTATTATTGAAAACTTCTTTAAGAGTAATAGTATCATTATTTAATGTTAACAACTTTTCATTTAATAATTCATTTGTTATCTTGGCGTTAAATAAGTTTAAATCTTCTTCTATTTCAGTTATTGCTTTTCGATATGAAGAATTAAGAATTTGCTTATTATAGTTTGAAATTAAATCTTTCATTTGGTCTAGATTATATTCGTCTTGACCGAAACCTTTTTCATAAAAATCATGAATTAATCTACCTGTTGCATATTTAGCAATTTCTCCATTTAGATTCTTATTAATAAAATTCAGTTCTTGTTCAAAGTTTTCTTTGGTGTAACTTATGTATTCTTGTTTTGTGAAATAATGCCTTATATACTGAACTAAACTTCGCTTAAAATAATCATTATTGATTAGTTCTGGTCGATTGAAATCTTCAATAGCAATATTGTCAAAATAATCTTCTAAATTAAGTATATTACCATCAACCAAATTTGATTCATTCTCTAAAGTTGACATCACTCCTTCCAAATTATTAACATAGCTGTTACTTCCTTCAGTAACAATTGAACGTGGTGCAACCAAATTATACAAATACTCAAAATTAAGTTCAGATTTAACTTGATTTATAAATTCTTCAGAAACCTCTTCATGTTCTTTTATATATTGATTAAAAAAATTCAATCTTTTTTGTTGAAGCTCTATACTGTTTTTTTTGTAATCATTGATATCTCCTTTATATTCATTTTTTGACCATTGATTATCTAAGCTATCTAATTCTAAGTAAAAATTATAATGTGATTCATTAGTGCCTGTAAATTTCAATTTATTGTTCTTTATATTTACATTAATAATATCGCCTGGAGATACAAACATCCTAGTTCTATATGGTTTATCACCAAATGTCATCAATTCAATAATTTGAGGTTTATTAATTGAATCTAAAGTTAAGGACTCTGAATCATTTAGATTCAAATTTGATAATTCTTCGTTTCTACCTGCAAAAAAATCTGAATAGCTAAAAATATTTATATTATCAAAAGCATTTTTATCATCTGTTGATTTACCAAAAATTACAACTGGCTTGGATACGATTGAATCCTTTAAGACATTAGGATTCTTACTATTTTTTAATTCCTGTTTACAATTGAAAAGCAAGGTAATTGTTGAAAATAATATTAAGTAAATACTTAAAATATTATTTTTGTTTGTAAAACATAAAATACGCATAATACATTGTTTAAAAGTTAATTAAACAGAGATATTAAAAAATAACATCTCTGTTTTATTCACATATTTATTGGCATTGACCAGCACAAATACAAGTTCCTGAAAAACCTCCTTGATTTGCACATGCAAATGAGGTTGTTCCTGAATCACAATCTGGTGCATTAGTGATTTGAACTCCACTATTACATGTAATAGCCCAATCACCAGCTGCTCCACCATAAATAGTGTTCTGTTCTTTTTTGCTCAATTGTTGAGCACCTTTTAAGTTTAAAATGTTTTTTAACATAATATAAAAATTATAAATTAAATTTGCCGTGAACATTTAAAGACACTCACAGTTTGTGTCTGTCCTTCGCGAAAGGAAT
>Ga0316205_10003404_pt1 | contig 15114 bp, 10 predicted proteins | sample 3monthpyrite_MG_FD_204941 | JGI IMG/M metagenome (GOLD analysis project Ga0316205, IMG submission 204941) | Microbial mat bacterial communities from mineral coupon in-situ incubated in ocean water Damariscotta River, Maine, United States -... | ecosystem: Environmental > Aquatic > Marine >... | reverse complement strand
ATCATGGCCCTTCGCAACGAATACAAAGACCTGTTTTTGAAAAAGCATGGCGTTAAGCTCGGCTTCATGAGCTTCTTCACCAAGGCCTGTGTGCATGCTTTGCACGAAGTGCCCGAGGTGAATGCCGAAATTGACGGCACCGATATTGTGTATAAAAACTACGTAAACATGGGGGTTGCCGCTGGCACGCCTTCGGGGCTTGTGGTGCCGGTTATTCGTGATGCGCACGAAATGTCATTCGCCGACATTGAAAAGAAAATCGCCGAGCTGGGGGGCCGCGCCCGCGATGGCAAGCTCTCAATGGCGGAAATGCAGGGCGGCAGCTTTACCATTTCAAATGGTGGGGTTTATGGCTCGCTGATGTCCTCGCCTATTTTAAACCCGCCGCAATCGGGCATTTTGGGGATGCATAAAATTCAGGAACGGCCGATGGCGATCAATGGCGAAGTTGTTATTCGCCCGATGATGTATCTGGCGCTAAGCTACGACCACCGCGTGGTGGACGGCAAAGGGGCGGTGACCTTCCTTGTGCGGGTGAAAGAAGCGCTCGAGGATCCACGGCGGTTGTTGATGGACCTTTAGGGTGGCGGGGTATAACCCCACCCTACGGGAAATTTTGGAATTGGTAGGGTGGGGTTATACCCCACCCAAGGGGAAAGGAAATCCCAATGGCAGATTATGACGTTATTATCATCGGCGGCGGCCCGGGCGGCTATGTGTGCGCCATTCGCTGCGCGCAGCTTGGGCTGAAAACGGCTTGTGTGGAAGGGCGCGGGGCGCTTGGGGGCACCTGCCTCAATGTTGGCTGTATTCCTTCCAAGGCTTTGCTACATGCCTCGCATAGCTACCACGAGGCGCATACCAATTTTGAGAAAATGGGGCTGATGGGCGGGGCGCCAAGCGTCGATATGCCCAAGATGATTGAGTATAAGCAGTCGGTGATTGATGCCAATGTCAACGGGATCGAGTTTTTGTTCAAGAAAAACAAGGTCGATTATCTGCGCGGCTGGGGCAAAATCACCGGCAAGGGCGAGGTCAGCGTTGATGGTGAGGTGCACAAAGCCAAAAACATCGTCATCGCCACCGGCTCCGAAGTTTCGTCGCTCAAAGGTGTTGAGGTGGATGAGAAAACCGTGGTCAGCTCCACCGGGGCGCTGGCGCTTACCGAGGTGCCCAAACGGATGGTGGTGATTGGTGCCGGGGTTATCGGCCTTGAAATGGGCTCGGTTTACAGCCGCCTCGGGGCCGAGGTGACGGTGGTGGAGTTTTTGGACCATATCACACCGGGGATGGACGCCGAGCTGCAAAAAACCCTGCTGCGCGCCTTGAAAAAGCAAGGCATCAAGTTTGTGCTCGGGGCCGCGGTGCAAAATGTGAAAACCGGCAAATCCGGTGCCAAGGTTACCTATAAACTGCGCAAAGACGGCAGCGAGGCCGGCCTCGAGGCCGATATCGTGCTGCTGGCCACCGGGCGCAAGCCCTATACCGAAGGGGTGGGGCTTGCTGAAATGGGCATTGCCACATCAGAGCGCGGGCAGGTGGTGACCGATGGCCACTGGCGCACCAATATCGAGGGCATTTATGCGCTTGGCGATGTGATTGACGGCCCGATGCTGGCCCATAAGGCCGAGGACGAGGGCATGGCGGTGGCCGAAACCATCGCCGGCCAAGCCGGGCATGTGAATTATGGCGTAATTCCGGGGGTGATTTATACCACGCCCGAGGTGGCCAGCGTCGGCAAAACCGAAGCCGAGCTCAAGGAAGAGGGCCGCGCCTATAAGGTTGGCAAATTCAGCTTTATGGGCAATGGCCGCGCCAAGGCGGTGTTTGGCACCGAAGGGTTTGTGAAACTTCTGGCCGATAAGGAAACCGACCGCATATTGGGCTGCCACCTGATGGGGCCAATGGCCGGTGAGCTGATCGCTGAAATTTGCGTGGCCATGGAATTTGGCGCCAGCGCCGAAGACCTTGCCCGCACCTGTCACGCCCACCCGACCTTTTCCGAAGCGGTGCGCGAAGCGGCGCTGGCCTGCGGAGATGGCGCTATTCATGCCTGATATGGCGCTTTTGATACTGGGTGCGGTATTGGGGGGGCTGGTTAACGGGCTTAGCGGCTCTGGCTATGCGATTGTGGCGCTCGGGGTTTGGCTTTTTTTTCTGCCCCCGGCCTTGGCCGGGCCGCTGGTGATCCTGTCGATCATCGGGTCCAACTTGCAGGCCATGCCGCGCATTTGGCCGCATATAAACCTGCGCCATAGCGCTTCCTTTATCGCGGGGGGGCTGTTGGGTGTGCCTATGGGGGTGGCTCTGCTCGGGGTGATATCGGTTATGGCCTTCAAAATAACGGTGGCGATGGCGATTATGCTATTTTTGACCGCCATGTTGGTGCTGGGGCCACGGGTCAGGCTGCCCGCCACGGCCGAGCGTTTTAATATCGCGATAGGGCTGATCGGCGGGGTGGCCGGCGGGCTGGCCGGCATTGCCGGTGTGGCGCCCACCATCTGGGCCACGCTTTTGCACTGGGACAAACCCACCAAACGCGGCATTTTTCAGAGCTTTAACCTGACCATGGCGGTGCTTTCATTTTTCACGCTGCTTTGGGCGGGGTTTATGACCACCGCGCTATTCAAGCTGGCTCTGGTGGCGGTGCCGGTATCCATGGCTTCGGCCTGGGTGGGGGTGCGGATATTCGAGCGGCTGGGCGAAGTGCAGTTTCAAGGCGTGTTGCTGGGCATATTGGGGGCGTCGGGCCTGTCAATATTGGCAAGCCTGCTGTTTTAGCGATAGGGCTGGAAAAGCGCCGCATTAAAGGGGTTGGCTTTGCCCGAATGCGGGAAGTGCAAAATGGGGGCGCTGGCAAATAGCAGCGACACGGCCAAAGCGGTGAGCCGAAACCAATAGCAAAAACAGAAAAGCCGCCCAAATAATGGCCCGCCGCAAGGCCGGGCTTTCAAGCGGCACTTGTTTTGCAATCAGGGCCACTTGCATTCCGGCGGCAGCGACATCAGCACCGCTTCGGGGTTATGGCCGGTTTGCAGGCCAAACTGGGTGCCGCGGTCATAAACGAGGTTGAATTCGGCGTAGCGCCCGCGTTTGATGAGCTGAACTTCGCGGTCGGCCATCGTCCAGGGTTCGAACATGTGCTTTTGGGTAAGCGGCACAAAGGCCTTCAAAAAGGCGCGGCCCACATCCTGGGTGAAGGCAAAATCGGCCTCCCAGTCACCGGTGTTGTGGTCGTCATAAAAAATGCCGCCAACACCGCGCGGTTCGTTCCAGTGTTTGATCATGAAATATTCATCGGCCCAGGCTTTGTAGCGTGGGTAATAATCGGGGTTGTGGGCATCGCAGGCCTCGGCCAGACGGGCATGAAAAAAGGCAGTATCCTCGGCCACTTCCACCATCGGGTTGAGGTCGGCTCCGCCGCCAAACCACCAGCCGTGCGGGGTCCAGAACATGCGGGTATTCATGTGCACCGCCGGGGTTTTTGGCGAGCGCATATGCGCCACCAGCGAGATACCGGCCGCCCAAAAACGGGGGTCTTCCGCAATGCCACCCATGCCGTTGCGCGCCGACATCGAGCGCTGCGCCGCCGGGCCGAGGCTGCCGTAAACCGTGGAGATATTGACCCCGACTTTCTCAAAAACCCGCCCCTGTCGCATCACCGACATTTCACCGCCGCCGGCATCGGTGCCATCTCCGCTATCGCGCGTTGTTTGCTTGCGCTCGAAGCGGCCGGCGGGCAAGGCGGCGTGGGGGCCGCTGGTTTGGGCGTCTTCCAGGGCCTCGAAGGCGCTGCAAATCTGGTTGCGCAGGTCAAGAAACCACGCTGAGGCGCGGGATTTTTGCGGGGTCATTTCCGGTGTGTTTTCCATTTTTCCTTCCTAGCTTTTATGTGGCCAAACCGCTATCGGAAAATGCGGCAGCGATCGAGAGTTGACTGCGGCACAGCCACACAGTATAAGCCTCAAACCTTTCATTGGACAGGATACCGAAAATGCGAAAAGCAGTTTACTTCTCAGCGATCTGAAAAGCCCTGCTTTAGGTGTGGGCGCCCCGCCCCGCCCCCTCATTTTCCTATACCCTAATTTGCCCTCGGGAGGGCACACCAATGACACCTCCGATTTTCGTTGGCGATCCGCGCCAACACACCAATGTGCCACCGCCGCCGGAACGGATTATCCGCGATATCGGCGAGCGGATTTTTGCACCCACCCGCAAGCGCCACCGGCGTTTGCCGATCTGGCCGGGCTTTCGGCTGGAATTGCGCATATTACCTGCACGCGGAGCCGAGCATGTTTAAGAAATTTGAAAATCTGGTCAATCCGTTTGCGCCCCATACCGAGGCAACGCCTCCCGGCGTGCTGTGGCCCTATATCAAAACCCAGCTCGCACCTTTTAAAAAATGGCTGCCGGTAATCGCGGTGCTCGGGGTGCTGACAGCGCTGATGGAAAGCGGGCTGATCTTTTATTCCGGCCGCGTGATCGATATGATGAATGCGGCCGGGGCCGAAAACATGTGGGCCTTGCACGGGTTTGAGCTGCTGCTTGCGGCGCTGTTTATCCTGCTGCTGCGGCCAATTGTGATTACCTCCAACCACCTGTTTTTGGAGCAAACACTGGCCGGAAACATGCAAGAGCAGGCCCGCTGGCAGGCCCATAAACACTTGCTGGGGCAATCTTCCGAGTTTTTCCAGAATGATTTTGCCGGCAGGCTGGCCAACCGGGTCATGCAAATGGGCCCCGCCGTTGAAGACAGCACCTACATGACCTTTGAGGGCATCTGGTATGCAACCACCTATGTGCTCGGCGCGATTTTGGTGTTGATGAGCATTGACATAAGGCTGGCCGCGCCGATGGCGCTTTGGTTGCTGATCTATGTGTGGTTTGTGCGGCGGGTGGCCGCGCGTGTGGCGCATGCGTCCGAGCGCATGTCGGAATCCAAATCTCTGGTTACCGGCCGGATAGTGGATGCCTATGCCAATATCGAGTCGGTGAAACTGTTTGCCCATGGCAAGCGCGAGGAACAATATGCGCTTTCGGCCATGAAGCGCCAGCGCCTGCGTTTCCAGCGGTTTTTGCGGCTGATGACCCGGCTGACCTTCAACCTTGCGGCGCTTAACGGCTTTTTGATGGTCGGGGTGATCGGCCCGGCCATATGGCTGTGGACATTGGGTATTGTTTCTGTGGGCGAGGTGGCGGCGGCGGCGGCGCTCACGATCAGGTTGAACGGTATGACCGGCTGGATCATGTGGGTAACGGTGCGGCTTTTTGAGCATGCCGGGGTGATGCGCGAAGGTTTGCAAAGCCTTTCGGTGCCGCATTCGGTGGAAGATGCCCCCAATGCGCCCGCGCTCAAGCTGACCAAAGGCGCGATAAGGATCGAAGGCCTGACCCACCATTACGGCAAGGGCTATGGCGGGCTGGATGATGTAAACCTGAACATCCGCCCCGGTGAAAGGGTGGGGCTGATCGGGCGCTCGGGCGCTGGAAAATCGAGCCTCGTGAACCTGCTCTTGCGCTTTCGGAATGCCGAAAACGGGCGGATATTGATTGACGGGCAATCGGTGGCCGATGTCACCCAGGACAGCCTGCGCCGCCAGATCGGCATGGTCACCCAGGATAGCAGCCTGCTGCACCGCTCGGTGCGCGCCAACATCATGTATGGTCGCCCCGATGCCAGCGAGGCCGACATGATAGCCGCCGCCAAACGGGCAGAGGCGCATGACTTTATTCTGGAGCTGCAAGACCCGCATGGCAACACCGGTTATGAGTCACAAGTGGGCGAGCGCGGGGTCAAGCTTTCCGGCGGGCAGCGGCAACGGATCGCGATTGCGCGGGTGATTTTGAAAAACGCGCCGATTCTGGTGCTGGACGAAGCGACCTCGGCGCTGGATAGCGAGGTTGAGGCCGCGATCCAGCAAACCCTTTACGGGGTGATGGAGGGTAAAACCGTGATCGCCATTGCGCACCGGCTTTCGACCATTGCGCATATGGACCGGATTGTGGTGCTGGATGCGGGCCGTGTCGCCGAAGAGGGCAGCCATGAGGTGCTTTTGGCCAAAGGCGGGCTCTATGCCCGGTTCTGGTCGCGGCAGTCAGGCGGCTTTATCGGCGATGATGACAGAGCTTAGGATTTCAGGCGCAGGTTTTCGGGGTCATAAAGCGGGGCCTGCGCCCGCCTGATCGGGTGGCGGTCGCCAAAAACCTCGATTTCAAAATCTGTTTCCGCCGCCAGCGCCTTTGGCAAATAGCCAAAGCAAATGGTTTGTTGCACGGTGGGGCCAAAGGCGGCACTGGTGACCAGCGAAACCAGCTTGCCCCCGCAAAAAAGGCTTTCGCCACCCGTTAGCGGCAGGTTTTGCGGGGTGGCAAAGCAGGTGAGGCGCTGGCTTGTGCCCGCTTTTTTTTGCTTTGCAAGCAGATCGCGCCCGATAAATTCGCCACCCGATTTCAGGTGCACCCTAAAGCCAAGCCCGGCCTCAAACGGCGTATAATCAGGGGTAATATCGGCGCTCCAGTAAAGATAGCCCTTTTCCATGCGCAAGCTGTCAATGGCGCGATAACCGATATCGCGGATGCCGTGTTTGGCCCCGGCTTCCCGCAGCAGATCATAAACATGGCAGGCAAATTCGGTGGGAATATGCAGCTCCCAGCCCAGCTCGCCGACATAGCCGATACGCACGGCCCGCACCGGCGCGCAGCCGATCATCAGCGCTTGCGCGGTGGCAAAGGGAAAGGCGACATTGGAGATATCTTCTTCGCTCACACCGGCCAGCACTTCCCGCGCTTTCGGGCCGCAAATATTGATAACGGCGCGGGCCGAGGTCACCTCGATCAGGGTCGCATCACCCGGCAAATGCTGGGTGATCCAGTCAGAATCATGCACCCCAAAGCCAGCACCTGTGACAATGTAAAAGTGGTTTTCACCCAAGCGGGTGATGGTGAGGTCGGCCTCTATGCCGCCTTGGGGGTTGCAAAGCTGGGTATATATCACCGCCCCGACCGGCTTCTCCATATTAGAAACCGTCAGCCGTTGCAGCGCGGCCAGCGCGCCCGGGCCCACCAGCTCAAATTTGGCAAAGCTCGACTGGTCGATCAGCACCACGCCTTCGCGCACGGCGCGATGTTCTTCGGCGGCAAAATTTTTCCAGCCCGGTTGCAGAAAATCAAGCTGGTCAACCGGCGCCACCCCGTAGGGCGCAAACCAAAGCGGCCTTTCCCAGCCGTTTTTGCTGCCCATTACCGCACCATTTGCCAGCAGCCGCGTATGCAGCGGTGAAAGCCGCAGGTTGCGCGCCGCCCCGGCCTCGGCCCCCGGATAGCGCATTTTATAATGATGCGCATAATGCTCGACAGCGCGCGGATACATAAAGCCGCGCGCCCCGTGGTGGCGGCCGAAGCGGCGGTTATCCAGCGGCCACAGATCAAGCGAGGGGCGGCCCTCCACTATCCACTCGGCAATCATTTCACCGGCGCCGCCACCAGCGGCAATGCCATATAAAAAGCCGGTGGCCAGCATCAGGTTTTGCAGCCCCGGCACCGGCCCGAGCACAAAATCGCCGTCAGCGGAATAGGGGATCGGCCCGTTGATCACGGTGCGGATGCCAACCTCGCTGACGATAGGCGTTACCTTGGCGGCATTTGCGGCCAGCGGCTCGAAACGATCAAGATTTTCCGGCAAAAGCTGGCGCACAAAAGCGCCCGGTATGCCACGCTCTCCAAACGGGTGCGTATCATCCTCATAGCCGCCGATCAGCAGCCGCCCACCCGCTTCGGGTTTATAGTAAACCAGCCGGTCAGGGTCACGCAACGAGGGCAGGCCTTCGGGAAAACCGGGGATAGGCTCGGTGACGATATACTGGTGCTCCACCGCGCAGGCCGGAATTTTGAGGCCAAGCTTGGCGCCTAGCTCGCGGCTCCACATACCGGTGGCAAGGGTGACGGTTTCGGCCTCCCAAACCCCTTGTGAGGTGATGGCATGGGTCACGCGACCATTTTTGACCCCGAAATCCTGCACCTCTATACCCTGCATAATTTGCACACCGAGTTTGCGGGCCGCGCTGGCAATGGCCTGACAGAGCGATGCCGGGTCCACATGGCCGTCAGACGGAATAAACGCCGCACCCTCCAACCCTTCGGTGGCAATATAGGGAAAAAGCGCTTTGGCCTCATCGGGCGAGATCACGTTCATTTCCAGCCCGAAGCTTTGCGCCATGGTGGCCAGCCGCCGTGTTTCCAGCATCCGGTCTTTCGAGGCGGCCAGCCGCAGGCTGCCTACCTTTTTCCAGTCAAATCCCGTGCCGGTTTCTGCCGCCAGCCGGTCATACATTTCCACCGATTTTTGCAGCATTCGCGTGGTGTTGCGCGAACTGCGCAGCTGGCCTACCAGCCCGGCCGCATGCCATGTGGCTCCTTCGGTGAGTGCTGCCTTTTCCAGCAAAACGATGTTTTTTTCGCCCATGCGGGCAAGGTGGTAAGCGACCGAGCAGCCAATAATGCCGCCGCCGATTATCAGGTGCTTTGCTGAATTCATCGAGGGTTGGTTCTTTCACACACTGAGGGAAATATCGTTTCTTTCCAGCATGGCGCAAATGCGCTCATTTGGTTTTTCATCGGTTACCAATATATCAAAATCCGAAGGGTTTTGCATGGTGATCGGGGCGCGAATGCCGAATTTGGAACTGTCGGCCACCACGATGGCAACCTGTGCCCGCTGCACCGCCGCACCCGAAATATCGGCTTCCTGAATATCATGCAGCATAAACCCCGAACGCGCATTGACAGCCCCGACCGACATAACCGCAAAGCGCACATTGAAACGCTTGATGAAATTCAGGGCATCCTGACCAAAGGCGCCGCCATCATGGGCGCGCAACTCTCCGCCAGCCAGAAACACACGGTTATTGTTGCGCGCGGTCAGCAAATGCGCCACCGCAATGGAGTTGGTGACAATATAAAGATCATGGTGGTTTTGCAGGGCTTGCGCCACATAGGCCGTGGTCGAGCCGATATCCATAAACAGCGAATCACCATTATCGACCATTTCGGCCACCCGCATGGCCAGCATTTTTTTTGTTTCGGCGTTTTTATCCATCCGCGATTGAAACGGCGGTTCCACCACCGAGATCATCCCGGCCAACGAGACCCCGCCATGCACTTTTTTAACAAGGCCGCCGGTTTCGAGCGATTTGATGTTGCGGCGAATGGTTTCGTCGGAAACCCCGAGGCGCCCGGCCAGAAAGCCGATTCGGCAGGAACCACCCGCAAGGCGAATTTCGCGCAGGATTTCCTGCTCACGCTGATTGGTTATTGTGTTTGACTTTGGCATTATCCGCCCCATCCGTTACATTTCCACACTTTCCCACAATGGACAATAAATATAATCATAACGCTTGACTTTACGCAAAGTCAAACGCACGATTTCCCATAGTGGTGCGAGACAATCCCCACAAATAAACACGGATAGGAGATGGAAATGCGGCAATTTACGAGAAATACCATAAGCGGTGCGCTGGCGGGCCTGATGCTTGGCGGGGTGGCGATGGCGGATGTCGAATCGCAAGATCCGATCAAACTCACCCTGCATGATTGGTCTGGCCAGCTGATCAACACCCAGATCATGGGCGCGGTGCTGGAGGAGGCCGGTTATAACGTCGAGCTTGTGCAGGCCGATTATATCGCCCAGTTTGCGGGCCTTAAAACCGGTGATCTGACCGTGGCCATGGAAATTTGGGCCACAACCGGCCAAGAGGCGCTGGATGAGGCTGTGGCATCCGGGCAAGTTGAAAACCTTGGCGAAACCGGTATGCAGGCGATAGAGGAATGGTGGTATCCGCTTTATATGAAGGAGCGCTGCCCGGGCTTGCCGGACTGGCAGGCGCTCAAAGCCTGCGCCTCTGAATTTGCCACCGCCGAAACCGCGCCTTTGGGCCGCTATGTAGGCGGGCCGGTAACCTGGGGCGGCTTTGACGAAGAACGGGTGGCAGCGCTTGATCTGGGCTTTGAGGTGGTGCATGCGGGCACCGATGCCGCGCTGTTTGCCGAGCTTGAATCGGCTTATCAGCGTCAGGCACCGATCGTGCTTTGGGTTTATGTGCCCCACTGGGCACCCGCCAAATTTGAGGGCGAGTTTGTTGAGTTCCCGCCCTATTCGGCCGAATGCTACAGCGACCCTTCTGTCGGCATCAACCCCGATATGGCCTATGATTGCGGCAAACCGCGCGGGCCGATCTGGAAGGCAGCCTGGTCGGGCATGGCTGAAAAATGGCCCCATGCCCGCGACATAGTGCAGGCCTTCACCCTTTCCAACGAAGAGATGAGCGCCATGGTGGCGGCGGTTGATCTTGACGGCGAAAGCATTGAAGATGTGGTCAACACATGGATGGACGATAACGAAGCCCGCTGGGGCGCGTGGATCGCCGAATAATCTTCCTGCCGCTTCCGGGGTTTTCGGGGGCGGCCTTTTCAAGGTCTAAAACATGCCCGCCAAACTCTCCTGCGCACAGCTTTGGAAGCTCTACGGCAATATCTCCCCGAAAATGCTTGAAGGCCCTGATTTTTCGCCTTCGAAAAAGGATCTGCAAAACGCCGGGGTGATCGGCGCGGTGCAGGCGGTCGACCTCGAAATCAACGAGGGCGAGATTTTTGTGATCATGGGGCTGAGTGGCTCCGGCAAATCAACGCTGGTGCGCCTGCTCTCGGGGCTTATCGCGCCGACCATGGGCGAAATCCATATGGACGGGCAGGATATTCTCAAAATGTCGGCGCGCGAGCTGATCGAGGTGCGCCGCCATAAAATGGGCATGGTATTTCAGCATTTTGCCCTGCTGCCGCACCTGAGCGTGCTGCAAAACGTGATGTTTCCGCTTGAAATACAGGGGCAGGCCAAAGCCGCCGCCGAAGCCCGCGCCCGCGAAGTGGTCGAGCTTGTCGGCCTTGAGGGCCGCGAGGATTACTACCCGCGCGAGCTTTCGGGCGGCCAGCAGCAGCGGGTCGGCATTGCCCGCTCATTGGCGGTGGAGCCTGATCTCTGGTTTCTGGACGAACCGTTTTCGGCGCTTGATCCGCTCATCCGCCGCGAAATGCAGGATGAGTTTATGCGCCTGCAAGCGATGCTCAAAAAAACCATTGTGTTTATCACCCATGATTTTGACGAGGCGATCAGGCTGGCGGACCGCATCGCGATTATGAAAGACGGGCGGGTTATTCAGGTTGCCACACCCGAGGTGCTGGTGCAAAACCCGGCCGATGATTATGTGCGCGAATTCACCAAACATATCCCGCGGGATAAGGTGGTGTCGGTCGGGGCGGTCATGAAAGCGGGCCGCGCTGGTGTGGGCGAGGGCCTGCCCGCCAGCGCCAAAATTGCCGATGTGGCGGCAAAAGTGGTGGCCAGCCCCGAGCCGCTGACGGTGATTGATAAAAACGGCATGGCCATAGGGTCGATTGACCGCGAACAGGTTATCAGCGTTTTGGTGGGGGCATAAATGGCCCTGCGCCCCGCGATATGGTTTGGTTTTTTTGGCCTGACGCTGGCGCTGGCGCTGTGGCAGCCGCTGGCGGGCTACCCCGATGCCTGGGTATTTGCGCTGAAAGACGCGGTGTCGGCGGCGATGAAATGGCTGGTGGAAGAAGCCGCCATAGGGCCGGTGCGCTTTACCGATGTCACCCGCGGGCTGGCATGGCTGATAGAGCAGCCTTATGTTTTGGCCAAAAGCATTCTGGCCACCGGTTTTATGGACGGGGCCGGGCGGCGCGCCACGCAAATTGTGCCGCCGCTAAGCTGGCTCGGGGTGATCGCCTTTGTGGTGGCGCTCGGGCATTATGCCAAAAGCTGGTGGCTGGCGTTTATTGTCGGGCTTTGCTTTGCCTATCTCGCCATTTTTGGCCAGTGGGAAAGCGCCATGGTCACGCTGGCTTCGGTGGTGATCGCGGTGCCTATTGGCGTGGCGGGCGGGCTGTGGCTGGGCATTCTGGCCTATCGCCACCGCAGCTTTGAGCGGGTGTTGACCCCGGTGCTCGACCTCATGCAAACCATCCCTATTTTTGCCTATCTCGTGCCGATCCTGTTTATGTTTGGCTTCGGGCCGGTTTCGGCGCTGGTGGCCACCATTATTTATGCGATGCCACCGATGGTGCGGATCACCACCATGGCGCTGCACGGGGTTGACCCCGAGATCAAGGATTTTGCCATTATGTCGGGCTGCACAAGGCGGCAGATGACATGGCGGGTGCTGGTGCCCGCGGCGCTTTCATCCATAATGGTCGGGGTTAACCAAGTGATCATGCTGTCGCTCAATATGGTGATAATTGCTTCCATGATCGGGGCGGGCGGGCTTGGCTTTGATGTGCTCTCCAGCCTGCGCCGGTTGCGCATTGGCGACGGGTTCGAGGCCGGTATTGCCATTGTGGTGCTGGCCATCGCTATTGACCGGCTCTCGCAAGCCTTTGCCGAGCGCAGCACCCGCGTTACCCCCAGGCGCAGGGGAAGCTGGGTCAGGCGCCACCCGCGCACGCTCATTGTGGCCGCCATATTGGCTACCACCATGGCGCTGGGGCTGGTTTGGCCAGTGTTCCAAACCTTCCCCGAAGATAGCGCGCTCACCACCGGTGAATTTTGGAATAACGGCGTGAAATACCTCAATATCAACTATTTTGACCAGTTCGAAGCCGCCAAAATATTTGTGCTCAATGCCTTCATGCTGCCGATCAAGCGCTTTTTTCTCGGCATTCCGTGGCCATGGGCATGGGCGATGCTGGTGCTGCTCGGCTGGCGCTTTGGTGGGCCAAGGCTGGCCATAATGAACGGGCTGATGGCGGCGTTTATTTTGGTAACCGGCCTGTGGGAAAAGGCGATGATCACGGTTTACCTCTGCGGCTCGGCGGTGATTATGGCGGCATCGCTCGGCATTCCCATCGGTATTTGGGCGGGGGTGAGTGCGCGGGCCGGGCGGGTTATTGGCGTGGTGATAGATACCCTGCAAACCCTGCCGAGCTTTGTTTATCTCATTCCGGTGGTGATGCTGTTTCGGATCGGGGATTTTACTGCGATGCTGGCGATTGTGGCTTATGCAATCGTGCCCGCCATTCGCTATTCAGCGCATGGCATTCGGGCGGTGCCCGCCGAATTGCTGGAAGCAGGCACGGTTTCGGGCTGCACTCGCGGGCAGATATTGCGCCGTATCCGGCTACCGCTGGCCCTGCCCGAAATTCTGCTCGGGCTAAACCAGACCATCATGCTGGCGCTTTCCATGCTGGTGATTACTGCGCTGGTTGGCACCCGCGATCTTGGTCAGGAGGTATATATCGCGCTGACCAAAGCCGATGTCGGGCGCGGGCTGGTGGCCGGCTTTGCCATTGCCTTTATCGCCATGATAGCTGACCGAATGCTGAAAGCCGCTGCAAAAAATGCCCGTATTCGCTTTGGACTGGAAGAAAAACATGCCTGACACCATCATTGCACGCATAAAGGCCTTGCCGCTTTGGCAAGGAGAGACCAGCACCAGGCCGCTGGCCGGTGGCCGCACCAATCTGAATTACATCGTGGAGGATAGCACCGGCAAATATGTGGTGCGGCTTGGCGAGGATATTCCGGCCCATCATGTGCTGCGCTTTAATGAACTTGCTGCCAGCCGTGCCGCCTATGAAGCCGGGCTTTCACCCGAAGTCGTGTTTGCCGATGCGGGCATCACCGTGATCCGCTATATAAAGAGCAAAACGCTGACCGAGGCCGATATCGGCCAGCCCGAGTATCTGGCGCGGATTGTTGACCTGATGCGCCGCTGCCACCGCGATGTGCCGGGCTTTTTGCGCGGGCCAGCGCTGGTTTTTTGGGTGTTTCATGTTATTCGTGATTATGCGGCCACCCTGCAACAGCATGGCAGCCCCCATGCCCGCCGTCTGAAGGAATATTTAACCATTGCGCGCGCGCTTGAAGCCAGCATCGGCCCGATCGAGCTGGTTTATGGCCATAATGACCTGATGGCGGCCAATATTCTGGACGATGGAAGCCGCCTCTGGCTGATTGACTGGGATTATGCGGGCTTCAATTCCCCCTTGTTTGATCTTGGTGGGCTGGCCAGCAACAACCTGCTGACCGCCGCGCAAGAGCAGGAAATGCTCGGCATTTATTACGGAAAAACCCCCGATGCCGGTTTTTTGCACCGCTATCAGGCGATGAAATGCGCCTCGCTGTTGCGCGAGACCCTGTGGAGTATGGTGTCGGAAGCAATTTCCGACCTCGATATCGATTACGCCGCCTACACCGAAGAAAACATCACCCTCTTTTCCCGCGCCCATGCCGCATATCTACAAGGCTGACACCATGAAAAACCTGCCAACATCCAGCAAAACTGTCATTATCGGCGGTGGCATTATTGGCTGCTCGACCGCCTATCATCTGGCCAAGATGGACGAGGAAGTGCTGCTGCTCGAGCGCAACAAGCTGACCTCGGGCACCACATTTCATGCCGCAGGGCTGGTGGGGCAGTTGCGCTCAAACGCCAATATCACCCAGCTTCTGGGCTATTCGGTCGAGCTTTATAACAAGCTCGAGACCGAAACCGGCCTTGGCACCGGCTGGAAGATGAATGGCGGGCTGCGGCTGGCCTGCAACGAGGAGCGCTGGACCGAGGTAAAACGCCAAGCCACCACCGCGCATTCTTTCGGCCTGCAAATGGATTTGTTGACCCCGAAAGAGGCGCAAGAATTGTGGCCGCTGATGAATGTGGATGACGTGATCGGCGCGGCCTTTATGCCCACCGATGGCCAAGCCAACCCCTCGGATATCACCCAAGCCCTGGCCAAAGGGGCGCGCATGGCAGGGGCGCAGATATTTGAAGATTGCAAGGTGCTGGACCTTGAGATCGAGAAAGGGAAAATCCGTGCCGTAATCACTGAAACAGGCCGGGTTGAGTGCGAAAAACTGGTGCTGTGCGCCGGGCAATGGAGCCGGAATTTTGCCAAACGCTACGGCGTGAATATACCGCTGGTGAGCATGGAACACCAGTATATGGTGACCGAAGCCATTAAAGACATGCCCAAAAACCTGCCCACCCTGCGCGACCCCGACCGCCTGACCTATTATAAGGAGGAAGTCGGCGGGCTGGTGATGGG
>Ga0316205_10003403_pt1 | contig 15115 bp, 13 predicted proteins | sample 3monthpyrite_MG_FD_204941 | JGI IMG/M metagenome (GOLD analysis project Ga0316205, IMG submission 204941) | Microbial mat bacterial communities from mineral coupon in-situ incubated in ocean water Damariscotta River, Maine, United States -... | ecosystem: Environmental > Aquatic > Marine >... | reverse complement strand
CTTTCTCTTCTGCGCCTAAGGACATCGCAAACTCCTGTTATTACACAATAAATGTTACAAAATTAAAGGCGCGTATTGTACCTGTCGGGTGCGCCCTGACACAAGCTAAATCAAGGGTTTTAGAGAGATTATTCGGGTAAAAATCCCAGATATCACTAAATTAACGCATTTCCCTCAATTTAAAGATTTTTAGATAATTACGACTATAAATTGACCAAACGTTTGGGGGCAACCCGCCCATCATCAAGAATATGACCAATACCGATGAAATCATCAGGTTTTTCCCCCATCAAGCATACCCAACCATTACTTGGTGCTTTGGGAACTAAGACTGGCTGACCTTGCCGGACATAATAAGCCGAATTAGCTGTTAAATTAATTTCAGGCCAACCCACTAAAGCGTTGTGCATTGGCAATAGTAAATTATCAAGTTGTTCAAACCCTGTATCAGATTCAGCAATCTCAATTAATTTGTCTAATGTAATTGTTTGTTTGATATCAAAAGGACCAGCAGCAACACGTCTTAAACTTTTTAAGTGGGCACCACATTCTAGAATTTCACCTATATCTTCTGCCAAGGTACGGATATAGGTTCCTTTTGAACAGTGAACAAATAATTCTAATTCATCCTGTTCAAAAGCCAATTTTTTTAACTCAAAGATAGTCACATTACGAGGCTTACGTTCGACCTCGATGCCTTGTCTTGCAAGCTCATACAGTGGTTTACCATTTTGTTTTAATGCCGAATGCATCGGTGGGACTTGTGAAATTTCGCCACGAAATGAGTCTAACGCCATTTCAATCGTGCCATCAGATAAAACTGGAACAGCGCGAGTTTCTAAAACATGCCCCTCAGCATCTGCTGTATTAGTTCGCTGCCCTAATTTAGCAATGCCTTGATATTTTTTATCTGAATCTAGAAGATAACTTGTAATTTTGGTCGCTTCACCTAGACAAATTGGCAGGAGCCCTGTTGCAAGAGGATCTAAACTACCAGTATGACCCGCTTTTTGAGCTTTAAAAAGTTGCTTAACTTTTTGTAAAGCTGCATTTGAGGTTAAACCCAATGGTTTATCAAGCAATAAAATACCATGCACTGATCGACCTTTACGTTTACGCGCCATTAATCTTCACCGTCTTTATGTTTTTCATTATCATTTTCAACAGCGGCATCAATAAGGCTCGATAAACTCGCACCATAGGCAATACTTTTGTCATAAATAAACCGTAAGTTAGGCACAATTCTTAAAGACATTCTTTTTGCTATTTGTTTGCGCATAAAACCACTAGCTTTTACTAAAGCTTGTTGTACATTTTCGGTATCTTGCGAGTCGTCAAGTAAGGTATAAAAAACTTTGGCGTAGGCTAAATCGCGTGCCACTTCTACACCAGAAATAGTGAGTAATTTAAAACGGGGATCGTTGGACTCATTTTGAAGCATATCAGCAATTTCTCGCTGCAACTGCTCTCCAACTCGACGGGCTCGACTAAAATCTTTAGGCATGATAGTTACGGTTTATTAAAAAACTAAAATAAGAATATAAAACTAAAGCTCTCGCTTCACTTCAATACGTTCAAATACTTCGATCTGATCGCCTGCTTTTACATCATTGTAATTTTTAACACCAATACCACATTCAGTACCTTGTTTAACTTCGTTTACATCGTCTTTAAAACGTCGTAACGATTCAAGTTCACCTTCATAGATAACAACATTATCACGCAATACACGGATAGGATTACTGCGTTTAATCGTTCCATCAATAACCATAGAACCAGCAATCGCGCCAAATTTTGGTGAACGGAAAACATCACGCACTTCAGCAAGACCGATAATTTCTTCTTTAAATTCTGGCGCCAACATACCTGTCATTGCAGATTTAACGTCATCGATTAAATCATAAATAATACTATAGTAACGTAGGTCAACTTCTTCTTCGTCAAAGATACGTTTAGCCGATACATCAGCACGAACATTAAAACCAACAACAATAGCAGAGGAAGCAACGGCTAAGTTAGCATCAGATTCATTGATACCACCTACTCCACTAGCAACAATTTTAACGTTCACTTCCTCAGTAGAAAGTTTTGTTAATGCATCAATAATAGCTTCGACTGAACCTTGCACATCACCTTTTAATACAACATTAACGGTTTGCACATCGCCTTCTGCCATTTGTGAAAACATATTTTCAAGTTTCGCAGCCTGTTGACGAGCAAGCTTTGTTTCACGCGCTTTACTTTGGCGGAACACCGCAACTTCACGCGCCTTACGTTCACTTCCAACAACTGTTGCTTCGTCACCAGCAGAAGGTGTACCGGATAAACCTAGCACTTCGACTGGCATTGATGGGCCTGCAGTTGCAAGTGATTCACCATTATCATTAACAATAGCTCGAACACGTCCATACTCTAAACCCGCCAATAAAATATCGCCCTTATTTAAGGTTCCGCGCTGAACAAGTACCGTTGCTACTGGACCACGACCTTTATCAAGACGGGCTTCAACTACGACACCACGAGCAGCCCCTTCAACGACTGCAGTTAACTCGAGTACTTCAGCTTGTAAATTGATTGCTTCAAGCAAATCATCGACACCTTCTCCCGTATGTGCAGAGACATTTATTAAAACCGTATCTCCACCCCAGTCTTCAGGAATTACATCATTTTGTGACAGTTCGTTTTTAACACGTTCTGGATCAGCCTCAGGCTTATCCATTTTATTAATCGCAACAATCAAAGGAACTTCAGCTGCTTTTGCATGTTGAATGGCTTCTTTTGTTTGTGGCATCACACCATCATCTGCAGCAACAACTAAGACAACAATATCAGTCGATTTTGCACCACGTGCACGCATTGCTGTAAACGCAGCATGTCCTGGTGTATCTAAGAACGTAATATCGCCAGTCTTGGTTGGGACATTGTACGCGCCAATATGCTGTGTAATACCGCCGGCTTCGCCAGAGGTTACTTTTGTCTTTCGAATATAATCAAGCAAAGAGGTTTTGCCATGATCAACGTGTCCCATAATAGTAACGACAGGTGAACGTTTGACCGCATTACCACCTTCATCACTTTCGAGGATTTGCTCTTCAATGGCATCTTCTTTAATTAACTTAACTGTGTGCCCCATTTCTTCAACAACGATGGTTGCTGTTTCTTGATCTAAGACTTGGTTTATTGTCACCATTGAACCGAGGTGCATCATTGCCTTAATAACTTCTGCCGCTTTAACGTGCATTTTTAATGCTAAGTCTGCAACAGTAATTGTTTCAGGTAAGGGAACCTCATGAATAACCGGATCGACTGGCTTTTGGAAACCATGTTCAGTGCTTTCAGATGATGACGTATTTCTTGATACTTTTTGTTTACGTTTTCGTTTGTTTTTACCCGTATTATCACCGGCGACATGAAGCTCTTTACGACCATACTTAGTTTTACGATGATCAGCTCCATCACGGCCACTACTTTGTTCTTTATCTTTTCCTGCTTTATCTTTACTTTTTGCATCATCTGTAGCAGCTTTAGATACGGGCTCATCTTTTTTCGTTGCAGCTTGTTTCTCTGCTTCTAACTTAGTCTCTTCTTCACGTTTAACTTTGTCTTCTTCACGCTTAACTTTATCTTCTTCTGCTGCTACACGTGATGACTCTTGCTCTTCTTTTAAGCGTACATTAGCAGCATGTTGTTGACGCTGTTCTTCCTCAAGCTGCTCTCTTTGTGCTTGAACCTCAGCCAACTTATCTGTGCTAACTTCTTCAGCTTCTGCTGATTTTTTTGCATAAGTACGTTTTTTACGTACTTCAACTGTCACAGATTTACTCGTTGTTGTACGTGACCCCGTTTGCTTTAGTTCTGAAGTCGAACGTCGGCTTAACGTGATCTTAGATCCTTTTGGTTTATCTACCTTCTTAGCGGCTTCTTCTTTGCCATGTTTGGTTCGTAAAAAAGTCAATAACTCCATTTTTTCAGCGTCACTAACCATCGCATCATCATCTGCAATTTTAATACTCGCTTCTTTAAACTGCTCGAGTAATTTTTCAACGCTTATTCCAACTACTTCAGCGAATTGTTTGACGGTTACATCAGCCATTTATTTTTTACCTTAATTAACATTCTTCAAATATTTTTATAAAACGAAATTACTACTTACTTAATTCAGACTCAGCTTCTTCAAACCAAGGCTTACGTGCAGTCATAATGAGTTGTCCTGCAAGTTCTTCATCCATGTCTTCAATTTCCATCAACTCATCAACAGATTGCTCAGCCAAATCTTCCATTGTAATGATACCCTGCTTAGCCATTTTATAAGCTAAAGGCAATTCCATTCCTTCCATTTCTTTTAAATCATCTGCTGGTTCAACACTTAAATCTTCTTCTTTAGAAATAGCTCGAGTCAATAAAACATCATTTGCTCGGCCACGTAATTCATTAACCATATCGTCATCAAATTCTTCAATTTCTTGCATTTCATCTAGAGGTACATAGGCAATTTCATCAACTGTTGAAAAACCTTCTTGCGCTAAGATAACTGCCACTTCTTCATCAACATCAAGTGCTTCCATAAAGAGCTTTTGGATACGCTCAGCTTCAGCTTCACTTTTCTCTTCAGCATCCGTTTCGGACATAACATTTAAAGTCCAACCGGTTAATTCGCTTGCCAATTTAACATTTTGGCCACCTCGACCAATGGCTTGTGATAATTGTTCTTCTGCAACAGCAATGTCCATTGACTCAGAATCCTCATCAACAACAATAGACTGCACTTCAGCTGGTGACATTGCATTGATAACAAACTGAGCTTGATTATCATCCCATAAAACAATATCAATTCTTTCACCAGCAAGTTCGTTTGATACCGCTTGTACACGCGAACCACGCATACCAACACATGCACCAACAGGATCAATTCGTGGCTCAGTACTATTCACGGCAATTTTTGCTCTTGAACCAGGGTCACGTGACGCGCCAACCAATTCAATTAAACCTTCACCAATTTCAGGTACTTCAATTTTAAATAATTCAATTAAAAATTCAGGTGCAGTCCGACTTACAAATAATTGAGGTCCTCGAACTTCTTTATTTATTTCTTTTAGGTAACCACGAATACGATCACCTGGACGAACAGACTCACGTGGAATCATATTTTCACGAGGAATAATGGCATCGGCATTTGAACCAAGATCAAGAAATACATTCCCGCGTTCAACACGTTTAACAACACCCATGACCAACTCACCAATACGGCCTTCGTATAATTCCACTACTTGTGCACGCTCAGCTTCTCGAACTTTTTGCACAATAACTTGCTTGGCAGTTTGTGCGGCTATTCGACCAAACTCAACCGATTCAATCTGTTCTTCAATATAATCGCCTTCGTTAAGCTTTTCGTCGTCAAATTGCGCTGCGCTTAAAGTATACTCCCGCTCAGTTTGTTCAACTGCGTCATCAGCAACAATTAACCAACGACGGTAAGTATCATAACCACCGGTTTCTCTATCAATATCAACTCGAACGTCAATATCTGCTTCGTAACGTTTTTTTGTTGCCATGGCCAAAGCAGCTTCTATTGCTTCAAATATGATGCCCTTATCAACACCTTTTTCATTTGATACTGCATCTACAACCATTAATATTTCTTTATTCATTACTTTGCCCTAATTTTGAACTTCAACAAATACTGCTGTTTGGTTTTCCATTTATGTTCCGGATTCATTAAATTTATTTATAAATTAAATTCGCTTTATCAATTTGATCAAAATCAAATATAAATTCCAACTCTGTTCCTAACTCACTAATTGTAATCTTGCCATCTTCAATAGCGATAATATTACCTTTAAGCTTACGTCTCTTCTCAACCATGCCATGAAAACGTAAAGCGACTGCTTCGCCAATAAATTGACTAAAATCTTCAATTTTAAAGAGTGGTCGTTCAGTTCCAGGTGATGATATTTCTAAACTGTATTCACCTTTAATTGGGTCCTCAACATCTAATATGCCACTAACTTGACCACTTACTTTCTGACAGTCATCTAAATTTACACCATTCTCTGAGTCAATAAATATTCTCACAATTGAATGTTTACCTTGAGAAATATATTCAATGCCCAACAACTCATATCCCAATGCAGAAACGGTTGGCGTTAACATATCGACCAATTGTTGTTGAATTCGAGCCATATCTATTTAACTTACACCCTACGTTAAGGCAATAAATAATCGATAAAAAACCAATTACTTTATTTCTATAAACAAAAAGTGGGCTCAAGGCCCACTTTTAAAATTCTTTATCTCTGTAAAACGCGCATATTATACCATTATGCCCACATATAACCAATATATTTGTATTGTTTTCCAAATATCATCGAAATTAATGGTTAAAATTTAGGTATACATGCAAAAACTTCAGATCTAGCTAATTTAATCGGCATATTTTCTACCTCATTACACGACTAAAACTCAAGGACAATCCCAGAGTAATCCTCATCACAAAATGTCTCATAGATTGCATCACTAAATGGTGTCGCTTCAGTTTGAAAAATCTCCCACCAGGGAATAAGTTCAAAATCATCTTTTGCTGTTAGTGCTTTTAACTGAGATGTTGTAAAGGGTGGATTACTTGAAAATAAACCATACGTTGCTATCAAGAGCCAAAAAAGCGAATATGGAATTTTTAAAATCCATGTTTTTAAATTCTGAGCTTTTTTAACTTCACGAATAATATCAATATAATCAACTCGTTCTTTCCCAGAAATATTATACACTTTTCCATTCGGTTGATTTTCGATACAAAACCCAATAATTCTACAAAAATCAGCCACATACAGTGGTTGACGCATATATCGACCATGCCCTGGAATTGGAAATATTGGAATACGTTTCATAAAACGCGACAACCAACCAAAGTGCTTCCTATCAAACCAACCAAACATCAATGTTGGTCTCAACACGCAGTGTGCAATACCGGAGTCTCGAACCATTTCTTCTTGACGTTTTTTCGTCTCGGTATAATCATCATCAGCAACTGACTCAACAACTGAAGAACTGATATGCACTATATAAGGAACACTGTATTTTTTTGCCGCATCAAGAACCATTTGGGTTGAGTTAATATTATTCGCAACAAAGGGCGCCGAAGATTTCGCCCCAATTTGAGCTTGCAACATCACGATTGCGGCAGCGTCTTTCACGTGCAACTGCCAAGTTCCCTCGTTGACTAAATCCTCTTCGATGCAAATAATGTCTGGATGTAATTTTTTTAAAATCTTGATATTTGCGCTATGCTTATCAACAACGACTAAATTAACGTAGCCTAGTTTTTTTAATTGCACGACAAGATTCTGTCCAACGAGCCCAGCACCACCAGGCAAGAAAACTTTACCCTTTTTATTTATATTCATTTACTACTTACCTAAAAATTTAGTTTGCGAAAAATAAAGCTCGGTATTAGTTTGATTATCATCATTATGAAAAACCAAAATGGTGGTACGTAAATAATACTCTTACGTTTGGCAATACCTTTAACAATATATTTTGCAGCTTGTTCAGTTGATGCCCATAAAGCACCTTTTTTAATTTCTGCTGTCATTGGCGTATCAATAAAACCAGGTTTAATCGTTAAAACGTTAATACCCTTATCATGTAATTTATAACGTAAACCTTCTAAGTACGTTGCAAGTCCTGCTTTAGCCGATCCATAGATAAAATTACTTTTACGCCCACGATCACCAGCAACAGAGGTAACAACCGCAATGGTTCCGTACTGTTGTTCTAACATTCTTTCGGAGAATAAAACCAACAAAGAAACAGCGCTAGTATAATTTGAAGTAACTTGCTCAATTGCTTTAATTGAATTTGCTTCACATTCTTGTTGTGAGAACATAATTCCATAACACAAAAACAATAAATCAATGGAATCAACTCCCTCTAAAATATCATCAACAAGATTTGCATGTCCTGACATAGAATTAAAATCTAATAGATAGCTCTTGGTACTATGACAGCCGCGTGAAACCAAATCGTTAGCAACAACCTTTAATTTCTCTGCATCACGCGCAACCAAATGGAAACAAACATCATCGGCTAATAACTCTTTTGCAACTGCCTGAGATATGCCTGATGTTGCACCTAATATAATAATATTTCGCATATTATTCTGTAACCCTTAATTTGTAGAACTATTGCTAACACGACGCCAAAAACTTGATGAAAAATGTGGGTCAATATATTCGCGGAAATTATTTAGCTGGGGAAATGACTGATTAAACATTTCAGGCGACATTCTGGCATCCTTTGCTGGATATATTACACCACCAACAGAACTTACCAGTTTATCGAGTTCATTTAGAAACCGTAACGTTCGCTTTCCTCTATTAGGGAAGTCAAGCGCCAAAGTATAACCTTCACGTGGAAAAGACATCATACCAACAGAAGAAATATTACCAAATTTTTTTAATACCGATAAAAAAGAGGCCATACCTTTTTGTGAAACTAATTTTAATATTTCTGTGATGACATCCTTTCCGTCAATGATTGGCACAACACATTGATATTGAAAAAAACCACGCTTACCATACATGCGATTCCAGTTTAAAATATTATCAAGCGGATAAAAAAATGGAGCATAATGTGAAAGCGATTGTTCTGGCTTTTTTTGATGTAAGTAAAAATATAAATTATTAAATGTTTTTATTGTAAAAGCATTTAAAGCTATACTTGGAAAATCAATAGGTATATTAAGGGGGGAGCGTGATGGTTTTTTTCTTGTATAGGCGACTGGATGCTCTACCGCATGTTCACCCGTATAATAAATTCCACGACCAAGCTTTTCAGCGCGCGAAGAAGTATCTATCCAAGCAACCGTATATTCGCTAGTCGTGGCCTGATCAAGATCAAAAAAACCTTCTATCGACTTAAAAGACTTTTGTGTTGTAGAAATATATGGAGTAATTATTTTTTTTAAATTAAATTCAACCCATGTAATCAACCCCGTTAATCCTAAACCACCAATGGTTGCTTTAAAGTGATTACTGTTATTGTTGTTTGAGCATATTAGTATTTCATTATCAGATCGTCTTAATTCAAGAGCTGTAATATGATTCCCAAAGCTACCTACTTGGTGGTGATTCTTTCCATGAACATCGTTGGCAGTTGCACCACCAACAGTAATAAAACGCGTACCAGGAGTAACGGGTAAGAACCATCCGTGGGGTACGATTACAGAAAGGATATCGTCAAACGTTGTTCCAGCCTCACATCGAATTATTCCATTTTTTTTATCGAAAAAATGTATATGATTTAATTGAGAACCATCAATTATAATCCCATCCTCATTTAAACAACTATCTCCGTAACTCCGTCCTTGACCATACACAAGACAAGTTACATCATCTTCACTCATATCAGGCGTCAAAAGAGAATGAAACCAAGATAGTTGTTGAATTTTTTTAGATTTACATCTTGGGTTCCGTCCCCATGAATCGTAATTTTTATTCGCTGAAAATTTCATTAAAGAATCAAATGGCAAGAATTACACTAAACAAACAAACAAGCATAACTAAATAACTAACCTTATCACGAACAGCAAATAAAACTGGGTCTTCATTTAACTCTCCCCTATTAGCAATTAACCATACCCGACTCAGCCAATATAACATTGCAGGTATAACTACCCACAACCACATAGGTGTCGAATATTTAACTATCATAACGGGATCATGTATATACAAAGCAACAACCAGAACAGAAATATAGCTAGAAATAGTACCCATGATAAGCAATAAATTTAAATCGCCAACAACGTATCCTCGGCCATCTCCTGATGTTTTATTTCGCGCTTGTAAGTTTTTTAATTCTGTAAACCGCTTTAATAACGCCAAGCTAAAAAAGACAAATAATGAAAAAACGATTAACCAATATGAAATTTCATCTTTAATAACAACAACACCCGCAATAACACGTAGCGTATATAGACTACCTAAAATTAAAACATCGACAATTGCTATCGCTTTCAAAGCAAAAGAATAAACCAGTGTTAACAAGAAATAACTACTGAAAACCATTAAAAATTCCTGGTTAAGAGTAAATGCAATTGCTAAGGAAACACTAAATAAAAACAATGCTAATACTTTTGCATAAAAGATTGATATTAAACCAGCAGCAATGGGCCTATATTTTTTTACTGGGTGACTTCTATCTGACTCAACATCACAAAGATCATTGATAACATAAACACTAGACGCACAGAGACTAAAAGCAATAAACGCTATAATTGAATCAGTAACTAATAATTTATTCGTGTAAGCATGAGATAAAACTAGAGGGACAAAAATTAGTATATTTTTAACCCATTGATAGGTTCTAATTTCTTTTAAGGTGGCTAACAACATATTTTATTTCTGATGATTAGGTATTACTGAAGAAAAATATTCAATCTTTTTTATTTCAGATTTAATGGCACGACTTTTTCTGTACGTCGATTCACTTGTGATAAATTTTTAGTATGTTCTGTTTTAAACCATAAAGTATCCCTTATCTCTACACTTGGTGTATATTCAACGATGATGCTCTTCATAAGATTAATGATATCTTCACAGTTATACTGGCTACAAGCGATATCTAACTTCAACATGTAATTCTTAATCTCTTCCGCTGATAAACAAGCTTCTTCAGCGCGTTGTATTCTACTATGACAGGTTTTTGTAACATTATTACCTATAAGTAGTTCTTCGTATAATTTTTCACCATGACGTAAACCCGAAAATTCTATTTCAATATCCGCATCAGGATTTTCTTCATCCTTCACTTCTAAGCCCATCAAACGAATCATTCGGTGTGCTAAATCAAGTATTTTAACCGGTTCGCCCATATCTAAGACGAAAACATCGCCTCCTTGACCTAATGAACTAGCTTGTATTACTAACTGAGCGGCTTCAGGAATAGTCATAAAGTATCGAATTATATCAGGATGTGTAACCGTGACAGGCCCACCCGATAATATTTGTTCTCTAAATAAAGGGACAACAGATCCAGATGATCCTAAGACATTTCCAAATCTCACCATACAAAAACGCGTTTTGGTATTGTTGTTTGAATAAGCTTGTAATATCAGTTCAGCAAAACGTTTAGAAGCACCCATTAAATTAGTCGGACGTACCGCTTTATCTGTCGAGATAAGAACAAATGTCTCAACACCGTTATCAATCGCAGCTTCAGCAGCATAGCTCGTACCAAAAACATTATTTCGTATACCTTCAATAATGTTATGCTCGACTAATGGTACATGTTTATAAGCTGCTGCGTGGTAAATTGTATTTACTTTACAAGCATTAATTGTTTGAGATAGGCGGAATTTATTTTGCACTGAACCCAACACTGGAACTAACTTAATTGAAGAATTACAATTAGTGAGCTTAAGTATTAGCTCTCTTTCGATTTGATATAACGCATGCTCAGACTGCTCTAATAGTACGAGTGCATCAGGGTTTAATGTGATAATTTGTCGGCATAATTCAGAACCAATTGAGCCTCCAGCACCAGTAACCATAACAACTTTATTTTCTATACAACCTTTTAGTAGACTCGTATCGGGTGGAACAGAATCTCTACCAAGCAAATCTAATACATCAATATCCTGAATTTCTTCAACACTCGCTTTTCCTGAAACTAAATCTTCCATTCCAGGCACGGTGCGGACATGAACAGAATATTGCTCCAATGATTGAAGTAAGATTCGACGACGAGATATTCGAATACCTGGCATAGCTAATAAAACTTGTTTTACATTATATTTTTCTATTAAGTTTGCTAATTTTTGATGCTTGTATACTTTTACACCATGAATAAGATTTCCCTGAATCGTTTTATCATCATCTACAAAAGCAACAACCTTACTATCATTTGCTGTTAATAAAGCGGTTGCCAGTTGTACACCGGAAGAACCCGCGCCGTAAATTATAACGGCATTTTTAGAATGATGAAGACGTAAAATTGCAAGCAAGTATGCCCGCATAACCACGCGACTTCCGCCCATTAATAAAACACCTAAACAAAAGTAAATGATAAATACCGATCGAGGAACGCCCGATGTATGTGTAAAATAAACTAACGCGGATAAGATAAGTGTTGAAACAGCCATTCCTTTCACGAGAGCCCATGCAACTTGGATCCCCATATATCGAAGCATTGAACGATAGAGGCCAAAGGTATAAAAAACAGGAATACTGACTATAGGCGCAGCACCAACAATCCACACGAAGTTGGTAAAACTTGGGTTCAAGTCGCCAAACCGTAATGCAAATGCAGCCCACATTGATAGCGGTATAATTAATAAGTCAACCGACATTAAAATAATACGTTTAACTAACCTTGAACTTGTCTTCACATCAAAGGCACTATGAACCAAGCTTACATATTTTTTATATTTATTAACCATTGCAATCTCTTTTTATGTCTGTATTTCTTGTGTCGATTTATCGATACTTATTAGAAAAATTAAACATGACAACACAAACATCCCCAAAACACTAATTTGAATATTAATATTATCGACTTTGAACAGAACTATGCTCACAAAAGAACATAGACTCATCCATATATACTCAATCACCAATGTTTTTTTGTGCCCCCATCCAGATAAAACTAATCGCTGATAATAGTGACTACGGTGCGCTTCCATCAGCTTTTCCCTTCGAAGAGCTCGCTTGATTAATGTTACAGTCGAATCCAATATAAAAGGTGTAAATATTATCACGCTCAGATAAACCGGAAAAACCCCCTGATTATCAGCCCAGAGTGCAAACAAAGCAACAAACATACCAATTACCGTAGACCCAACATCTCCCATGAATATCTTTGATGGAGGTAAATTAAAAATTAAAAAACCCAAAACGGCGACAACAATAACTAGATTAGCAAATGCAAAACCGTTCTCACCCTTCAGAAAAGCTAAGACAGCAAATGTACCAAAACCAAAAATGGCCATGCCAGCAGAAAAGCCATCCATACCATCCATAAAATTATATAAATTTACTAACCAAACAATGAACAAAATGGTCAACCCCCCCCCGATAATAGGGTTTATAGATATTTCATAATGAAAAAGTACAAGGCTATTTATACTCAATCCTTTATAAATCACCAGGCTTGCAATAATTACTTGTAGAAACAATCTTCTAAGGGCTGATATTGAATATATGTCATCTAAAACCGCCATACCGGCAAGCAATAGAATATATGGGAAAAATGAAAACAACTCATTACTGATACCTGACTCAAAGGTAGTTAAACCCAGTGTAATTGCAACTAATATAGCCAGTCCGCCCGTGCGAGGTTTTGGTTTATTATGCAATGAACGATGGTTTGGTACATCAATAATACCTATTCGACTACTAGCCTTTATAAGGATATAAGTCAAAAAACAAGATGTTAATCCTACAAAAGCCAATGCAAGACTAGCTTGAGTATAAGTATCGTCTACAGAATTAATATTCGTATTCTCATCATAAAATGATTACGTTAAAACCTCTAAAGAATCAACATCGACTTTAACATCTGACATATTCCCCATTACACTCAATAAAATGATAACGCGCTCATCACCTGACGTTGTCTTAAAAATACCTTCATAACCCGCTAAAGCACCATTTGTAATTCGGACTTTATCTCCTGTCACAAAGCCAAACATATCATCATGCATTCCCGTATCAGGATTTTCCTGCAACATAAGATGTGAAACTAGACATTCGGGTACAACAGTCGGGTATTGAGTAAATCGTACAATATTTGCAACACCAATAGTTGAGCGAATTGAAGACCAATTATCTGTCAATTTATTAAGGGATATAAATAGATATCGAGGAAAAAAAGCTTCTATACTCGTTATACGTTTGCCATTACGTTTTTTAACTCTCTCAATGCGTGGCAAATACGTCATAAAACCTTGTCGCTCCAAATTTTCTTGAGCAACCAGTTCTTGACGTGCCTTGGTATAAATAAGATACCAAGAGTTATCTATTGGTACTGTTAGAGATTGAAATTTAGAATTCATTTTTATTATAGTATGCCCATGCTAGGACTATATTCTTTTAGATTAATGCTTATCACTACTACACATGATAGCTAATTATGTTGTGTAAGTGTAGCAAAAGCTTAGATTTTTTAAACCAGCTAGTTCTTTCTAATTGCAATAATATGCGGATTAGTTAGGGAGTAAGTTTGCTATCACTCCTGACTCAATAGGGAATTCTAATGTTTTATACAGCGGTAAAATTTCGTTTAATTTATCGACGTACTGGCGCTCTTTTTTATCAACCAGTACAATAACTTTAGTTTGTGGTGCATATTTCTGCAAACTGTATAACAGCACGTCTAAGTTACTAATATTGACACCAGCATAGTTATTACCATAGCCATAGAAAAACTCAGCCACAATAAAGTCTGGCTGAATATTCTTTAACGCTGCTAATGCTTTTCGCATTGACGGAAAACGGAATTCTTCAATCCCTTTCTCTAGATATAAGTTCGACAATTGTGGGTGTAAAGGAGATTCAATAATGGAGAACAGGCGAGGCTGAGACATTCGGTAAATCCACAATTTTAAAGGATAATAAGCAACATAATACCAGAAGAAAATTTCCAGTTAAAACTTAGCTTGAGTTAAATATACAAAACTTACTAATAGCTGTTTAATATAAAATATTACACTCTCCTCCATATTTTCTGCCCAGGCACGGACATGGTAAAGAGAGCTAATCAAAGTTATACCATTAAATTTCGAAATAATATTCTTAATTTTGCTTCTAACGCATCAGACTATAAATCCATCGCTTCTAGGCTTAACTCCAAAGACTCCATAAAAGCGCTCTGCACTCGAAGTACTCGCCGCAACACATTGAAAGCAGACAAAACCACATTTATGACTATCGGTAAGCTAAACCTGAATTATCGAACATAAAAAAAGCCAAGTCGTTAAAACGACCTGGCTTTAAGTATTTGGTAGCGGGGGCAAGATTTGAACTTACGACCTTCGGGTTATGAGCCCGACGAGCTACCAGGCTGCTCCACCCCGCATCAGAGGAGGCGCATTGTATCCATGTGCCGAAAAATTGACAAGTGT
>Ga0316205_10003402_pt1 | contig 15116 bp, 12 predicted proteins | sample 3monthpyrite_MG_FD_204941 | JGI IMG/M metagenome (GOLD analysis project Ga0316205, IMG submission 204941) | Microbial mat bacterial communities from mineral coupon in-situ incubated in ocean water Damariscotta River, Maine, United States -... | ecosystem: Environmental > Aquatic > Marine >... | reverse complement strand
CCTCATCCGTAAGAGTGCTGGAAAATCCCTGTAAAATCAAGCCTAAAGCGACACTTTTTAGACCATCTTCTATATTAGTACCAGTATAGACGTCAAATAACAAAATTTCTTGAAATATTTCAGAAGTGACTGATTTAATTGATTTAACTAGCTCTTCAACCGTAATTTCCTGTTTTACTAATACTGCAAGGTCACGACGTACTTCAGGGAATTTAGAAAGCGCCTTAAACGTTGGTACAGCGCCTTCTAATAGCGATTTCTGATCAACTTCAAAAACATACACAGGTGGGTCAATATCGAGGTTTTTCTGGGTATTTGGGTGTAATGCACCTATCCACCCAATTGCTTGATTTTTCTTAAATATTTTCGCAGATTGCCCCGGATGCAATGCGGGATGCTGGGCTTTTTCAAAATACACATCATTTAGGCCAGCTGGAGATAAAATTGCCTCAAGGTCTGACTTAACATCAAAAAAGTCGATTTTTCTGTCATCCGCTGACCATTGCTCGGTCACAATGCTGCCGGTAATCGCCCCTGAAATTTTTGCATTTTGAACCAGCTCACCATCTTGCTTTACAAATGTTAAACCTGTTTCAAATAAACGAACTCTGGGTTGCTGGCGATTGAGATTATGTGAAACTGCTTTTAATAAACCCGGCCAGATACTGGTTCGCATAACCGAAAGATCGGCTGAAATCGGATTAGCCAGTTTAACCGGCTCTATATCAGGATCGATCGCCGCCTGCCACTTAGGGTCCACAAAACTGTAACTAATGGCTTCGTGATAACCACGTTCAACCAGTACATCTTTTACACGCTGCAGGCCTATTTCAGCCTCCACTAAAGGTTTCATCGTAGGCTGGTAGGTCGGCAGTTTTCTGGGAATATTGTTATAACCGTGAATTCGAATAATCTCCTCGATTAAATCGGCTTCAATGGCAATATCAAAACGGAAGCTTGGTGCAGTGACCAGCCAGCCATCTTTGTGCTTCTCTAGCTGCATACCCAGTCTAGTTAATATAGATTCGATCTCGGCTGCTGCAAACTCAATACCCAACATGCGATTAACTCGCTCCAGGCGCAATTGAACCGGTTCACGTTGTGGCATATCTGCTTTTGAGGTTTGATCCACTACAGGGCCAGCCTGACCGCCACAGATATCAATTAATAGTTCAGTAGCTCGCTCAAGAGCCTGCAATGGCAATTCAGGGTCTACACCCCTCTCAAATCGATGAGATGAGTCTGTATGTAAGCCATATTCACGCGCTTTACCCGCAATAGCTAATGGGTTGAAGTGAGCTGCTTCTAAAAAAATATTTTTAGTTTTGTCTGTTACGCCACTTTTTTCACCACCCATAATGCCCGCAAGCGCCAGGGCTTTTTCTTCATCTGCAATAAGTAGCGTGTTTTCAGTAGCTTTAATTTCCTTACCATCTAGTAACGTTATGCTTTCGCCGACATTAGCCAACCGCACTTGAATGCCGCCTTTTAACTCATCCAGATCGAAAGCATGCATGGGCTGCCCAAGCTCTAACATCACAAAGTTAGTTACATCCACGCAGGGGCCGAGACTGCGAATACCCGCACGACGTAATTTTTCAACCATCCATAATGGTGTAGACGCCTGTGTATTCACATCACGAATAACACGGCCGGTGTATCGTGGGCACGCCTGTTTTGCGCTAACAGATACCGCGAACGACTCGTCTGAGCCTACAGGCACTTTTGAAACGCACACCTCATTCAAATCACTTTTATACAAAGTAGCCACTTCACGGGCCACACCTGCAACACTTAAACAGTCTGCGCGGTTCGGTGTTAAATCCACCTCGATAATTGTGTCATTTAATTGCAGGTATTCACGAATATCGGTACCAATTGGCGCATCATCAGGCAGCTCCATTAAACCTTCAGCCTGATCAGCTAAACCCATTTCTTTTTCTGAACACAGCATGCCGAATGATTCGACACCGCGTAATTTAGATTTTTTAATTTTAAAATCACCAGGCAAGACCGCACCGATAGTCGCACAGGCAACAACCAGACCTTCTCGCACATTAGGTGCACCACAGACAATCTGCAGCTCTTCTCCACCCGCATCAACTTTACAAACATTTAACTTGTCCGCATCCGGGTGTTTTTCTACCGATTTAACGCGTGCTACAACAATTTTTGTAAATTCACCGGCAGCAGGTTCAATGGAATCTACTTCCAGACCTGCCATAGTAATTGTTGCACAAAACTCCTCTAAATCAGTTTGAGGATTTACCCACTCGTGTAACCAGTTTTGCGAGATTTTCATGTAATAAGCCTATAATTTATTTCTACTGTCATCTCCGAATGCGCCTATCGGAGATCCAGTGACCTTATGTACTTTAAAGTCGCTAGATTCCCGACAGAAGCATTCGGGAATGACGATGTTTGTTTATAATTTAACTTCTTCAATCCTACATATTTAAAACTGAAATCTAATGATCTTGTATACCCAAAGACACTGGATTCCTGCCTTCGCAGGAATGACAAGAATCTTTTTTTATTTAAACTGTTTCAAAAACTTAATATCGTTTTCAAAAAACAGTCTTAAATCATTCACGCCATAACGTAACATTGCTAAACGTTCTACACCCATACCAAAGGCATAACCGGTGAATTTCTCGTTATCTATACCCGCATGTTTAAATACTTCCGGGTGCACCATGCCACAACCTAAAACTTCTAACCAACCTGTATGGCTACACACACGACAACCTTCGCCTTCACACATTACACACTGAATATCAACTTCAGACGAAGGCTCCGTGAATGGAAAATAAGAAGGACGGAATCGAGTTTCCAGTTTTTCATTTTCAAAAAATAAACGTAAGAAACGATCTAGCGTGCCCATTAAATCGGCAAAACTTACATCTGTATCAACCATTAAGCCTTCAACCTGATGAAACATAGGCGTGTGTGTTAAATCAGAGTCACAACGGTAAACTCGTCCCGGTGCAATCAGACGTAAAGGTGGTTCAGTTTTTTCCATAGCACGTACTTGCACAGGTGACGTGTGAGTACGCAATAAAGTATTTGCATCAAAATAAAATGTATCATGCATGGCACGAGCAGGATGATGTGACGGTATATTTAGTGCTTCAAAGTTATGGAAATCATCTTCTATTTCCGGGCCTTCTGCCACATCAAAACCTAAATCACTGAACAGTTCTTTAATACGATTCATGGTGCGGGTAACAGGGTGCAGACCACCGGACTGCTGTCCACGACCCGGCATAGTGACATCAACCGTTTCAGACGATAATTGTGCATTTAATTTTTCAGATTCAAGCTGCTGCTTTTTTTCTTCCAGCGTTAATTGAAATGCACGCTTGGCATCATTAATTTTCTGGCCCGCTGCTTTTCGCTCACTACCCGGTAACTTACCCAACTCTTTAAGTTGCGCAGTAAATTCACCTTTTTTACCAAGGTACTTAACACGGACTTCATCTAATGATTGCAAGTCTGTTGAATCGTTTACTGATTGTTGTGCCTGTTTTAAAACGTCTTGTAGGTCTGCCACGATTTCATTTACCGTTTATGTTTTTAAGTTTGTCACACCCGAATGTTTGTGTCGGGAGTCTAGTAACCTGAAGCTTTTCAAGGTCACTGGGTTCCCGACAAAAACATTCGGGAACGACGATATAATTTATTTAAAAAAAAAGGGAAAGACCATGGCCTTCCCCTTCTTAGCAACTTTTTAGTAGTCGCTCAGATTGCCTCTGGCTGTCTTCAGATCAAGGCGAAAAATGTGAGCTTACAAATGTAAGTGTCCATTTTTCAACGAAGATATGGAGTCAGCCAGAGGTGAGCTGAGTGACTACGACTTTGCCAGGCCTGCTTTTGCTGCTTCTACTAATTGACCAAATGCTTCAATATCGTGAACAGCGATGTCAGCCAGTACTTTACGATCAAGATCGATTTCAGCTTTGCTTAAACCGTTAATGAAACGACTGTATGACATATCAAACATACGCGCTGCTGCATTAATACGAGTGATCCATAATTTACGGAACTCACGTTTCTTAACACGACGGTCACGGTATGCGTATTGACCTGCTTTAATTACGGCCTGATGAGCTACACGATAAACACGACTACGTGCTCCGTAATAACCTTTAGCCTTCTTCATTACTTTCTTGTGATTAGCTCTCGCCTGAACACCACGTTTAACTCTTGCCATTATTCAGACTCCTATACGTAAGGTAACATGCGGCTAACCATGCGAGAATCGCACTTAGCTACTTGTGAAGGTTCACGTAAATGACGCTTACGCTTAGTCGATTTTTTGGTCAAGATATGACGACGGAATGACTTGCCACGTTTAAAGCCGCCAGAGCCGTTTTTGCGGAAACGCTTTGCAGCACCGCGATTTGTTTTCATCTTAGGCATTATATTGCTCCAAAATAATTCTTAAAAAGTACCCAGTACCAACCACCATGTTTATAACCTGGTAGCGGCTTCGGGGTGATTATTTCCGGTTTTCACTACTACGTAGCTATGTAACCAGGTGAACACATATTAGCCACAGAGACACAGAGGTCACAGAGTTTTTTGTTTTGTAATTAAGCTACGCTTATTTACAAAACACCTCGGTGCTCTCTGTGTCTCTGTGGCAAATCTTTTAGGCTTTTGCCTTCTTAGGTGACATCATCATCACCATTTGACGACCTTCCATCTTGGGCATCTGGTCTACAATACCAAACTCATCAAGATCAGCCGCTACTCGCTTCAGTAAATCCAGACCCAGTTCCTGATGGGCAAATTCACGACCACGGTAACGTAATGTTACTTTAATCTTATCGCCCTTCTCTAAAAACTCACGTAATTTACGTGTTTTAGTCTGGTAATCACCTTCTTCAGTACGCGGGCGGAATTTAATTTCCTTCACCTGTACCTGCTTGGTTTTCTTCTTGTTCGCGTTTTTCTGCTTCTTCGCTTCAAACTTGAACTTGCCATAATCCATGATACGGCAAACGGGAGGTTTCGCATTTGGTGATACTTCAACCAAATCCAGGCCTGAGGCACTTGCTTTTGCTATTGCATCTGCAGGTGTCATGATGCCGAGCTGCTCTCCTTCATCATCAATTACCCTAACTTCAGGATAAGGGATCTTGTCATTTATGAGAGTTTTTTTCTTATCAGCTGCGATGTTTTATTCCTCCGAAATAGCGTGTCGTGATTCTCAATAGCGCCAATCAAATTCGATTGGCTATATCATTGGCAAGGTGGTCAGCAAAAGCATCAATGCTCATACTGCCAAGATCCTCGCCACTTCGAGAACGCACGGCCACACTTTCTGTTTCTAATTCACGGTCCCCAATTACTAACATATAGGGAACACGCGCTAAAGTATGCTCGCGGATTTTAAAGCCTACCTTCTCATTTCTCAAGTCCGACTTGACCTTAAATCCACGTTTATGCAATATTTCTTCAACTTTTTGAGCAAATCCGGCCTGTTTGTCCGTAATATTCATAATTACGGCATGTTGAGGACTCAACCATAGTGGAAATTTACCTTCATAATGCTCAATCAAAATACCAATAAATCGCTCAACTGAGCCCAAAATAGCCCGGTGTAACATAACCGGCACCTTTCGATTACCGTCTTCTGCTACATATTGTGCATCTAAACGGCCAGGCATTGAGAAATCGACCTGCATGGTTCCACATTGCCAACCACGTTCTAAGCAGTCTTTTAATGTAAACTCAATCTTCGGACCATAAAAAGCGCCCTCACCTGGCTGTAACTTATATTCGATACCTTTTGAGTCCAGCGCATCTGCCAGGGCTTTTTCAGCCTGATCCCATACTTCATCTGAACCAACACGCTGTTCGGGGCGAGTAGACAGGGCAATCTCAATATTATCGAAACCAAAGTCTTTATACACATCGTATGTCAGGTCAATAAAATCAGACACTTCATCCTGTAACTGCTCATCAGTACAAAAAATATGCGCATCGTCCTGCACAAAATTCCTGACTCGCATTAAGCCATGCAAAGTACCCGATGGTTCATTTCGATGACACGAACCAAATTCGGCTAAACGCAGTGGTAAATCACGGTATGACTTCAAACCCTGATTAAACACCTGTATATGACAGGGACAGTTCATCGGTTTAACCGCGTAATCTCTATGCTCGGAATGGGTCGTAAACATCATGTCACTGAATTTATCCCAGTGACCTGATTTTTCCCACAGGCTACGATCAACCACCTGAGGTGTGTTGATTTCCTGATAATCATGATCACGTAAACGTTTACGAATATAATCCTGAATAGTCAGATTTAAATCCCAGCCATCTTTATGCCAGAACACCATACCCGGCGCTTCTTCCTGCGTATGAAATAAACCTAAAGCTTTACCAATTTTACGGTGATCACGTTTTTCAGCTTCTTCAATACGTTTTAAATAAGCTTTAAGCTGTTTCTTGTCAGGCCATGCTGTGCCGTAAATACGTTGCAGCATCTTGTTATTTGAATCACCGCGCCAGTAAGCACCTGCCAGTTTTGTTAATTTAAAGGCTTTAATTTTGCCTGTGCTTGGCACGTGTGGGCCACGACACAAATCAGTGAATTCACCCTGTGTATATAACGACAGATCATCATCACCAGGCAGATCCTGAACAATTTCAGCTTTATACTCTTCACCCAGGTCACGGAAATATTTAACCGCTTCATCACGCCCCATAGTTGAACGTGTGATAGTAAAGTTCTCTTTTGCCAGTTCACCCATTTTCTTTTCAATTTTAACCAGATCTTCAGGGCCAAAATTTTCTTCATAATCGATGTCGTAAAAGAAACCATCATCAATAACAGGACCAATCGTAATCTGTGCACTGGGGTAAAGCACTTTAACGGCCTGTGATAATAAATGAGCCGTTGAATGGCGGATAATATCCAGACCTTCTTCATTTTTATCCGTGATAATTGACAGACTGGAATCATTATCCATCACATATGATGCATCGACCAGTTCATCATTAACCTTTCCGGCTAAGGTGGCTTTGGCCAAACCCGGGCCAATCTCGGCGGCTACGTCATAAACAGATACAGGGGATGAGAAAGTACGCTGACTACCGTCAGGCAAAGTAATAACAGGCATTGTGTGCTCCTGGTTTCAGTGGTGGCCCATACGTAAGGTCACGTGTTTTATTTAATCACCCATACTAAAGGCTGATTAAACAGGGTTGATAAGAATTTTAGTGGGCAGAGTCTAGCTAGACTACCCGGAGATTACAATGGATTTTTAGCCTATTACCTTGATTTACCTAAATATTTCTTCTTGATTAGCGCGCTATACGAACACGCGCAAAAGTTAATAACTAAACATCAAGTAATTGAGATGCTAAGTACCGGCCTTAAAGGCCATAATTCATTAGCGATTAAGCCTGAGAAAATTAAGCCTGAGAAAATTAAGCCAGGGACAACTAGCCAGGGACAACTTATTATTTATGGACTCAACATCTCAAATTAGCACTATCACCCAAAGACATAACAGGTATGGAACTTGAGAATAAAAATGAAATTCAAGCTGTTAACGCTAAAACTTATTTAACGGCTTGAGGGATTATGCATTCACAGGCCTTACCTCTCAGGCCTGCAAATACCCCCATTGGGATTGCCAGTTCTTCTGATCAAACTGGGCAAAACATCTAGATGAAAATTATAAAACTTTTGTTATTTTTTAAATATCCAGGTTAATGACAAAGTTATTAGTAACCACCACCCCAGCTTTCTTTCTTCTTCCAGCGAATTCGGGTAAGCACTATTCCAAAAATCAAGCTTCCCAGAGAAACTGCCCCACCAATTAAAAACCATTGCTTGATATTTTGATCCCCAAGAATAATATTTTGCTGAGTTAATTGCTTCGATTTCATTTCAGCACTTGCCAACTGCTGTTTTAACTGTTCATTTTCATCAGCAATTCGAATAGGATCAGACGCATTCTTTCGTAAGCTGGTCAAAGTACTCTTCAAACTTTTAATTTTATTTTCTAATTCATTCTGAATATTTTCTAATTTATTATTTTGACTCTTGCTTTCAGCCAGCTCTTTTTTTAAATCACTTAGTATTGTTTTAATAGACTTATTTTTATTCTTCTCAACAACCAGTTGATCACGGGCACTCTTATTGTTCATAAGTAAGCGCGTTTCAACCCAGCCTGTTTTTGAGGCATCATTAACTGGAACTACCAGTGCATGTTTTTCATCATCAGTTGTTTCAACAACCTCAACTGCCACGCCGCTTTTCAGAAATTTTAAAATTTTATGTCCGGTGGTTGTACCCGATCTCATAGGTATAGTGAGATCATCACTCACATACTGAATAGTTTTCGCTGATAATGGGGTAATAGATAAAGTCAAAACGACCGATAATAAAGTTATAAGTAGCTGTTTTTTCATTTTCACAGGATTCATATTTGCGCAGTTCATTGTTACAGGTTCAATAATAAATTAGTGACTAATTTACAGTAAAGTGAAGCGAATTGAAAATATGAAGTCTGGTATTGGGGAATAAATCACAATTGATAGTCGAGTTCTATTCGTAAAGCTAACTATAGATAGACCCGAAACTGCCTGAAAAATCATCAACACAAAAAATGGTGCACCCTGTTGGACTTGAACCAACGACTTCTTCCATGTCATGGAAGCACTCTACCAACTGAGTTAAGGGTGCATAGCCTGTTAAGCAATAATAGTAGATACTAAAGAGGCGTGAATATTACTGATTGTTACGTAAAAAGCAAGAGAGACGTAATTTAGAAGCTTAAATTGTATTTACTAACAAAATGCTCCCTATATTGTATTTGCACGCGGTTACAAACGGTTTATCTATTTCTTTTCACAAGCAGCCGCCCATGATTTATACGAGCTGAAGTCCAGACAAGCAAGGTTTCTGGCATTTAGCCCAACCTCTCTTTCACCCTGGTGGCCATGTCATTTGCCGCTTACCTAATACATGCAAATGTATGTGATGCACCGTTTGCCCACCATCATCATTGCAATTCATCACACATCGATACCCGGATTCATCCATCTGCTCCTGCTTTGCTACCATTTTTGCGGCAAGAAATAATTTACCAATTAAAGTAGCATCTTCAGCCTGAAAGTCATTAATAGTTGAAATATGCTTTTTGGGTATCACTAAAAAGTGAACCGGGGCCTGCGGACTTAAATCTCTAAAGGCAAGTACATCATCATCCTGATAAACAATATCAGCAGGAATATCACCATTGATAATTTTACAGAAAAGACAGTCGCTCATCATTTATCCTTAATTTTAAGTATCTGATGATTATATAGGAAAAAACAGGCAGAATAATTAAGCGAAGCTTAATCAGTGAATTTTTATAACCTTGCAAAGCTTTTAATAAAAAAATTCGGACGTTTTCAGGATTAATATCCAATCAATTATAATGAGTTTATTTAAACAAACTCATCGATAATACCGGATACCTGACGCTGCTGATTACCCGCTGGTACCAGGTCCTCATTTTCCTGAAAGGTTTGAATTGCCTGCTGCGCACTTATTCGTCTATTATCTGGCTGCCCTGATGGTTGCTGATTAGCAGAACGTGAGAAAAGCCCCGGAGATGTTTCCCGGGATTCAACCCGCCGTGTTTCAGATGAAAGCACTTCACCATTAATAATTCGAGAATTTTCCGCACTGGGAGGGGTTCGTTGATTACTTTCTGCTCGAGTTTGATTTTGTCGACTCTGATTTTCCTGAGCCTGATTTTCCCGGGCACGACCATCCCCAGCAGACGTTTGACGCTGTGATTCCTGTTGTTGACGCTGCCTGGCTGCATCAATAGACGCAGTTGAGTCAAATTGTTGAGTAAAACCGGATAGTGCGATTTCCATTTACGGGTCTTCATTTGGCAATCAACAGAGTATAGCAAGCAAATGCGGTGATTTTTAGCCACAAGTCGGAATTTTTATGCCGTTACTGATTTAACTTTTGCCGCCCGCTGAACGCATGGGCCAATGTGCCCCCATCAATATATTCAAGCTCACCACCAAGTGGTATACCGTGAGCCAGTCGAGTTGATTCCACCTGATATTCTGCTGCCATTTCTGATATATAATGAGCCGTGGTTTCACCTTCAACAGTGGGATTGGTTGCCAGAATTAACTCTTTGATCCCACCCTCTTTGAGGCGCTGCTCCAGCAAATCTAAGCCTAGCTCTCCCGGGCCTATACCGTCTAATGGTGACAAGTGCCCCATTAATACAAAATACTTGCCATTAAAATCAGCTGCCTGATTAATCGCCAGAACATCTGCAGGCGTCTCTACTATGCATAACAACTCGTCATTACGCCGACTATCACTACAGTATCCACATATATTAGTTTCCGACAGGGTACGGCACTGTGAACAATGCCCAATATGATCAACCGCCTGTTGTAAAGAATCTGAAAGAATCGAGGCGCCTTTGCGATCACGCTCCAGTAAATGAAAAGCCATGCGTTGAGCTGACTTTGGGCCAACACCGGGCAAGCAACGCAGTGCTTCAATAAGTTGTAGTAGTAAGGGAGATTGGCTCATTACTGATATTTTTTGAGTGTGTTAAAACTGAAGCAAACCGTCACATGAAACTAAAACCTTAATTAATCTTTGCATAAGGTTTTAGTTTCAGCTGATAATTCGGGCGATGACAGTTTAAAACGGTAGCTTCATTCCACCGGGTAGATTCATACCCGCTGTTACGCCAGACATTTTTTCAGATGATGTAGATTCAATTTTACGCACTGCATCATTAACTGCTGCTGCTAATAAATCTTCAATCATGTCTTTATCATCTTCCATCAAGCTGTCATCCAGCTCAACTCGACGTACTTCATGACGACCATTCATTAACACTTTAACCATACCACCACCGGATTGACCTTCGACTTCCATATTGGCGATTTCTTCCTGCGCTTTTTGCATATCAGCCTGCATCTTCTGCGCCTGCTTCATCATATTGCCTATGCCACCTTTCATCTTTATTCTCTCTTCTATTAACTATTCGTTTACGGGTTTCACCGAGTTTGGAACCACCTCGGCATTAAAATTTTCTTTTAGTGCTTGCACCATAGGATCTTGCTGAATCGAATCTTCGGCCATTTGTTGCCGTTCAGCCGTATTACGAGCCGTGGTTTTCGCAGGTGACTCAACCTGTTGATTGCCCAGCTCAATATACAATTTTAATTTTTGCTGAAGACTGGCGCACAGCGCTTCTTCAAGTTTTTTCTGCATCGCAGGGTTCAATAACTGCTGATTCTCCTTATTCAACACAAGCTTTACTTCTGTTGAAGATTTTTCCAGTAATGTACAGTTTACCGCCAGCTGCTTCACCATGCCACGTAAGTTGAGCGCTTCAACCAGCCCAGCCCAGTTACCATCAAACTGAATAACCGCCGCTGGTTCTTGAGTAGTAACTGGAGCCGATGCCTCCACGGCAACCTGTGTAGGTGCAGCCGTTGCAGCGCTCGTGTTGTTAGCTGGCACCGCCTGAACCGGTGCAGTTTGTACTGGTGCAGTATTGCTCGCAGCTGATACAGTCGATTTAGCCGGTTGTGAATTCGCTGCAGAAGGCCTGCTTTCACGCCCTTCTAATGACGGTTTAAATGCCAGCATTCTAAGTAATGCCATTTCCAGCCCTGCTCGTGGGTCAGGTGCCAGAGGTAAATCCCTGCGACCAATTAAGCCAACCTGATAATAAAGCTGTATATCTTCAGAAGTAACCTGTGTTGCCAGCTGTTGTAAAGCCTCACGATCAACCAGGTTCTCATCCACCGCATCTGGAACTTTTTGAGCTAATGCCATCTGATGTAACATAGCTAATAATTCAGCCAGTACATTGGCATAATCCGGGCTCAAATCAGATAAATCATCTATATGCTTCATTATTAAAGAAGCATCATTAGCGACCAGTGCTTTAAGAATATGCATCACCCGGTCGCGGGAAACAGTACCTAACATGGCCTGCACTTCGGTCTGCTCAAGCTTTCCACCACCAAAGGCAATTGCCTGATCTAATAAACTCAAAGCGTCACGCATTGAGCCATCAGCACCATGAGCTAAAAGGCGAATAGACGGATCATCAAACTCAATCTGCTCCTGCTGTAATATGTGTTTAAGATGCCCGTCAATTAACGAAATAGGCATACGTTTAAGATTAAACTGTAAACAGCGAGATAAAATAGTAACCGGTAATTTCTGCGGATCCGTTGTCGCCAGCAAAAACTTAACATGCGGTGGTGGTTCTTCTAATGTTTTCAACAGGGCATTAAAACTATGCCCGGATAACATGTGCACCTCATCTATCAGATAAACCTTGAAACGCCCATGGGTAGGTGCATATTGCACATTATCCAGAAGCTCACGGGTATCTTCAACCTTGGTACGAGAAGCCGCATCCACCTCAATTAAATCAATAAAACGACCATCAGTAATGTCTTTACAAGCACTACATACACCACAGGGTTTAGACGTAATGCCCGTTTCACAGTTAAGTGATTTGGCAAAAATACGCGCTATGGTTGTTTTACCAACACCTCGTGTGCCCGTAAACAAATAAGCATGATGTAAACGGTCTTCATCCAGAGCATTAATCAGAGCACGAAGAATATGCTCCTGACCGACCATTTCAGTAAAATTGCCGGGACGCCATTTGCGTGCAAGTACCTGATAGCTCATGAATTATTGTTGTTTGGGGTTATGAAAATCGAAGCTAAGTTTAACATGGTGTAGAGAAAAGTTGTTAGGGAATATCAAATACAAATCTGCCAGCCTGACTAGAATCACAAGAGGGCTCGGAATCTTGTGACGCAGGGTCCGCCCCTGAGCGAATGAAATGACCTGGTCACTGGATCCCAGCCACAAGCATGCCGGGATGACGATGCTTGTTTTAACAATTTCATGTTTTAAACTTTTACAAACGCAGCTGAGCGAAGCGATAGCGAAAAGCACGACAAAATCTAAATGGAGCTTTTAATATTCCAGTTTGCCTCTGTGAGGTTTCAGATCGAGGCGGAAAATGTAAGCTTACATAGCCAACCTGACTGGAGTCTCAACAGGGGGCGGAATCTTGTGAAGCAGGGCCCGACCCCGAGCAAATGAAATGAAATGACCTGGTCACTGGATCCCAGCCACAAGCATGCTGGGATGACGATGCTTGTTATAGCAATTTCACTTTTTTAAACTTTTACAAACGGGAGCTGAGCGAAGCGATAGCGAAAAGCACAACAAAATCTAAATGGAGCTTTTAATTTTCCAGTTTGCCTCTGTGAGGTTTCAGATCGAGGCGGAAAATGTAAGCTTACACATGTAAGTACCCATTTTCTAACGAAGAGCTGGGGCCTCACAGAGGTAAAATGGGAAATTAAAAAAGAAAAGTAACTTGCACCAGCCACACCCCGGCGCCCAATGTCACCACTACCGTTGCTTCCTTCCGGACCTGGCGGAGTTCGCAGTTAATCGTCGCGAGGGGACCAATGCAAGTTACCAGGCGGGATTATCCAGACTTTAAGCCTCGCTTACAACTTATATTTGAAAATTAAACCTAAAATGGCAATTACCAATGGAGCATCAAACACATCGCACTGCACTTACTGATGAATATCAGTTAGTTTGTATTCTATTTCGTCCGGACTCTTTAGCTTTATACAAAGCAGCATCCGCCTTATCAAGCATATATACAGAATCGTGGCTTTTATCCGGCTCATCCGCATAAACCCCCATACTGATTGTCACCACTTTATACTCCGACTCCGGATGCTCATATTTCATGCCCGAAACCGCATCACACATTGCCTGAGCAACCATTGCCGCATTATCAATACTGGTATCTGGTAAAACAACAGCAAACTCTTCCCCGCCGTAACGTGCCACCAGATCTGAGGCGCGTTTACAAACACTCTGTAGAGCGTTGGCAACATCTTTAAGGCAATCATCACCTTTAAGATGCCCAAAAGAATCATTATATTTTTTAAAATGGTCTACATCACATAATATAACCGCAAGCTGGTGTTTGTTTCGTATGCTTCTGGCAATTTCAACACGCAGGTATTTATCCAGATAACGTCGATTAGCCAGACCGGTTAAGCCATCTATATTGGCCTGCTTCTTAAGCTCAGAATTAACAATTTCTAACTCATTGGACACATTAATCAGCCTACGACGCATTTTTGCAATACGTTGCATGGAAATCATCTTGGCTTCTAAAATACGAAAATCAACGGGTTTTGTAAGATAATCATCTCCGCCAGCTTCTATACCGGCAAATATATCTTCCGGCTCAACACGGCCACTTAAAAAGATAATAGGCACCCAGATATTTTCATCATGACGCATTCGACGCGCAGCCTCATGCCCATCCATCTCAGGCATAATCACATCCATTAACACTAGATCAGGTTTTTCATCGTGATATAAATCGACCGCAAGCTTACCGTTTTCAGCAGTAACCACGTCATGCCCCATTTTTTCTATAAATGAAGAGATTATTAAACGCTCTGTTTTAGTATCATCTACTAGCAATACTTTCATAAATTAATCATCTGCCTTTAAGGGGAGCACTCTTCTTCATATAGTATATAGACCAATATTCGAGGATTTAATACGCATCACAGATCAAAAATATTGACCTTAATGCTAGTCTAAGCTAGTCTAGCGCACCTTCTAGAGAGGTGTCTGAGTGGTTGATTAGAATTGTCCGGAACAATTCTGAACATAATCGATGCTTCTTCGATTATGGCCGCGAAGCGGTGAGGCACACGACGTGCCGAATAGAGAGCTCGCTGCGAGCTCTGATGTTTCAGCACTTCAAACATCATAAAAAATTGCATATATGAAAAAGTTTATAGAGAGGTGTCTGAGTGGTTGAAAGAGCTCGCCTGGAAAGCGTGTATACCTTACGGTATCGAGGGTTCGAATCCCTTCCTCTCTGCCAAATAAAAAAGGCCCACCTATACGGTGGGCCTTTTTTATTTGGCAGAGAGGAAGTCCGTGATGAGAACCCGTTTCGAAAAAAATGCAGGAAAGCATTTTTTAGACGCGAGCCTTTTCGCGCCCCGAAGGGGTGATGCACACGGAC
>Ga0316205_10003400_pt1 | contig 15118 bp, 13 predicted proteins | sample 3monthpyrite_MG_FD_204941 | JGI IMG/M metagenome (GOLD analysis project Ga0316205, IMG submission 204941) | Microbial mat bacterial communities from mineral coupon in-situ incubated in ocean water Damariscotta River, Maine, United States -... | ecosystem: Environmental > Aquatic > Marine >... | reverse complement strand
TACTTCTCCAGTTTATAAAACATATTATTATTAATATGAATAAAAAATCTTTGCCAAAATAATAGACCTGCAAGCATAAGTTCTACCGCAGCCATTTTTCGGGTAAAATATCAGAAACTTACCCAACAAGCAGCACAAATAGCACTATGATTGACCCGAACGTACTAGATCAGCTGACAAAGCGTATATCTGACAGCCTGCCAGATAGCGCAAAGCTCCTGCAACACGATCTGGAAAAAAACATTAAAGCTTCAGTGCAGGGCTTATTTCAGGAACTCAATCTTGTCAGTCAGGATGAATTTGACTTGCAAGCAGCTGTATTAGCCAGAACAATAGAAAAACTAAAAGTATTAGAGCAACGACTTTCGGATCTGGAGAATAAATAAACTCCAGTGATCTATGTTTTCAAGGAATGAAACATGTCACTCGCAAATATTTACACCTGTACCTTAACCGGTATCGCCACGCACACCGTCACGGTCGAAGTTCATCTGGCCAATGGCCTGCCCAGCTTATCCATCGTCGGCTTACCTGAAGCTGCCGTCCGTGAAAGCAAAGATCGTGTTCGCGCAGCCATCATCAATTCAAATTTTGAATTTCCACAGCGTCGTATAACGATTAATCTGGCACCTGCCGACTTACCAAAAGATGGTGGCCGGTTTGATTTACCAATCGCACTGGGTATTTTGGCAGCTTCATCACAAATACCTGCCGATTCACTAAACGACTATGAATTTCATGGCGAACTGGCACTCAGCGGGGAATTAAGACCTGTTAAGGGCGCACTACCCGCGGCGCTACACACAAAACAAAACCAACGTAGTCTGATCATTCCCAAACAAAATCTCACCGAATCTTTACTTGCCGAAGATGTCACCATACTGGCCGCCAATAACTTACTGGAAGTCTGCCAGTTTTTAACTGACCATACACCTCTTACCGATCGTTCGGCGCTGTCATCTGAAACTATTAACACTATCTCGTCACCTCTGTGCATGTCAGACATCAAAGGTCAGCAGCGAGCCAAACGCGCCTTAGAAGTCGCCGCAGCCGGACAGCATAATTTACTGATGATTGGCCCTCCAGGTACCGGGAAAACAATGCTTGCCAGTCGCATCACCAGTATTTTGCCTCCAATGACACAACAACAGGCCATTGAATCCGCCGCTATTCATTCCATCAGCGACCACCACTTTGAAACAACACAATGGAGAAGCAGACCTTTTCGATCCCCACACCATACGGCTTCAGGTGTTGCCCTTGTAGGTGGCGGATCACACCCAAAACCTGGCGAAATTTCATTAGCACATCATGGCGTTTTATTTTTAGATGAGCTCACTGAATTTGATCGAAAAGTTCTTGATGTGTTACGCGAGCCTTTAGAAACAGGTCAGATCACCATCTCACGTGCTGCACGTCAGGCAGACTTCCCGGCCCAGTTCCAGCTTATCGCCGCGATGAATCCCTGCCCGCAAGGATACAATTGCGATGGTAAAGATTTATGTCTGTGCACACCTGAACAGCAGCAAAAATATCGCTCAAAAATTTCAGCTCCGTTACTGGACAGAATTGATATCCACATCGAAGTGCCGCAAGTTCCAAGGCAAGTTTTGCAACAACAAAACACATCCGAAGGTAGCGATGCGATTCGTCAGCGCGTACTAAGCGCTTATAAAACACAAATGAACAGACATGGAAAAATTAACGCTGAATTAACCAATAAAGAGCTGGAACAATCTTGCCATCTCAACACAGCCGAACAGCAACTGATAGATAAGGCCATGGAAAAACTTAGACTATCGGCCCGTGCTTATCACCGCATTTTAAAACTGGCCAGAACCATTGCAGATCTGGATACAAAAAATGAAATCAATACACAGCATTTAAGTGAAGCAATTTCGTACCGAAGTCTGGATCGCTTGCAGTAAGCATAAAACCCAGCCACAAAAAAGGGTGCCAAGAGCACCCTTTTTTTAAAGCAGATCTTACTGAAAAAAATTACAAACCAGATTTATTCAGCATGTATTTGATTGCTTTTTTGATGTCAGCATCTGTTAAAGAAGCATCACCACCACGTGCAGGCATCATGCCCTTACCATTGACAGCATTCTTCATCAGTGACTTCATGTTACCGCGAGATGTCCACTGAGATTTTGTTCCCACTTTAGGAGCGCCCATCGCGCCAGTACCATGACAAGCCATACAAGTACCGTCGACAATTTCTTTTGCAGAACGTACAACCACGACATTGACATCACCTGCATTGACAACCGCTACCGGTTTGATGCGCTTGTCAGTTGCTGCCGCAAAATGATCTGCAACACCATCATCAGCACTGGCTTTGCTGGCAACATTAAACAGACTATTTAACAGAGCCACTAATGCAACCACCAGACAGAATACGCCCAGGCCTACATATAAATTACGAATATTGTTGTTTTCACTACTCACACTAATTCTCCAACGAATAGGCGGAAAGCCATCAAGGCATAAAGATGGCGCGGATTATAGCGCCAAATCATCGCCCGGTGAATACATAAGCCAAAATTAATATAATAAAATACTTATAGATATAAAAGTCAGCGCTATATGCTTTTAGCATCTCGACGCAAATTCGCCAGTAGTTTTACTTGAAAAACAGCTATTTACATAGAAATCAGGCACAAACAGTGTGAAATAACCGTTATTTTGCCTGATATTATAGAATTCAGTGAATTGCGACTAATTCGCCAGATACTGACGCCAACCACCTAAATCCGTGACTTCTCTACTTCCTTTGGCTGCATAGCCTTCACATATAAAACCGGGGAACCAACGCCCATCTTTTGTCTCAACCTTACCTATTCCTAATGGCTCAGGTATGCCAGCGACAAAGCTACCAAACTCAGACTTAGGTACTTGCCAGATCTCGATATCGATCTCATCACCTTCTTTATCATCACGGATCATTCCCGGTCTTTCTAACAGCCCTTCAATAACAAACATTCGATAGGCTTTAGCCGATGTGGTTTTCTCCTGCAGTTTTGCACCACGCTCACTAAGCTGCCAGCTCAATGCAAGCCCTTCAAGGTGCGCTCCACAGACAATAACCGGAATGTGATCAGAGTAACTAATATCATTCGCTGTACTTGTCATTAAAGGTGTATTCAAATTACCCGGATCGATTTTGTTATGTTGCTGCCATTTATTCGCATAAGACAAAAGTTTTCGGTCAGTCATTGCAGTACTAACCAGACTAATACCCCACGGTAATCCGTTATCTAAAAATCCTGCCGGCACCGCAACAGCAGCGCAATCTAACAGGTTCATAAAATTAGTGTAGTAACCCAAATTACTGTTTAATTTAATCGGATCTGCATTCACTTCATCAATGCTATAAATCGTACCTGCTGTTGGTGTCACTAAAAAATCAAATTCAGATAACAACTGTTTTGCTTTTACACGATACGCCTGCATTTTATATTCAGCTTTAAAAGCATCACTAGCGGTTTTATTTTTACCACTGCCAATAATGGTGTTGATCACGGGCAGCAATTCTTCCGGCTGCTGAGTAATTAAGTCTTCTATAGCGGCATATCGTTCAGCCACCCATGGTCCTTCATAAAGCAGGATAGCTGCTTCGAGAAAAATAGAAAAATCAATTTCCTGTTTTAACCCGCCAATACTCTGCATCTTTTCAACACTGTCTTCAAAAAGCTGTTGCGCCGATTCATTTCCAAAGAACTGTAATTGCTCCGCTTTAGGTACAGCGAATGTAAAACTTTTCTCAGGCAAACCGTATTGTCTAAGATTATTATCAAAAGGTATGGGGCGTGCATACTGATCTTCGATATCATAAACAGCAGCCTGCTCTAATACCTTGTTTGCATCATCCGTCGTCAATGCAAATATACTGACACAATCGAGACTTCGACAGGCTGGTAATACACCTGTCATGCTCAGTAAACCTTTTGATGGCTTCAAACCAATTAAGTTATTAAAGGATGCAGGCACTCTGCCCGAGCCAGCCGTATCTGTACCCAGTGAAAAACTAACCAGACCAAGAGCAACTGAAACAGAAGAACCCGAACTGGAGCCGCCGGAAATATAATCTTTATTAAATGAATTTCTACACGCACCCCACGGTTCTGGCGAACGCGTACCCACTAAACCTGTGGCGAACTGATCCATATTGGTTTTACCAACTGGAATCGCACCGGCATTAATTAACTGCTGCACAACAAATGCCGATGTCTCGGGTGTATTAGTAAATGCCGTACAGGCGGCAGTTGTCGGAACGCCTGCAAGATCAATATTATCTTTTATCGCGAATGGCACACCATACAGAGGCAACTCATCAATATTCTTGTCTTTAATGTTATCCAGATACGGCTGTATCTCGTCGATTGATAACTGATGTATCCAGATATTATGCTCAGCAAATTCTTCACTACGCTTTAAGATATCTTCAATCAGCTTCTCGGGAGTTAAGGTTTTGTTTTTATACGATTCTAGTAAATAATCAATATTTAAATTCATCACATACTCTCTAATTAGGATTCTTGTATAATTAATAATGCCTGGCCCGTATTAACTTGCTGGCCTTCATCACGGGTAATGGCATACACCACACCATCACTTGGAGCGACAATTTCAATCTCCATTTTCATCGACTCAAGAATCATTATTGGCTGATCTACTTTAATAACATCTCCAGGCTTAACCAGCATTTTCCAGACGTTAGCTGCCACCGGACTTTCAACAGCGACACAGTTTTCTGGTAACGATTCTTCCTGCCCACTATCACTGGCAAGATTCTGGCCTGATTCGAAATTAATTTGCCCGGATTCAATCCATCTTTGTAACTCATCATCAAACGCTTTTTCACGTTTGCTTTTAAATTCATCAATGTCCGTTTTATTTTCATCCAGAAATCCAAGATACTCTTTAAGATTAAATCGCGTTTCTTCAATTTTTATTTCATAACGGCCTTTCGGAAAATCATTTCTAATATCTTTTAACTCATCCGCACTGACTTCATAAAATTTTATCTGATCAAAAAATCGCAGTAACCACGGCTGAGTAAACTCTTTAGTTTTGTTATAACGATTCCACATTTGTAAAGTACGACCAACAAACTGATAACCACCCGGCCCCTCCATACCATAAACACACATATATGAACCGCCAATACCCACAGAGTTTTCAGCTGTCCATGTACGTGCCGGATTATATTTAGTAGTCACAAGACGATGCCGCGGGTCCATCGGCGTCGCTACCGGCGCACCCAGGTACACATCACCCAGACCCATTACCAGATAATTAGCATCAAAAACAATTTCTTTAACTTTTTGAATATCATCAAGGCCATTAATACGACGAATGAATTCAATATTACTTGGGCACCACGGTGCATCTTTGCGAACTGACTGCATGTACTTATCAATTGCAAGCTGACAGGCATCATCATTCCAGCTCAATGGTATATGCACGACACGCGCAGGAACATCAAGATCATCAATATTTTTTAATCCCGCTATGACTCTATCCAGTGTATCAATTAATTTATTAACTGAAATAACCTGACTTTCATAATGCACTTGTAAGGAACGAATGCCCGGCGTTAACTCCAGCACCCCATCAAATTTTTCTTCCTCCAGCGCCAGCATCAAAGCATGCACTCTGAACCTTAATTCAATATCCAGCATTAATGGCCCGAATTCCACCAGCAGATATTTATCGCCGGAAGGCCGATAAGTGATTTCAACACCAAACTTTTTCTCATCAACTGTTTTGATAACAGGTGTCGTAATTTCTACCGGCTCGGCTTCCTGTGCAACCTGATCAAGTAGTTCAACTGATTCCAGCATTGCAGCTTCAACCGAAACCGCTGAGTCAATTGTTACCGGAATAAATTTAACTTTGTCACCCGCCTTTAACTGACCAAGCTTCCACAAATCTGCGGTAATAACAGTAGCCGGACAAACAAAACCACCAAGAGACGGTCCATCAGGGCCGAGAATTACCGGCATATCACCAGTGAAATCAATCGTCCCGATCGCGTATGCATTGTCATGGATATTTGATGGATGCATTCCAGCTTCACCACCATCACTTCTCGCCCATTCTGGTTTTGGTCCAACCAACCTGACACCAGTACGGCTCGAGTTATAATGAATCTCCCACTCTGTATCAAAAAATACCTGAATATCATTATCAGTAAAAAAGTCCGGCGCTCCATGCGGGCCATAAATAACGCGTAACTCCCATTGATTTTTAATCTCAGGTTTCAGTGCTGATGGTAACGAAACATTATCTAATCTTTCGGCTAACTCATTAAAATGTAAAACATCACCAACCCGAATTGCGCGACCCGCATGACCACCAAACTGGCCCAGAGTAAATGTAGATTTTGAACCAAGATAATCAGGGCAATTAATACCCGCTTTAATACATAAATATGAACGCGCACCCGCTGAAGATGCTTTACCAATCTTCAAAGTTTGCCCCGCTTTAATATCAGTTACCTGCCAGAAGCTGATCGCCTTATCATCAAGATGAGCATCCATCTCGGCTCCAGCCAATACAATTTGCGTATCATTATTAAATCGCAAAGTCGGGCCGTTAAGTGTTATTTCCAGACCCGCCGCGCACTCTTCATTGTTTAATAATCGATTACCTAAACTAAACGAATATGAATCAAACGGCCCGGATGGTGGCACACCAACATTCCAGTATCCTGTACGCGCCGGATAATCCTGAATCGTCGTTAACGTACCGGAACTTAAAACATCAATTGAGAACGGCTGTGTAACAAAGTCATTTAAGTAACGCGTAAAAATATCGCCTTGTTTAAAGATATCCGTATTTAATATTTCGCGAACATACTTCATATTCGTTTCAATACCGTACAACGATGCATCCTTCAGCGCATTATCCAGTTCTGAAATAGCCTGCTCTCTACTGTCAGCAGTCACTATCATTTTCGCCAGCATCGGATCAAACAATGCAGAGACTTCAATACCAGTTTCTAACCAGTGATCTACACGTAAATTTTTATTGACCGGAAAAGACACCTCACTCAACAAGCCCGCACTGGGCTGAAAGTTTTTATTGGGATCTTCGGCATAGACGCGTGCCTGAATCGCATGACCTGTAGGTTTGAGGTTTTCTGAAAGACTTTCTAAACTCTCAAGCTCGTTAGCCGCGAGCTTTATCATCCACTCAACTAAATCAACATTGAACACCTGCTCAGTAACACCATGCTCAACCTGTAGTCGGGTATTTACTTCCAGAAAATAAAACTGATTTAATTTCTGATCATACACAAACTCAACAGTACCCACGTTCCGATAATTTACCGCTTGAGCTAAACGAACAGCGGTATCATGTAATTCTTTTCTGACTTCATCTGTCAGGTTAGGAGCCGGCGCTTCTTCAATCACTTTTTGATTACGGCGCTGAGTCGAGCAATCACGCTCACCCAGCGCAACTACATTACCTTTCCCGTCACCAAACACCTGTACTTCTATATGACGCGCATATTCAATAAACTTTTCTATGAATACACCACTATTGGAGAAATTATTTTCACTTAATCGTCGTACAGAGTCGTATGACTTTTCAAGTTCATCTTGACTCCAGCAGAGCTGCATACCTATACCGCCGCCACCAGCAGTACTCTTTAACATAAGCGGATAACCAATGGTGTCTGCCGCATCAACCGCTTCATCAACACTGTCTAACAAACCGGTGCCGGGTAGTAATGGAATATCATTATCTTCAGCCAGTTGTCGCGCTGTATGTTTTAAACCAAACGCATTCATTTGCTCTGGTGTTGGGCCGATAAACGCGATGCCATTCTTTTCACAACGCGCAACGAAGCCCGGGTTCTCACTCAAAAACCCATAGCCCGGATGTACAGCATCTGCTCCCGACTTTTTAATAATATCGAATATCTTATCCTGGTTTAAATAAGTATCTGTTGCACGGCCCTCACCAAGCGAATAACTTTCATCCGCATGTTGCACGTGCAATGAATCAACATCAGCTTCGTTATAAATTGCAACTGACTGACACTGCATTGTTTTTAACGTACGCATAATGCGTGTTGCAATAGCGCCGCGGTTGGCAATAAGAACTTTATTAAACATAATTTTTATTTCTTGTCAGGCAGGCCGTCCTGCTAATACAAATAATATTTAACAGGCCGTCCCGTCAATATAATTTCAGAGGTGATTAATCCCACACAATCACTTCGACCGGTGTCGGGTTATAACCATTACAGGGATTGTTTAATTGCGGGCAGTTCGATATTAATACAATCGTATCCATAAACGCTTTCATTTCCACATACTTACCCGAGTCTGAAATACCATCCTCAAATGTGAGTCCGCCGTCTTTAGTCACCGGCACATTCATAAAGAAATTAATATTGTGGGTGATATCCCTTTTACTTAAACCGTATTCTTCATTTTCGGCAACTGCCAGCATCCAGCTGTCTCGACAGGCATGCATGCATTTTTTCTCTAGCGCATAGCGCACCGTATTACTTTCAGTTGCACAAGCACCGCCTAATGTATCGTGACGACCACAGGTATCAGCCGTAATCTCAAGCATGATATTGTTTTCATTAGACAGTAATTTTGTACCAGCAGTTAAATACACATTACCCTGTTCGCGGATTGTATCAACAGCGCTGTAACGCTCAGCCGGGTCATTCGCGTTATAAAATAATGTATCCGCAGCCTGATTACCTTCAATATCTAATATTCGAAAGGTCTGACCCTTTTTAACCACTTTTATGAAATAGTCACCCGCATCTACTTTTTCACGGAAACTAGCATCTTCAATTTGTAAACCACTTTCCTTAATCATGAGAGCAACCCCCACTTAAATGAAAGATCTCATTATTCTTAAAGCCCCGACCGTTTTCTGGCCGGAAGTTCATACAATAGTCATCGCCCTCAACTGCGGCACCCTGAATTATCTGATAACGAACCGGTTTTCTTGGGTACTCATCAGCCGTGCTCATTGGATGAGGACAGGTATGCATCACAACCAGTGTATCCATTTCAAATCGCAATTCTATTGAGTCACCTGCCTTACTGTTATTTTCTAAATACTGTAAATCGCCTTCATCATTCACACCCACTGCACTAAATAGGTTTAAGTTTGCAGCCATGTCTTTTTTACCAAGGCCATACTTAGCTAACTCAACCAAAAAACTACTGTAGCCATTTTGATTCCAGTCGTTATGATGATCCTGATACGTTTTCTCTCCCCACTTATCTTTTATGATTTGTCTGGTTGTATTGCCGCATACCGTTTCATGCCAGCCAACACTGTCCTCAATAATCGAACAAAAAATCCGACCCATGTCTGAATAAAGACAATTGCCCTTTGTTAATTTAAAGGTATGCTGACATTTCAACGTATCGGGAGCGTTATATCGTTCCAGTAAATTATCGGGATTATAGAAAAGCATGCCGACATTTGCGCCACCTTGCTCATCGATTATTTTCAACACAGAACCTTTACGCATTCGTAAAGACCAGTGACACCCTGCTGCCAGCAGGTCTTCATATAAGACTGTACCTGGCTCTTTTATCAATGACGCCGTTGTCATATTTTTTCTCCAGTTATCACTCACTAAGTGATAGTGTATTAAATTAAATTAATTGTTTGTTTCTAAACTGCTTGTCCGCTTTCTGGTAACGGATGCACCTGTGGCAACAAAGCTGCAGACAGCTGTAACTTCCCTGAAATAACACCACGACATGATTCCATTTTTTCAGCAATCATCTTCAGTTTGGATGCAGGCCCTTGCACTAAAATCACCTCCATTGTTTTTGCCTGTAACAAATAAACATGCAGTGAACTAATTACTTCATCGATAAACTCATGCTGTAAGTCAGTTAACTGTTTTTGTAAACCCGGTGTTGAATGGTCATACACAAGATTAATTGTTCCTGCCATCACTTCATCACCCACTTCGCAACGATGTTCTGTTACCTGATGCTGAATCATACTAGCCATTGCTTGTGAGCGACTTTCAAATCCCCGCTGCTCTACCAGTAAATCCATATCTCTAAGCAGTTGCTCAGATAAAGAAATACTGATACGACTGACGCCTTGCTTGTTATTAGCAGTCACAGTGTTGATCACCAACATTCATTAAAAAACACTCTCTACTTCGTTATCGACTCTGACCATGCGTACCATATTTAAATGATCTTCATTAATACCTACATCTGGTTCAGGTGGATGTATTAAATCTTCCAGACGTTTTCTTGTCGCAAGAAATTCCGGCTCAAGCAATTGTTCAGGTGAACGCGGGTGAGGTACCGGCACTTCAATCACTTCCTGCACTTCACCAGGATTTGCTTTTAATACCAGCACCCGATCAGCCAGAAAAACGGCCTCGTCTAAATCATGTGTAATAAACAAAATCGTAACGTCTATGTTTTTCCAAATCTCATGCAAGTAACTTTGCATCTTCGCGCGCGACTGAGCATCCAGCGCGCCAAAGGGCTCATCCATTAATAAAATTCGAGGCTGGTTAGCTAACGCACGTGCAATAGCCACTCGCTGTTTCATACCGCCTGATAACTGATGAGGATAAGACTTTGCAAATTTGCCAAGACCAACCAGATCTATCCATTGAAACGCCTGCTCTTCCGATGTCGCCTTACTGTGCCCTGACATTTCCAGTCCAAACATCACGTTGTCTTTAACACTCAACCACGGGAACAATGTATAACCCTGAAACACCATGCCACGATCAGGACCCGGCCCATTAACTGCCACACCATCCAGCAATACATCACCGGAACTTTGTGTCTCCAGACCCGCGAGTATGCGTATCAGTGTCGACTTGCCACAACCCGATGGGCCGATCACACAAACAAATTCGCGTTTATAGGTTTCAAAATTAATATCTTTTAGCGCGGTTACTTTTCCCTGTGGCGTATCAAACACCTTATTAAGATTTTTAACCTGCAGAGTAACCGGCCGCTTTTTCATACGATCAAAGCGATCTTTAACGGCTTCGCTCTGATCTAAATAACTTGGTAATTTAAGTTGGTTCATAATTATCCTCTAGCTTATGACTAAGACTTAGCTTGCCCTTTTTCCCAGGGAAATATTTTTCGTCCTATCGCAGCAAGAATGATGTCCGTTGTCAGCCCAATAATGCCGATGATGATGATTGCTGCAAATACATTATCGAAATTTTTGTAACGTGCCTGCTGAGTAATAAACCAGGTAATACCTGAACTGGTTCCTATCAGCTCAGCGACAATCAGATAAGTCCACGCCCAGCCTAATAACAATCTTAAATCTTTATATAAATGGGTAATAATTCCCGGAACAACAACACGAAACAGTAATGACATTCTCTTAGCACCCAATGTCATTGCAGCCTCTAATAAAGCCGGATCGAGTTTTCGTGTTGTATTGGATACAACCAGCACTTGCTGAAAAAATGTACCAATAAAAATAATCGCTATCTTAGGCGCATCGTATATACCGAGCACAGCCACAGCCAGTGCACCAAATGCCGGCGCCGGAAGATAACGAAAGAATTCAATAAACGGTTCAAACAATTTTGAAAACACATCATAGGTTCCGGCCAGAATACCCAGCGGAACGCCAAAAAATGATGAAATAACAAAACCCCAGAAGATAACCTGAATACTGTCCCATAAACTTTCATGTAACCATTTTTCATTGCGGCGTTTAGGTTCAGTGGTAAAGGCTGTGTACAATGCTGTGGCCACTTCATGTGGTGCCGGCAAATACACCGGATTGGCCGGTACACCCTCGGGAATTGCTTTTGATTCTTTTATCGCCGCTTCAACTTCCCTGTCGAAAATTTCACGATCAATCAATAAACCTTTATTAAAATAACTGACGTCACCGGCTGTATAAATCTCTACTTTCGGATGCCAGATAAAAGGCACATAACTCACCAGACTCCAGATTAACAATGGCAATAGAAAGCTAAACACCGACATTGTTAAACGCTGTCGAGAATCCAGTTTTGTACCAATTGAAAATAAATTAGAAAACATAATCATTATTTATTAGCCGGAGTCATAGAATTAAACTTACAGTCCCAGTGTTAATGAAGGATCAATATACGAACCCACGTCTTGTGGTTTGTCATATACTTTGTTCGCTACATTAAAGTCATCTGCAATCTGCGTTGAACCATAAACAGATTTAAAACCTTTAGATTTCTTAAACATCTTTTGTGCTTCTTTAAGTGTCAGGATCTTTGTACCTTTAACAAATGACTTATACTCATCTGCTTTCAAACCAACACGTGAGGCCATAATGCTAACGGCATCATTAAATGTCTTAGGGTCATTGATATAGTTAACTATGCGATACCAGACCTTCATGACTTTTTTCCAGTCGGCTTTTCTTGAGGCATAACTTTGAGGTGACACGGCATACAGGTCATAGATAAGACCCGGCTCATCCGCACTGGTGTAAATTGCTTTAGAACCCGGCACCTGAGTTAACGCGATACCAGAACTTGGCTGCCACGCAACAATCGCATCAACATCACCAGACGCCAGTACCTGAGGTGTTTCATTAGTCGGCACATTCACTAACTCAACATCTTTTTCTGTCATGCCATTCTTTTCAAGAGCATTGAGTAATAACAGGTGACTAACAAAACCCACTTCCACACCTATCTTCTTACCTTTCAGTTGTTTTATAGATGTAATGCCAGGCTTACCAATGATCATGTCATTGCCATTACTGTAATCATTCATCAGAATCATTACGCTCTTAGCACCGGTTGCACCGGTTACCAATGCATCACCGTTAGTCATGCCAACGCCATCTAACTTACCTGCGGCAAAGGCATCCATTGATGCTACATAATCAAACCATTCAAACTTTACATCGACACCCGCTTCTTTAAACCAGCCCTTTTCAATACCCACTTCCCAGGCAACCCATCCTGGCCAGTCGCTATAACCAATCTTTAAGGGCTCTGCTGACGCGTTACTAAAAACGCTAAGTAGCAAAACAGAGGACACAACTTTCGATAGTGTTTTAAACAAGCTTTTCATTACAGTCTCCGAGTATTACTAAAAATAAGATTAGTAATACCCAATAGTGCAATCGCTATGCCAAGACCATCATCCCGCTCTATGCCGCATTAAGACTGCGTTCTCAAATATTTTTACAAAAACACTTATCAATTCACGCACATAAATAGTGCTTAAAAGTTCTTTATGCTCTATTTCTAAACACTTTTTATTAAGCAATTACCGTTTTGAGCATTAATTTCAGCTGGTACAGCTATTGCAAACACTTAGTTACTGCCCTGACGAATAGATGAAAAATGAAATTACAAATTATAAAAACCATGTGGGGATCAACCGGGTCAGTTGACGACGCCGTTAAGCAATTACTACTCGCCGATATGCAAGGCCTCGAAGCACCGGCACCCGAAACATCAACTGATCAACAAAAACTTTGCGAATTAATGACTGACAACGACCTTATCTACATTGCAGAGATAACAACGGCGGGTTCCTATGTGCCTGATCGTCGAGCCACACTACAACAACACCTTGATTCACTTGAAACAAAGCTGGCCAATAGTGCTGCCATTAATCCTCAGTTTGTAACCTGTCTGGGTGGATGTGATGCCTGGCCCGAAAATCAAAGCATAGAATTTTTTCAACGCGCAATAGAAATGGCAAACCAGTTTGGATTAAAGATAAGCTTTGAAACACATCGTAGTCGTTCATTGTTTAACCCATGGGTTACCCAACGAATTGTCGAACAAATTCCTGATATGTTATTAACGGTGGATTTCAGTCACTGGTGTGTGGTCTGTGAACGGTTAATGGATACGGAGTTGGATACGATTAATGCAATAGCGAATAACGTCCAGCATATACACGCACGGGTAGGATATGATCAGGGCCCTCAAGTACCAGACCCACGAGCACCAGAATATGAGTACGCCCTGCGAGCTCACCAACTCTGGTGGGAAATCATCTGGCAATCACAACGTCAAAGACAATTTACCCACACAACAATGACACCTGAATTTGGCCCCGATGGTTATCTGCATGAATTACCGTACAGTAAAAAACCAGTAGCTGATTTATGGGAGCTGAATCAATGGATGGGTGAAGAAGAGAGAAAACATTTTGAGGAATTTATGGGTTAGATTATTGTTAAGCGAATGCGCTTAATCAGGACAGAGAACAATACTTACCAATATTAGAGGCGAGGTATATTAGAAACAATTGCTCTCTGACCCCGATTGTTCGCAGAGAGCGCCCCGGTTAATCTGAAATTTTTGCCATACAATTATTCCAGACGTCTAATTTTATTGCTGATCTATTCTTCGAACTTGCATAAACACTATCAATAATTGAGTTAGGCGTTTTACCTTTTAATTTCACAAAATGCGCATAAGCTTTATCTTTAGCCTTACCAGATGATTTATACCCGTATGCGACGTCTGCAATTAAACTATTTTGCGAACAATAACTGGCAAACTTAACTCGTGCAGGAGGTACGCTAGCAAGGTTTTGTGCACACTCATTAAAAAAACCCACTGTGTAATCCCAGGTGGATTTAAATTTTTCTGAATATACTTTATCCACAGTGGCTAAGTTAAGTTGTGAATTTGGTTTTGATTTGTAAAAACCCTTCATTTTTGCTTTGGTTACACCGCCAAGTTTTCTGGAAGCAACATACTTTGCAGTATCTGCCATACCAATACACACCGTCATCTTATTATATTCCTGATGAGTATATACATTGGCTTTACGTTTAGTCTGACTCACACAAGCTGATAAAAACATAATTAAAACCATCATGACTACTATTTTATAGTTTTTCATTTTTCCCTCTTTTTAAAGTACTTAAATAATTGGGACCTACCCCCTTTAATCCAATATTAGAAACAATTGCTCTCTGACCCCTATTGTTTCTGAAACAATTGCTCTCTGACCCCTATTGTTTTTGTGCCTAACGACCAAGGTAAGTGGTGCGACGACAGGAGCATCCAGTGCGCAGCACTTTACTTAACCGCTTTGTTATGTGATATCAATTAAACAGATATAACTTTTGATGATATATCATAAGAATTAAA
>Ga0316205_10003398_pt1 | contig 15126 bp, 13 predicted proteins | sample 3monthpyrite_MG_FD_204941 | JGI IMG/M metagenome (GOLD analysis project Ga0316205, IMG submission 204941) | Microbial mat bacterial communities from mineral coupon in-situ incubated in ocean water Damariscotta River, Maine, United States -... | ecosystem: Environmental > Aquatic > Marine >... | reverse complement strand
GTGTGGCCTGAAGCACGTCATAAGATCAATGTGATGCAGTCAATTGATGACTACTCTGAAGCACTCGGTAACAACCCGGCAATGGTGGTCAGTGACAGTGAAGCTGAGGCACTTGCTCAAGCTGAACGTGAAGCAGCTCAACAGGCCGCACAGATGGCACAAGCGGCTGAAATGGCGAACATGGCTAAGACCGCTTCAGAAACAAGCATCGATGAGAATAATGTACTCGGTGCGACGATGGATAGAGCAGGTGCATTGTAGTGAGTGAGGTTAATCACGATGAATTAGCCGTCGCTAATATCATGAAAACGAAGGACGGTCGTGACTGGTTGTACAACAAGTTGCAATCGTGCGGTGTTTTTGAGAGTATATTTGAAACTGATACACATAAACATGCGTATAACGCAGGTAAAAGAAAGGTCGGCATTAACTTGAATCGTGAACTCAAAGAATATGCGCCGATCGAATACATTAAAATGCTAGAGGAAAATCTATAATGGGTGACGAAACTAACACAGATACAGCAGCTGATACTACCACTGTGCTAACAGCTGCTGACGACACCGGCGTTACTGATGAGAATCAGAACACCGATACTAATTCAGATGCAGCTGCGGCTGCTGACGAGTCCACCAAGACTGACGATGGATCAGGTGGTGGTGATACTGGTAGCGAAGGTAGTCAAACGCCTCCCGACACCTATGCCGACTTTGTGATGCCCGAGGGCGTGACGCTTGATGAGACAATTGCTGCTGAAGCTATGCCGATTTTTAAAGAGATGGGTGCAACTCAGGAACAAGCTCAAAAGCTCATGGATCTCGCAGCTAAACAAGTCCAGGCGGGTTCGCAGAAGCAGACCGATACTTTCAATCAGTTGATGGATGAATGGCAGACCACATCTAAGAATGACAAAGAGTTCGGTGGAGACAAGTTCGATGAAAATGTCAAGATCGCACAAAATGCTGTTAATAAATATGGTACGCCAGAACTTAAACAACTGCTGGAAGATCACGGTGTGGGTAACCACCCGGAAGTAATCCGGTTCATGCTTCACGTAGGTCAGACATTGAAGGAAGATGTGCCCGGTTCATCCGGTAGTGCACTCGCTGGAAAAACAGACCGCGTGTCGTTAATGTATCCTACTAACGATAAATAACTGAGAGGTTAAAGAATATGGCTACTTTAGGAGCTAGTTTCGTCGATCTAATTGACGTTTATAAATTGCAAGACGGTCAGGGTCGCTTTGTACCTGTGATTGAAATGCTGATGGAAATGAACCCTATACTTGATGATGCAATTGCAGTCGAGTGTAACAAGGGTACAACTCACTTACATACAGTTCGCTCGGGCCTACCGACTGTAACATGGGGTAAGCTATACCAAGGTATCCCAAACAGTAAAGGTCACACCGCCCAGGTAGAAGACACCACTGGTTTTGTTGAAGGTCTAAGTACCGTTGATAAACGCTTGCTGGATCTGTCTACTAATGAAGGTGCTGTTCGTTTATCTGAAGCTCAAGGTTATCTTGAGTCAATGTCACAGGAAGTGTCGACTAAGATCTTCTACGGCAACACAGCGTCAGATCCTGAAGAGTTTATGGGTCTTGCTCCACGTTTCAACTTGTTATCTGCTGCTAATGGTAATCAGATTATTGATGCAGGTGGTACAGGTTCAGATAACACATCAATCTGGTTTGTAACCTGGGGTGATAATCAGTGTAACTTACTGTTCCCTAAAGGTACTCAGGCAGGTGTTCAGCGTGAAGACATGGGTGAGCAACGTATCACAGATGGCAGCGGTAATGCTTACTACGCGATGGAAGAGAAGTTCACATGGCATGTCGGTTTAGCAGTTAAAGACTGGCGTTATGTGTCTCGTATCGCGAACGTTGATGTATCGTTGATGCAAGCGGGTTCAGTAGCATTGTATAACTTCATGCGTAAAGCATATTACAAGCTTCAGAGCCGCCGGGTAGCCGGTGGTAAGATGGCTATTTACTGCAACCGCGATGTACTTGAAGCACTTGATGCTTTAGCTACAAACGCAGGCGCAAGTGATAACTTTGTACGCCTTAAGCCTGTGATGATCGAAGGTGAGGAAATCATGACTTATCGTGGTATCCCCATTCGTGAAACAGATGCATTAATCAACACTGAAGCCCGCGTGGTATAAGTTTGATTCATCAGTAGCCGGTGTAACAGCCGGTTAACTTTAATTTTTAGGAGATCGATATAATGATTTTTTCAGCTCAACAACTCTTCTCTGATGATCAGGCGATTACGGCAGATGCCGATTCAACTAATGTCATCGACTTAGGTGCACCGGGCACGCCTTATGGCGCAGCTGCTGCATTAAATCAGGATGTAGGTAAAGGTGCTAAGATTCCACTTTTAGTACAAGTTACCGCTGACTTCAACACGTTAACTTCGTTGAACATTAACTTGTCAACAGGTTCAACAACTGCCCTGGGTACGACTATCGCTACTCAAAACATCTTACTGGCTGATTTAGTAGCTGGTAAACAGATCAACCTTGACTTCTTACCTAACGGTATCGTCGAGCGTTATCTGGGTGTTGAGTATGATGTTGTGGGAACTAACCCGACTACCGGTAACATTACAGCCGGTATCACTATGGGTGTTCAGACTAACATCACAGGCGCTTAATGATGAAAGGGCTTCGGCCCTTTTTTCTTATAACTAGTTGGAGTATTTAAAATGCCAAGATATAAAGTAATCGCGCCGGGGTTCTTCGATGGTGAACTGTACAAGCCCGATGGTAAGCGTAATGTGTTGACGGTCGATAAGCCGTTCACTAAAGACAATCCGATGCCTTCATGGGTGTCTAAGATGACAACTGAATCAGCTGCTGCACGTAAGAAGCGAGAAGCTGCTGAAGCTAAAGCCGCTGATGCTGATGCTGCTAAGAACGAATCAGACAATCAAGACATTGCTGATGCTAGTTTCTTAGGTGAAGGTGAGTCAGGTAGCGGTAGCAAAGTCGAAACTATTTAAGGATCAGTCATGAGTGATCATATTTATGTAGACGGTCGTGATACCGATGGTAATGTTAAACGAGTTCGCTTAGATGTCACTAATGGTACAAAGCATGTATTTAATGTTGGGTTACCAGTCGGAACTTTGCTTTCTCAAACTAAAGCGGTTGGGGCTAGTAGAGTTAGATTTACGTTTGACCCTCCAATAAAAGCCTGCACTATTAACGTTAGAGGGGCTCCTGCTGCACAGGGCGAGGACGATGTAGCTATTGTTGTTATTATACCGGATGGATTAACTGAGGCCGAAGGCATAGCGCTTGCTGATGCGTGGTTAGATGAAGCAAACACAGCTCCCAGAATAGTAGCAAAAGTAATTAACCCAGATAAAGAGATTTATTTTAATGAAGCAACGGCTTCATATGTTGATGTGATCGGAGCTGGCTCTACACCTAGTCTTACTGTGACTGTTGGGGGAATATCATGAACTTAGATATTTTAGATTTTGATAGTGATGATGAGCGTTTCTTAGAGGGTGGTATTTGGTATCCAAATGCAGCTAATTTTCCAGCATGTAAAATGCTGTTTCATTCAGATGATGTATCAGATAGCGATACTACATGGACAGACAGAATAAGCTCTAGAGTATTAACTGCTAATGGTGGTGGAGCCTTCACTAAAAATGCCAATGGCGTTTCAGATACAGGTGGAGTATCTGCATTAACAACAGGTGTGTTGCCAGTTATTGGCGATGGATACCCTATGCTAACCTCACAAGGCGTGTTTCTAGGTACAGCAGCATCCGACACAGAGATAGGGGATACTGGTGCAAGTGACGGTCTTAGTCTTAACGCAAGATTAACAGGCAATTTATACGTAGCTAGTCCGGCTGGAACATATAGCACAATAACTGCGAGTGGTTCATACACCCCCGCAGATGTAACTTGCGTATCTGTGTATGGAGATACAGACACAGGAACAGGAATAGGTTATCGTTGGTTAGATGATGCTGATGGTTCAATTGATCAAGAGCTTACTGGTGCAAACACTGGTGATTTCACGGCTACATGGGCAGCTTTCACTGCAAACACTAGAATTGTTCTACCTTCGGTTAATACAGTAGGTACTCACATGCTGGCGCTAATGTCTTTTACGGCCTTACATGACCCTGCTTTCTTAAGAGCGGGCAACACATGGATGGCTAAGGCTGAAAATAAAGGCAAGATATATCCTGGGTTTGCGGGACTTATATAATGGCTTTGAAGCCAGTTAGTTGCAGGATACATACAGACGCATTAACTTGTAATGCTGTTATTGCTTCCATGACAGGTGAAGACGTTACTTTTACAATTAATGGTAATTCTTACACAGTTTCAATGTCTGTTATAGGCAATGACAGAAGCGTTGCAGATGATGCTGGTGTTACTCATGCTATGTACTATGGTGTTCAGGAAGTAACAGGTTTAACAGCTTTTACTGGTTATACATGGGCGGCTACTCAAGTAGGTAATACTGATACAGGTTATTTTACTACACTACCTAACAAGAAAGCAGTTAAGTGTGCGGTTGCCAATACAACTTGTTTCTCTCCAAACAGAGATGTCTCGAATCCCAGCAGGGTAACAGCATGGAATTTCTTAAAACACTATATTAAAACTAGTAGTTACCCAGTTGTTAATTGTAACCACGTTGATGATATATATTATGCAAATGGTTTCTTTAACGCTTTAGCAGCAGGCACAGGAAATGATCAAGGGAAGATTTTTGAAGACGCTACAAACGCTAATGGGCTAAGAGGCGAATATGATTTTGCGCTATCTTATGGTCAATGGTTTAACGTAGTTGATGAATTTTATATAAATTATAGTCTTGACCCGTCATTATGGTCGAGAGTAGATAGTGAAGCAACTCAAGAGCCGTTCAATTTTTGCATGAACAATACAGCTGTAACGGTTGGCTCTGGAGATCACGAATACCAAAACAATTTAGGCTGGAAAGACGGAAGCTTATTGACAGATGTACCAAACGGTTATCACACAACTGTAGGTGGCTATGACGGAACAGGACTGACTGTATATAACACCCTAATGGGGCCACTTGAAGGCAAAGACCCAAGCACTAAAATAACTAAGCGTGATGCAAACGCAAAGCACTGGTATTTAGATGTAGGGCCAATGCGTTACATAACAATGGATGCAATAACTAATTCTGTTTATAACGTTGACCCCGCCTTGATGGTTTGTTATGGCACTAATCAAATAGATGATGTACTAGAGATAGCTAATACAGATGATCAATGGTTTACCTGTATAAACAATGCTGCTGTAGCAGGAAGAGGCTTCCCCTCTTTTACGGGTTTAGGATTAACAGGTACAAACTATAAAGATGAAAACTTCTCAAGCGTTGAGTATGACCGCCTCTGGTTGAACACTGGACAGACTCCACCTTCATTAATGGGAGGGCTTAACACTAATGGCGTTATGGGTTCATGTGTTATGCAAAGAGGTGATTGGCATAATGGCGGCAATTATCTATGGCGAGCTGCTGCTGTTTTTGGAAAGTACGCAGAATCTTTTATGGAGATAGGTTTAGCTACTGTAAATACTTCTGCTGGTGCTGATAACAGTTATGATCTTTTTACTTCAACTATGGAAAACACAGATGAAGTGACCTTATTAGGGAATATAAAAGCATTGTATAACGTAGGCAATGATACGATTGAGACTAAACCTGACAATTTTAATATAGTTATGCACGAAATTGACGGAACAAAATCAACACCCGAAGTTGTAATTAAAAGATGGAATATTGCTTATAATGCTGTAACAGATATAGATCAAAGAGCATGGTTTACAGATCAATCTGGTGAAGAACAAACAGATGAAGATGGTAATGTCTGGAAAGTTGTTGTGGCTAAAAGGTTAGTCAGACATGCTGGCAATGCTGGTTATGATGTTGATGATCCTGATGTTTTTCAGCTTCTTGATCTATCGTTTACCGATGGTACAGAATGAACATAATAGAGCGTCACTTACCACATGGAGCAGATAAACAATGTCATCAGAAATAGAAATATGTAACATCGCTCTGTCTAACGCACGTGCAGGGAGCATCAACAGCCTCGTAGGTACTGATGTGCAAACTCAACAGTGTGCACTAAAATACCCGATACTACGTGACCGGTGCCTGAAGACAACATGGGGTTTTAATCGTAAGATTAGAGCACTGTCAGTTTTAACTACTGAGATATATAACTGGGCTTATGCGTACCAATACCCTACAGATTGTTTGAAAATTGAACGTTTAGTCGGGTCACATGAAGAACTTGCGAACGCTGATGCGTCGGTGGTGTCAGCTTTAATCGACAGCCAGCTGCTGCCATTAAGAAACCGCCGGGTACAGATACCTTATGAGGTATTTAATTTCAGCGATAATAAAGTAATCGGTGCGAATGAAGCTGATCTTTATATCGACTATGCAGCGAAAGTGACTGACCCTAACCTATTCACTGATGATTTTATCATGGCGCTGTCGCATCTCATCACGTCTGAAATAGCGATCCCGATTATAGGTATTAAGGATGGTCGTGAGATACGTAAAGATTCACTGCAGTTATATCAATCATATTTGAATGAAGCTATGGCAGATGACATGAATGACGGGTATGCTGAACCTGAATTAAGTGAGTTTGAAACTATCAGGAGATAAGTGTGCCCCAAACTATTCAACGAAGTTTTACATCTGGTGAGATTGCACCGTCATTACAATCTCGTGCTGACATCGTTAAGTATTCAACCGGGCTTAACCTGTGTGAAAATTTTATAGTACGCGCTCAAGGTGGTGTGTATTCACGCCCTGGGCTTAAGTTCATCGGTGAGTTAGATGACTCAGATAAAGTCGGTCGATTAATTCCTTTTAGTTTCAACACTGAACAGACTTACATGCTCGTATTTGAGCATCTAAAAATGCGCGTTATCAAAGACGGCGGGTTTGTATTAAATGGCGCAGGGCCTGCACTGTTTGAATTAGTAACTCCTTATACAGAAGCACAGCTGTCACGTCTTAATTTCACTCAGTCAGCTGATGTCATGACCATCTGTCACCCTGATCATGATCCTCGTAACCTTAACCGATTAGCCGATGATAACTGGACATTGACGACTATTAACTATGCGTCAACCGTCACAGTACCTGCGTTCACAGGTGGTAGTTCAACAAAGACAATCACTAATGTCACACAGGCGAACCCTGCTGTGGTGACCGCCGCTGCTCATGGGTTTGTCACAGGTAACACGGTTCTAATTCAAAGCATAACAGGCATGACAGAACTGAACGGGTTTTCATTTAAGATAATTATATTAGACGCTAATACTTTTCAACTAGAGGGTGAAGATTCAACAGGCCATACACCTTATGTGTCAGGCGGCTCAGCAATTAAGTCAAACGGTGCGAACACAGTCGGCTCAGGTTTCGGTGACTTTGATAAAACTTACACTTATGTTGTCACAACTGTTGATGCCGATGGTGTCGAGTCACTTCCGTCAACTGCCACCTCTATTGTGACAGGTTCATTATCAACTACGGGCGGCGTTAGATTAGGGTGGGGCGCGGTAGCCGGTGCTGATTATTACAGAATATATAAAGATCCTTCAAACAATACCGCTTTATACGGGTGGATCGGTGATTCAAATAATGTAGTGTTTGATGATTTTAATTTCGCCCCTATAACCAGCGATACACCCCCGGCTGAACGTCAACCGTTCGCAGGTGCTGACAACAAACCGGCGGCTGTGACTTATTATCAGCAGCGTCAGATATTTGCTAATACTAACAATGAACCACAAACGACATTCACAACCCAGGTTAATACTTTCGATTCATTGAGAGCGTCTAGCCCGGCACGTGACGATGACGCTGTGACGTTCACTGTCGTCGCTCAGCAGGTCAATGAGATCAGACATCTGTTATCACTTGATTCATTGATCATGTTGACATCAGGTGGTGAGTGGATACTGACCGAGGGTAGTGACAAAGTATTGACGCCTTCAACTATTGGTGTCAGACCCCAGTCATATAACGGTGTGTCATGGGTTAAACCGGTGATTATCAACAGTACCGCTTTATATCTTCAAGAGAAAGGCGCTCGTATTCGTGACCTGGGGTATGAGTTCAGCAGTGACAAATACACGGGTAACGACTTGTCATTGATGTCTGAGCATTTATTTGAAGGTCATCAGATTGTTGAGATGGCTTACGCTAATGAACCTTATGGTATTTTGTGGTGTGTACGTGACGACGGTGTGTTGCTAGGTCTGACTTATCAGCGTGAACATCAAGTATCAGGATGGCATCGTCACGTGACTGATGGTGAATTTGAATCAGTTGCGACAATCAGTGAAGACGGTCGCGATGCGGTGTATGTCATCGTTAAAAGAACGATAGGTGGCGTCACTAAACGTTATGTTGAGCGATTAGAGAAACGTGAAAGCAAGGTGTCAGAAGACTGCTTCTATGTTGATTCAGGGTTGAGTTACGACGGCGCAGCAGCGACCGTCATCACTGGTTTAGATCATATTGAAGGTGAAGAAGTTGCCATATTAGCAGACGGTTATACTGTACCAAACCAGACGGTGACATCAGGTGCGATCACACTTGATACAGCTGCGTTGAAGGTGCATGTCGGATTACCTTACACACCTGCTATCGAATTACTTGACATCGACACCCCGGCTCAGTCTCAGTCACTCAAGTCTCAATCGGTATCAGTATCTAAGGTTTATCTTGAAGTACAGGAAACACGCGGCGGTTTTGTTGGTGCACGTCAGGATACTAACAGCGGTCGAGCTGTCACGTTCCAGGAAGTTAAACCCCGGTTTGACTCTGACTCATATGATCAGCTTGCTTTAAAAACATATAAGCAGGAGGTCATCATTGACCCTGAATGGGGTAAAAGCGGCGGCGTGAGAGTAGAGCAGCGTGAGCCTTTACCGATGGCAGTACTCTCAGTGATACCACAGGTTGATATCGGTGGGAGTTAAGTTCATCAGACCAAATGAGGCGGCGATTCAATCAATCGCAGCTGATATGCGTCAGGCTGACATTGATGAAGTATGGGCGTCAAATCACCATACACCGCTTGAAGCGTTGAATGTCGGCTGGGAGACATCAAAAAGTGCTGTGATCGTCGCTGTAAATGATGAGCCTTGTGTGATGATAGGTCTTGTAAAACGTGATATATTGTCAGACATAGGTACACCGTGGTTATTAGGTACTAATAATGCGTTGAAATATAAACGTCATTTTATTAAACAAGTACCTGATGTGATCAGTGAGATGTTAACTGTTTGCTCAAAATTATGTAATTATGTACATGTGAACAATACGATCAGCATTAACTGGTTGAAGCGAATAGGGTTCACGATTGATTCAGCTGAGCCTTACGGGTACGAAAAAGAATTGTTTCATCGATTTCATTTAGACAGAGAGAATTATAATGTGTGATCCGGCAACGATAACAGCGGTAGCAGTGGTGACAGGTACTGCATTCTCAGTCACGTCACAAGTCCGTCAAGGTAGATATCAAAAAGACATCGGTAAATACAATGCACGAGTAGCTGAGAATCAAGCTCAAGAGGTGCGTACTGCCGGGGTCGAAGCAGAAAATGCAGAACGTCGTGAGACAGCTGAGCTGTTATCTAAGCAGCGTGCACAACTCGGTGCGGCGAATGTTGATCTTGAATCAGGCTCAGCGTTATCACTTCAAGAAGATACAGTCACCCTGGGTGAAGCAGATGCCTTGCGTATTCGCAGCAATTTTGAATCACAGGCTCTGTCATTAGAGACAGGCGCGGGGTTGACACGTAGTCAAGGTGACGCAGCTCAGACAGCTGGCGGTTTTAATGCCGCCGGTACACTGCTCAGCGGTACAGCTAGTTTTCTTGATACAGGCGTCGCTGATAAATGGTTCACACCTAACAGTGAAGCTAATCAACCTCTTACCACTTAAGGTGTATAAATGCCTAAAATAATACAACGTGATCAATCACCCGTCAGTACACAGATAGCGCAGCAGCCTAAAGCGCAAAGTATACCGACGGGTGCGTTCGGCGGCGCTATCGGTAAGGGTGTCGTTGATCTTGCTACATCAGCCGCACAGGTTAAACAGCGCATTGACACTACATCAGCTGAAGAGGCGTTGAACGCATTTGAGCGCGATAAGAATGATGTATTCTTTAACCCTGAAAGCGGGTACTTTAACACCAGCGGTAAGAATGCGTTCGACGGTTCACCTGCTGCTGCTGAGTCACTTGAAGAGTTAAAGCGCAAATATGGCGAAACACTAAATTCAAATTCTAAGCTGATGTTTGATAAGTCAGCTGATAAGCATATCACCCGTAATAAAGCCGACATCACCCGGCACGCAGCTAAAGGGTTGAAGGCGTGGGAAGTATCCACCATTGAAACCCAGGTTGAGAACACACTTGAGAATGCGTCACTGTACTGGAACGATCCTGAGCGGTTGAAAGTACAGAACGTGCTCGGTCGTCAGGCTGTGATCGACTCATCTGAGATGATGGGTGTAGGTCCTGAAGCCACTGCTGAGAAGCTGCAAACATATGAGTCGTCTTTTGCACGTGCATCGGTTGAGGCTGCTACACAGAGTAGTGCTAATGCAGGTAAGCAGGCGCTAAATGATTACGGCGATAAACTCGAAGGTCCGGATAAAGTTAAAATGGAAGGGTTGATCGAGAAAAAAGCTAAGGTCGAGAAGACTGAAGGCGACGCACGTCTAGCTGTGTTAACCAGTACCAACCTTAATGACACATATGATAAGCGTGGTGACATAGTTGATGAAGTGAATAAGATTGAAGATGCTGACCTTCGTAAGAAGACAATGACTGAAGCGATGAGTCAATTCAGTCGCCAGAAACAAGCTAGACAAGAAGTCGAGAATGAGCATTACAATACCAGTGTAGAGTTGGTTAACAGTGGGTTGTCATCGGTTGAGATTCAAGCTCAGAACCCTGAAGCATGGGAGGGTATGACTTCAAAACAGCGTAATAATATACTCTCAGGTAAGCACATGGTGACTGACCAGTTATTGTTTAGTCAACTAAGATTGATGCCTGTTAAAGAGAAGGCTAAACTCAATCCGCTTGATTACAGTGGTCGACTCAACCCTCGTGATATTCAGAAGCTGACCACTGAGGTCAATGCGGCTAAGAAAGGCAATCCCGGTAGTCGTGTTAAATCGTTGACTTCTAAATCGATGACAGCAGCAGAAGGTGCGTTCGGTAAGAAATCTAAATGGATAAACAGCTCAGGCAAAGTGACTTCTCGCGGCGAATCAGCTAATAGTTTCCTCGGTGACATACAAGATGCTATCGATGAGTTTGAAGACGAAAACCACCGTAAGATCACACCGGCTGAAGAGGATTCGCTGATCGGTGAGTTTACACGACGAATAGTTGTTGAACGTTCTTCATTCGGGTTTGATATCTTAGCAGCTGACACTGAAATTGATCTTAGTAACTCACCACCAAATGATGTAAGGTTACTTAACAGAGTTATCAATGAATCACCTGATATTGATCTGATTGACTTAACAGAGTCTTATCAGTTTTTGATTGATAACAACCAGCCGGTGACGTCGGTGAATCTTAGAGAAGTGTATAAACAAGGTAGAAAGTAAATGTCATTTGACTCGACTAAAGTTGACCTGAGTACTTTATCTCAAGTTTCCACTGATGAAACATTAGATGATGATTTGAACTTCACAATGAGTGAAGCTGTAAAAATTAACCCTGATGAACATGCTGATGTTTTAAATTTAAGTAAAAGATCAAATATACCGATCGTCGGCGTACAAACTGACCCTGAAGCGGTCGAGCAGTATATTAAGAAATCTGAATTTGACTTCACTGGTCTGCATAAAACTAACCCTAATACTGCAAAATACCTGACTGATTTTAATAACGCCGTCATTGCTCAAGATGACATTGACATTATGAAATCGATTGAAGATCTATTCGATTTCAGTAAAACATTTGAGAACATCGGTGAAACTATCTCACTCGGGTTCAGCTCCCAGGGTGCAGGTCTTGAGTTAGCGGGTGTTGATATGACACCTGATCGTATTGATGACCTGATACCGATGGGTATCATGCCGATCGGTATGGAGATGGAAGCGCCTATGCTGTCGCGACAGATGGCAAAGAACATGGGTATCGACACCGATGAGCAGCTTCAGAAAGTCAAAAAAGAATCAACTGAAGCGCTGATCACTGAGCTGCAAGGGCTGCATAAAGAACGAAGTGATCTGACACCTGAAGACCTGAACACATTAGAACAGGGTGTTCGCGCGGGTGTTGAGTCACTTGCTAACATGGCACCCGGCACTGCATTGATGTTGATGACAGGTGGTCGTGCTGCACCTCTGTTGACTACCATCGGTATACAAACCTACGGTGATTCGTTCGGTCAAGGTCGAGCTGAAGGGTTGACGCCAGATGAAGCGAAGTGGTTTGCCGGTATTGATGCGTTTATCGAAGTCGGTACTGAGCTGCTACCCACCGGGACACTTGAAACCATATTGACCGGTAAAAGCACAGGTCTTAAAAAATCAGCAATAAAATTCATGATCCAGGAGATGGGCACTGAGCAGCTGGCGACGCTGGGTCAGAGTCTAAATTCATTCGCGTTCGGTCTTGATGAGCAAATGAAGAACGCTGAAACCGCGCAGGAGATGGTAGATATACAACTACAGCGTCAAGCGGTCACAGCCATTGCGACGGTTGTTGCGGGTGGCGCTCAGATCACTGCTGCCACAGCTGTACGAAAAACAATAGACGCGGTTACTCAAGATGAAGCGACTAAAGAGACTCAAGGTCAGGTTGAGCAGCGTAAGATTGACACACTGAATGAGAAATCAGCCGCGTCAGAGCTACGTAAAAATGATAAAGGTGCATTCAAACAATTCGTTGAACAGGCTGACGGTGATAACAACACGAACGTATTCATTGATGGTGTTCAAACAGCTTTATACCTGCAGGATAAAACACTAGAAGAGATCGAAGCTGACCCCGCGCTTAAGATGTTAGCAGCACAGGCACGTGAGGCATCTGCCACAGGTGGTGATGTTCAGATCCCTGCTGCTGACTTTGCAGCTGACATCGCCGGGTCTGAGCACTTCACAGCGCTTCGCGACAGTATGACCATGAGTGATCAGACTACTTCACCATTTCGTCAGGAGCAGGTTCAAAAAGAAACTGAGGCTTATGTTCGCACGTTAATGGATGAAGCCCAGGAGAACACTAGCGAGTATGTTGAAGCTCAGGAGATCTATACCGCCATTCGTGATCAGCTGATCGATACCGGTCAGGTGACTGCTGCAAACGCCTCATTGATGGCTCAGGTTGTACCTGCATGGGCGACCGCTCAGGCACGTCGTAAAGGCGTAACAGTGCAGCAGGTTTATCAAGATGCCGGGCTGACCGTTGAAGGTCCACAGACCGGTGAGCGTGCACGCCTTGAAGATGAGCAGACGCTGAGTCAGGAGCCTCTCACGACTAATGACTTACAAACTCAGTTAAAAGATGAAGGTATTGATGTGCAGCTCAGGGGTGACGGTGAGATAGTCACTCTTGATAAGATTATTGTACCTGAAGGTCAGCGTGAATCAGGCATAGGTACTACTGCGATGACACGGGTGATCGACTGGGCTGACGCTAATAGTAAAACAGTAACCTTGTCACCGACTAAAGAGTTCGGCGGTAACGTTAAACGATTGAAGAGTTTTTATAAAAAATTCGGGTTTGTTGAAAATAAAGGTAAGAACAAAGACCTTGCAATAAGTGAAGAGATGATTCGACTTCCTGAAGACCCTATCAGCATCCCTGAAGAAGAACTCCCGGCGATGTTGCGTGAACAAGCGGGTGCACCTGATAACATCACACCTGCTGACACTGCACCATCTGTTGAAGAGTTTCAGGCGTTTCAATCAGCTGTTGATCAGACTGACACTGCTGCGTTTAAAGAGTGGTTTGGTAACAGCAAGGTTGTTGATGAGAATGGTGACCCGTTGGTTGTTTATCATGGTACAGGTAGCATTGAAAATATACAGGAGTTTAACCCTGCATTAACGGGTCAAGGTAATGATCAATACGGTAGCGGGTTTTATTTTACAACCAATACGGCGACAGCTAGCGGGTACGCTACAGACCGATTACAAAGTGATTTAGAAAAGTTAGGCGGCGAAGACTCACCCGGCGTTTTACCAGTTTACTTGTCGGTTCAGAACCCTATACAAGTCACAGGGGAAATTAGAAACCTAACCGATGTAGGTCTTGATCTAAGTTCTGAACAAGTTCGTAAAATGCTTAATCACGCCGACGCATTAAATAGAAGCATGGAAGATGAAAACATGAACCCTTTAGGGGATCATTTTGACTCTTTTTGGGAGACAGGTGCTGAAGCATGGATGATTGATGACATTGCAGAAAAATATTCAGGTGACATGGTTGAAGCTATCGAAGTCGAGTTATTTGATAACGACTCTAAAGCGTTCAGAGAAGCGTTAAGTGAAGTCACAGGTTATGACGGTGTTGAAATTACATTCACTGAAAGCGGTGAGAAACATGTGGTCGCGTGGTTTCCTGAGCAGGTTAAGTCTGCAATAGGTAATACGGGCGCATTCGACCCGGCTGACCCGAAGATACTAAACCAACCCGCCAGCAAAACAAAAGCACGCGGTTACTACGAGCCAAAAAATAGCATCATCCGACTGAACGAAGCAGCTGACCTGTCAACGTTCCTGCATGAGTTCGCTCACTTCATGTACGAGATGGAGTTGAACAGTAACACTGACATGATCGACAGCATCAACAGCTGGTACAAACGAAACGCTAAAGATGTGGCTAAAGAGGCGAACAACTATCTCGGTGAGAAGTTTGATGCGTTGAAGCAAACAACTGAACCTACAGCAGACGAACTGCTGAATATCCCTGAGTCAGAATTACCTGCGATGCTGCGTGAACAAGAGCGTATTGAAGTTGAGCCGGGTGACACTGCGCCATCTGTTGAAGAGTTTCAGGCGTTTCAACCCACCGACCAGCCAAAAGCAAAAGAAGGTTCAA
>Ga0316205_10003397_pt1 | contig 15127 bp, 11 predicted proteins | sample 3monthpyrite_MG_FD_204941 | JGI IMG/M metagenome (GOLD analysis project Ga0316205, IMG submission 204941) | Microbial mat bacterial communities from mineral coupon in-situ incubated in ocean water Damariscotta River, Maine, United States -... | ecosystem: Environmental > Aquatic > Marine >... | reverse complement strand
ATCCGACGCGAAATTGATCCTGTAACACTTGCGCTAATGAAGAAAATCAAACAACAATTTGATCCAAAGAATATTATGAACCCCGGGAAAATGTTACCGGATTAGCTTAACGCGCATTACTCAACAAACGACGTATGCTCGATCACTTTAGGCCAGGCCTTGATAATAGCTTGCACGACAGTTGCCAATGGTATGGCAAAAAATACGCCCCAGAATCCCCATAAACCGCCAAAAAACAACACCGCAACGATGATGGCAATCGGATGCAAGTTAACCACTTCCGAAAATAATAATGGCACAATGATACTGCCGTCAATGCCCTGAATAACAAAATAGGCAATCATTAAATAGGCAAACTCCGAACCCCAGCCCCACTGAAAAAAGGCCACCAGGGCAACCGGTATGGTAACAACGACAGCACCTATATAGGGAATAATAACGGAAAAACCAACGGCAGCAGCCAGTAGAATGGCATATTTAAGCCCCATGAGTGCAAAGACAATATAGCAAACTATCCAGATGATCATTATTTCCAGCATTTTTCCACGCACGTAATTTCCAATCTGTAAATCAACATCGCGCCACACTTCATCGCTCAACTCGGTATTTCTTGGCATAAAATTACGCAGCCATGTCAACAGAATATCCTTGTCTTTAAGAAAGAAAAAAACCAGCAAGGGCACCAGCACCAGATAAACTATGATACTGATAATATCCGGTATTGAACTTGAAACTGATACCAGTAATGATTGGCCATAATTGGATATTTCACTCTTGATATTATTGATGATATCCAGAATTTGCTCTTCAGTTATAAACTGGCTGCGTTGCAATAACGCCTGAAATTGAACATAGCCTTTCTCTATCATTTCCGGCAGTTGTGGCACCAACTGGGTTATTTGTATTGAAAGCTCAGGAATAATATAAAATAACAAAAACAGAACCAGCACCATGAATATTGCAAATGTAAGCAGAACCGCAATCAGTCGCGGCATCTTCAGTTTCTGAAATTTTCTGACAATACTTTGCAACAGGTAGGCAATCACGATACTGGCAAGCACAGGTGCAAGAATATCACCCGCAAACAGAATGATGACAAAACCCAGCAAGACAAAGGTCAGCAGAATAACAACCTGCTGGTTGGATAGATTACGCTGAAACCAGTTCTTAATGAGCTGCATATCAGTTCTCCTGTTTATCCAGCAAGCTCTGGTATTTTGTAATAAAAACGGATTCTATTTCAGTAATGACTGCATCGGCAGGGCGACCCTGAAGCATATGCTGGGCCATCAGGCCAGATAACTCGTGCAACATCGTCTGCTTGTCAATCATCTCATAGGAAGCAGACAGTCTTTTAATTGCGCCGACAACGCTTTCCTGTTCAGGCCGCGGAATGATTTTTGGCTCAGTCAAAACAAGCGGTTTTTTTTCGCTACGCTCATAAAGATAACCGGCGTATTCGAGCAAAGCTCGTTTACGCTCTTCATCAAGACCGCTAAAATATTTTAGTAATTGTTTTTGCTGATTATCTGCCATAAACGAAATTATGGCACATTTCCCGGTAGTCGTTGAGTATTAATTAGGGAGCCTCTGATTAATTCAGGATTGAGCAGATGGTGAAATGAAATTTTCTGGATCAAGGCGGAAGTCGCCACTAATAGCAGGCTATTAGTAAGAGTTTCTTTGCTGAACCAGGAATATTTCAGCCTCCAGATGCCAATTCACGAATTGATCAGAGGCTCCTTAGCCAGTCGGACTGGAATGGTCTTTACAATACTGGCGGGCAAACTCCAGTAATTCATCCATAGCACGGTGTCTGAATTTCTGTTTCTGATGTACGAAAGAGAATGGACGTTCCAGCGGAGGATCAAGCGGTAGTGCCACCAGCGTTCCTAGCTGCAGTTCCTTGCTAATGGTCGCTCTTGATGTCACCGACATTCCCATACCGGCCTCAACAGCGCCTTTGACTGCCTCCGGGCTGCCCAGCTCCATACAGATATTGAAATCAGAATTATTGACATTATTGCTTTGCATATGTTCGGCAATAACCTCACGTGTACCCGAACCTTCTTCCCGGCAAATAAAGGGATGCATAATGAGTTCAGCCAGCGGTAGTACCGAGTAACCTGCCAAGGCATGCTTTGGCGATACGATAGCAACCAACTCATCTTTTCTACACATCTCGACGACCAGGTTCTTGTTACTGACCGGTGCCTCGACAACACCCAGATCAATATCATTATTTTCCACCATGTGCACAATGCCATCCGTGTTGGATACTTTGAGGTGGACAGTGACATCAGGATACTTGACCTTGAAATCACCGAGTAATGCCGGCAGCATATATTCTGCAATAGTGGTACTGGCACCGATCACCAGTGCGCCACTGACTTCACCGGTTACTTCCCGCACTGCATTGTTCATTTCTGCATACAGGTCGAAAATCTTGTCTGCATATATAAACACCTGCTTACCTGCTTCTGTGAGGTTGATGCGGTTATGCGTGCGATCAAACAACCGGGTATTAAAGTGCTCCTCTAGCTGTCTAACCTGGAAGGTTACTGCCGGCTGAGTCATATGCAGGCTTTCAGCTGCCTTGGTAAAACTCAGTAGCTTCGCAACAGTATGAAAAACTTGTAATCTTCGGTCTGCCATGAAGGGTCTCTTATGCTGAAATGAAAGAAGTGCGCCATATTACCAAAAATTAACATAAAATAAAATTATACCCCCAAAATATATTATCAGGGTTTATTTGCAGGGTTACTGACCTGTCAAATTCCAGTATTGGTAGCGAGATGAGTGCAAAATGAGGCCGAATTACCGCCACCAATGTGCTATTGCAGGAAGTCAGGCGGCCGAGCCATACATTCAGCCGTTGCCAGCAACCCGCCTGAGTGCAATATCCTCCATGATGATCACAATTCCAGTCGTTTTCGCATCAACGCATAGTACATCACGGGTATAACCAGCAATGTCATTAACGTGGATACAAGAATCCCGAAAATCAGCGAGATAGCCAACCCACTAAAAATAGGGTCATCCAGAATAAACAAGGCACCCAACATGGCTGCCAATCCAGTAAGAATAATGGGCTTCGCCCGCACCGAGCCGGACTGCACGACGGCTTCCTGAAAGCTGACACCTTTATTAACCTGCTCATTAATAAAGTCCACCAGCAAAATAGAGTTGCGCACAATGATACCGGCCAGTGCGATCATGCCGATCATCGAAGTGGCGGTAAATTGTGCGCCCATGATGGCATGTCCGGGCATTACACCAATAATTGTCAGCGGAATCGGCGACATGATGATTAATGGAACCAGATAAGAACCGAATTGTGCCACCACCAGCAAATAGATCATCAACAAACCAATAGAATAAGCAATACCCATGTCCCTGAATGTTTCATAAGTAATCTGCCATTCTCCGTCCCACTTCAGGGCATACTCATAAGGCGTTTCAGGAGGGCTGAGTAAATTTTGTTGTACTGGTTTGTCCTGTAACAGCGGTTTGTTTTGTAATTGTGCGTAGATGTCAAACATGCCATATAACGGACTATCCAGTTCACCGGCCATGTCGGCTGTCACATACACGACCGGCATCAGGTCCTTGTGGTAGATACTGGTTTCACGTGTACCCCTGTCAATTTCAACCAACTCAGACAAAGCGACCATACGGCCTTCCCTGCCAGGGAGCTTGAGGTCAAGCAAGGCTTGCTCTGATGCCTTGTTTGCCACCGGCAACTCAACCCTGATAGGCACAGGATATTTGACATTGGCTCCATGCATATGACCTACATCCTCGCCATGCAAAGCGACATAAATGAGCTCTGCAATATCCTGTTGTGATATGCCAAACAGGGCAGCCTTCTGCCTGTCCACGCGAAAAATCAGTTTTTCCGAGTTAGCCTCTACGCTGTCATCTACATCAACAATATTGTTACTGGCTGAAAACACTTCACGCACCTGTTTTGCCAGGGCAACCTGGCCGGCATAATCGAGGCCATAGATCTCGGCAACCAAAGGTGACATGACCGGAGGACCAGGAGGAACTTCCACGATCTTGACGTTTGCCCCCATAGCCAAACCAATTTTCTGCAAGGGCCCACGTAATGCCTGTGCAATTTCATGACTCTTACGCTCACGAGTGGATTTATGTGCAAGATTTATCTGTATATCTCCCACATAGGCACCTTCGCGTAAATAATACTGTCGTACCAGACCATTAAAGTTAATAGGCGAGGCGATACCGGCATAGGCCTGATAATCGACCACTTCTTCTACTGTTGAAATATGCCGGGTTAACTGTCGCAGCACAGCAGCGGTTGCTTCTACCGTACTGCCCTCGGGCATATCAACCACTACCTGGAATTCGGATTTATTATCAAACGGTAACATCTTCAATACGACCGATTGAGTCACTGCCAGACTTAAGGATAATGCAATCAACACCAGGATAATGGCTGCCAGCAACCAGCGCTTGGCACGTCCTTCACTACCCCGTAAAAAAGGCGTCATCATTCGATGAAACAAACGGTTAACCCACTGCTGGCTTCTGGATTCATGAGCTGTATGCTGATCAATTCTGGCCATCACCTTGTAGCTCAGCCAGGGCGTGATAACAAAAGCCACTGCAAGGGATATCAGCATGCCGATACTGGCATTGATAGGAATAGGGCTCATATACGGCCCCATCAAGCCGGTAACAAAAGCCATAGGCAGTAGCGCGGCGATCACGGCAAAGGTTGCCAGAATCGTAGGTCCACCGACTTCATCAACCGCTACAGGAATAGCCTGGGCCAGGTTTTTAGCACCACTTAGCATGTGTCGGTGAATATTTTCGACCACGACAATAGCATCATCGACAAGAATACCGATGGAGAAAATCAGTGCGAACAATGAAACCCGGTTGAGTGTAAATCCCCAGGCCCAGGAAGCAAAAAGTGTCATGGCCAGCGTAATCACCACGGCAATACCAACAATAATAGCTTCACGCCAGCCGAGGGCGAATAAAACCAGCAGCACCACAAAAGCCGTGGCAAAAACCAGCTTGCCAATAAGCGTCTGGGCTTTTTCATTGGCGGTTGCGCCATAATCCCGGGTCACCGTGACATTGACACCATCAGGGATATAAATCCCGCGCCATTGCTCGACTCTTTCTATCACCTGTCGAGCTATTTCCACCGCATTGGTTCCAGGCTTTTTTGCCACCGCTATAGTAACCGCCGGAAATTCACCCGCATGCTCAATCGATTTTTGCTGTGCAGCCGGCCCACTGCCAAACCAGGTATAGGATTCCGGCTGATCAGCGCCATGCCTGACCTCGGCCACATCAGACAAATAGACCGGCTTGCCGGCATGCAAACCCACCACCAGTGATGCGACTTCATCTGTAGTAACCAGAAAGCGTCCGGCCTGCACCGGAATTTCCCGATTATTATTCACCAGTGAGCCGGCATCTCTGGATTGATTCGCGGTCATTAATGCCGATTTTAATGACTGCAAAGAGACGCCATAAGCCGTTGCTTTTTGCGCATCAATCAACACATGTAACACATGATCGTTTGCACCCAGCGTATAAACATCACGCGTGCCCGTTACTTTTTTAATTTCTGCTTCGAGCGCATGGGCTACTTTTTGTAATTCGTACGTCCCGGTATCCTTATCAGCACTCCACAAAGTAAGACTGACTATAGGCACATCATCAATGCCTTTAGGCTTGATAATTGGCTGGGCAACGCCAAGGTTCTGCGGCAACCAGTCCTGTTTTGAATAGATGGTATTGTATAAACGCACAATAGCATCGGTACGATCTTCACCAACCTTGTATTGCACTGTCAGCACAGACATACCCGGACGTGAAACCGAATAGACATGCTTGATTCCTTCAATTTCGGTCAATACCTGTTCGGCGGGTGTACTGACGAGATGCTCAACCTCAATCGCACTGGCTCCCGGAAAGGGAATAAAGACATTGGCAAAGGTGACATTAATTTGAGGTTCTTCCTCACGCGGCGTTACCAACACGGCAAATACACCCAGTAACATGCCAAGAATAGCCAGCAAGGGCGTTATTTCAGATAACAGGAATTGTTTTGCTATCGAACCGGAAAACCCCAATTTATCGCTCATCGATCCTTCACCTTGCTCGCTGGGATTTTAATGCAATGACCGCTTTTGACGGATCGAGCAATAACTTTTCACCTGGCTGCAAGCCAGCCAGTATTTTTATCTGATCGCCAACCCTGCCACCGATGCGTACCTGCCTGAATAATACCTGGCCGGATGTATCCTCTATATATACAGCAACTACTTCACTACGTAATACCACGGCACTGACAGGCACCAGAATAGCTTCAGATTTTTCCACCTCAACCCCTACCTTGATCATCATCCCTGGATAGAGATCGGGTAATCCTGCTGGTAATTCCAGTCTGGTACGAAAACTGTGAGTGAGCTCTTCGGCAAACGGGAAAACAGTAATACCCTTACTATCAATGTCAACCCTGCCACGTCCGGGTATCAATACAAACATCACCGCCTTATTCCGCACCTTCGCAGCAACTCCCTGCGGCAGATCGACAATGGCGCGCAGATGATCGAGCGAGATACCGGTCATCAATTCCTGTCCGACATTAGCCGATTCACCCATTTGCACAAAACGTTTGACTACAATACCGCTATAAGGTGCACGCACAATCGTGTGCTCCCATTGCTCCCTTGCCTCGTCCACTTTAGCCCGCGATGCCTTCAACCGGGCTGCTGCAGACTTGTTCGCTGACAATGCTTTATCAAGCTCGGATTTAGCCACCAGTTTTTTTTCGTAAATATTTTTTACTCGCAGGTATTCCTTTTCTGCCTGTTCAGCATTGGCTTGCGCTTCCTTCATGCTGGATTCCGCACTCGACAATCGGGAACGCTGCTCCTTGTCACCAATGCGTAATAAAATGGAATCTTTTTTTACATAATCATCAACATCAAAATTGATCTCAATCACCCGGCCACTGGTTTGTGCCGACACAGTAGACTGGTTCACGGCTTCAAGCGTGGCGTTGAATAGCCGTATCTCAGGTATCTGGCTTGAGATTATCTGCATTGAAGGGCCTGCGCCCCCCCCTTCTCCATACGCAACAACAGGAATATCCAGCAAACAGAGAAGCAAACAGGCTATGAAGGTTCTTGACATGTGCAATCCTTTCCTCGACAACAATTTTTACTTGTTAACATATCATTCTTGGTCAATCAAGAATAACAGAAGCACCACAGGTAAGCACATGCAATATAGCCACAAAATAATGATATTTAGCAAGAAAAATAATAATAGTACTTGATTGAACGCCCCATGCCTGACGATGGATTTATCGGGAACTCAGACAGACCCTGAATTTATTACAAATTTTTGCTAAATTCTTTCGAGATTACAAAAATGATTTCAATATTGAACGGGCATGCTCCGACCTGATACACACCAGAAAAGAATATACGTCCGGAACACATTCGCAATGACGTTTTCAGTCATCTGTAGAAACAGCGTTAACAGTAGCACCCTGCCCTGTTACATAAGGTAGAATTATTGATGTACTATTTACAAGTAACAATTACCACACCAACAGTATCAACGTGCATGTTGACACGGCTTACAAGCTTGTAAACAAGTCCATTCCCTCAGGCTCTATTGACGACAACCTGCCCGGAGTTTCAGTGAAACTTTGATACTGACGCACGTAGCGCAATCACCAGGCCATTAAGCTGCTCGCTGGAAGATGCCGTTTGCTGCGTCCCCGCCGAAGTCTGCTCAGTGGATTCGCCGATGGATTGAATGCTCTTGTTAATGTCCTCGGCAACCGCGCTCTGTTGCTCTGCGGCTTCTGCAATCTGCGCATTCATCGTATCCAGTGTTGATACTGCCCCTGAAATTTCCGCCAACGCCTCCGCACCATCTTCTACCTGGGTACTGCTTTCTTCCGCTTGCGACTTGACTTGATTCATGACATTCACCGCAGACACTGTATTCGCCCGCAATGCTTCGATCATATTCTGGATTTCTTGCGTTGATTGCTGCGTACGACTGGCCAATGTTCGCACTTCATCTGCCACCACTGCAAAACCTCGACCTTGCTCACCCGCACGCGCCGCTTCAATCGCAGCATTCAAAGCCAGCAAATTAGTCTGCTCAGCAATACCTCTGATAACATCCAGAACGGTACCGATACTCTCGGAATCGGAACGCAAACTATCTACCGCCCCGGCGGCATCATCGATGCTGCGAACCAGAGAATCCAGCCCGCCAATGGCCTCTGTTGCCAGCAGGGCTCCACCCTGCGCCTGGCTTTTGGCATGGCTGGATGCTTCTGCCGCGCGCTCTGCATTGGCAGCAACCTCATGAAAGGTGGACGTCATCTCGTTCATGGCTGCCGCCACCTGCTCGGTTTCGCTTTGCTGTTGCTGCAGACAGGTATCAGTTTCATCGCTGACATGCTTGAGACGAACAGCGGCATCATCGACTTGTTGTGTCGCATACCCGATTTCAGAAAATGCTTCTTGTAAGGTATTTGCCATCTCGTTCATATTCTCGGCGATTTGTGCAACCATATCCTTGCCCGCCAGTTCACAGCGACTACTGATATCTCCCTGCGAAAGCGCCTTGGCCATCGCTGATATGGGCTGTAATTTCTTCAGTAGTTGGTAATAAACCACCATAATATTAGCAATCGTGACGAAAATTCCGCCGCCGATACAGGCCATAAAAAAGGCCAGCCTGTCCTTTTGCTCGATACCCAGTATTGGCTCAAGAATGACCGGGAACACAACCCCGACAACAAGGCCGATACTTAAAAAGGAAAAGAAAATACGGCGCAGAACCCCCGAGCTTCCCATAAATTGTGAAATTACATTCCCTGACATATCTAGATACCCTGTAAATTAGGTTTTTGGTCTAAGTGATATCGGCGTTTCAGATCAAACCTTAATACCAGCGCACAATTTATATACCATTTTTATTGCATGGAATAGCGGGCGCTTTAATCTGTATCCCTGCCAAACAAAATTAATTGAGTCTTTTGCTCAATTTTCCAAATTTAGCGCCGACACAAGGATTACACTCAATCCAAATGAACACAGAAAGGAACTAAAATGAAAAAACGTGTCCACTTCGCAAGCATCCTGTTATTAACATGCACAGCCTTCCCTGCTATTGCAGATATTGTCATGGGCGTGTTTCCAAGACGACCGATATCGGTCACCCACAAGGCGTTCACGCCACTGGCTGAGAAACTTGAAAAGGAACTGGGTGAAAAAGTACAACTGGTTATAGCAAAAGATTTCAAATCCTTCTGGGCAGGCGTAAAAAGCAAAAAATATGATCTGGTACATTACAATCAATATCATTACCTGATTAGTAAAAAACTGGGTTACCAGGTCATTGCCGCTAACGAAGAGTTTGGTAATAAAGTGATTGCCGGCTCTCTCTCTGTTAGAAAAGACAGTGGCATTAAAACCGTCGCGGACCTCAAGGGCAAAACCATTCTCTTTGGTGGCGGCAAAAAAGCCATGGGCAGCTATATCGCGCCAACTGCCATTCTTAAAAAAGCGGGTCTGGAAGCTGGCAAGGACTACACGGTCAAGTTTGCCAAGAATCCTCCCAGTGCGGTTATTGGTGTGTTCAACAAGGCTGCCGACGCAGCCGGTTCAGGCAATGTCATCCTGCAAATCAAGGGTGTCAAAGCGAAAGTCGATGTATCACAAATGACTATTCTCGCGGAAAGTGAAAGCTTTGTTCATCTCCCATGGGCCGTCAAGTCAGATATGAATGCTGACAAAGTGAAGAAGATCCAGGCGACTATGGCTTCTCTTAAAGGCACAGCCGATGGTGATGCAATCCTTAAATCTGCAAAGGTTACTAATTTCCAGGTCGTCACAGATGGTGATTTCGCCAAAGTCCGGGAAATTACTAAATTTGCAATTGGTGAAGACCTGTAGTCTTTACGAGTAAGCTGGCACACCAGGGATGGTCAGTTTCACACAATTATCCAGGTAATGAATAATGTTTAATAATTTAACAAGCAAATTCGGTTTAACCATCAAATTTATACCGCCCATTATTGTCGCTATTTTAGTCAGTATGCTGGCCGGCGCACAATTCATGATCAATGAAGCCGAACAAGCCAATACAGATCAACTGAGCATCGCTGAAAATGCATTTAAAGCAGAACAGCATCATGCCAGCGAAGCGCTCAATAAAGCACTGCAATCTAAAGCTGACAGCATCGGTCGCTTTATGTCAAAAACTGCTGTCGATTTCATCCTGTCATATGACTTCACTGCCTTGACACAATTCCAGGCAGAAGCTGGTAAAGACTCGGATGTATCCTTTGCCGCCTATTTAAAACCCGACAAAACTGCCATGACGGCTTTCAAAAAACCCCAGGCTGCCAATCAAATTCTCGAGTTCCAGTACCCTATCCTGAATGAAGGAGATACTATCGGATTCGTTTTATTAGGTATGTCAACGAAATCCATCAACGACGGTACAAGTAATGCACAAAAGCGCATAGACTCAGCTATTCAATCAGCCAAGCTTTCATCCGAAAGCTCAATGACACGCTTCATCACTATCATGAGCATTGATATGATCGCCATCATTGCCATTGTTTCCATCGTTATTTACCTGTTATTTCAATTCAATATTGTTCGCCCCCTGCGTGAAACCCGAACATTAATACAGGGGTTGGCTGAAGGTGAGGGCGATCTGACCGTCCATTTGCCAGTAAAAAACAGCGATGAGATCAATACACTGCATATACAGATCAATGCGTTCATCGAGTCTTTACGCCTCATGATAGAGAGCATTGCGGCGGAGATAACTCGCCTGGACCAGGAAGCCGATACCCTTCATCAACACAGTTCTGAAATGTCACTCAATTCAAGCAGGCTGAATGATAATACGACACAAGTCGCCACTGCCATGAATGAAATGAGTGCGACCGTACAGGAAGTTGCTCGCAGCTCTTCAGAAGCAGCACAGGCTGCAGAAAATGGTCGTGCAGAAGCCAACCAGGGGCAGGAAGTGGTGAAAACAGCTATTAATGGCATCGCCACACTATCCACTGAAGTCGAGAATGCCGCCAATGTAATTACCAAGCTGGCAGAAAACAGTGAGCGTATCAGTACCGTCCTGGATGTTATCAATGGCATTGCCGAGCAAACTAACCTGCTGGCACTCAATGCAGCCATTGAAGCCGCACGTGCTGGTGAACAAGGCCGCGGATTCGCAGTGGTCGCAGACGAAGTACGTACACTCGCCTCTCGCACACATGAGTCAACACTGGAAATCAGGGAAATGATCGACTTGGTACAAAGCTCAACCAAGGATGCCGTTCATGCCATGTCTCAAGGCCAGGATGCTGCTAAAATCAGCGTTACCCAGGCAGAAGCGGTGGGCACCTCTCTGCGATCGATTATCGAGAAGGCCACCCTGATCTCTGACATGAGTACGCAAATAGCCAGTGCTGCAGAACAACAAAGCAGCACAACAGAAGAAATCAACCGAAATATTGATACCATCAATGAGATCAGTGGTGTTTCATCGGCCACTGCTGTTGATACTACAAAATCAAGTTCGGAAATCACCGATATGGCGGCAAGACTGAATAATCTGGTCTCTCAATTTAAAATCTAGAATCTGCGCTACCCACTTCCATGTGCTCTCGCGCATTAAGCACATCCTTGTGTAAAAAAAAGCCCCGCTTCTGCGGGGCTTTTTATGCAAAAAATTTATTCACTTTCACCTTTCGGCGCTTCTCCTTTGACAACACTTCCGAGGGCAGTTTCAATTTCACCCGGAGCACACATAATTGAGAAGAAGCTATTATCACCCACCATACTTAAATCAGGAAAACTTTGCGCAATACGGAACTTGGCATGCAAGGCAATAACGTCCTTACCGGAAACCATTAGTTCATAAGGCAAATGGGTTGCTGATTTGATGTCGGCGAAATCAATTTTATTCATAATAAACTCGTCGCCACTACACTCACGTGTCATGGCTACACCAAAAACGCTCTCTTGCTTACCCGGTATATCAATTCGATAAACCCTGGAGGTGCCACCCCAGCCTGCTTTTAGCCCTGCCTCTACTGCCTTGATCGCTTCCTCATAACTGGCAAAGCTTTTTAACTCATAGCGATCATCAAAATAGGGCATGAAGATCTTGTAATGGTATTTACGCAAGTCCTCAGCCGTTAAACCTTTGGCACCAAAATCTTTCTCTTTACCCAGTGCTTGCTGTAATTGCTGCGCGACCACTGACAAGTCACCTTTCATCCGATAAACATTAGCCATGTATACAGGGTTGGTATATGCCACCTGAACCTGTCCCTTGACCTGGGATACTGCTACCCGCTGCATAGCACCAAAACCACCAAAGTCAGATGCACCCGCATTTTTTTTAAGTTCATCATTTGTCACAATAATAACAGTCGTACCCTTATACGGACTATATTCACCGACAACCTCAAAACCCGCTGATTGCAAAGACGAGCGCGTTTTACCCACAATATCGGTATAATTACCTGCTTGCTGGGAAGCCAGCACATGCGGCTTCAACATGGCATCCGCCCAGGCTGTAGATAGCGTCATGAACAGCAGAGCTAATAACGACGGCAAATAAACTCGACATAAAGAATGATTTAATCGCATTGCATTTCTCCAAATAAGTTCAATAAATGAAAAAGGCCGTGTATAACCACGGCCTTTTTCAACTCACAAAGTCATGAGACAGACTTAGAAACTTTTACCGTAAGCTACACCAAAGGCATTCTGACTCATACCAATATTGGCACCGCCTGCATTCTGCGCACCCGGGAAAGTTACCGTTCCAGTACCAGTCACAGTATTATCAAATGCATGCATGTAGTAACCGGTTAATTCGCCTCCACCATTCATTGTCCAGGTGAAGCCCAGTGTCGCATGATCTTCTACAACCGCTGGCGCGATAACATTAAACAATGTTTCACTCGATGGAATGGGTTGACTACCATGATTCCAGCCTGCACGAATCACCAGATCCTTGTTGACCTGGAAATTTGCCCCGAGTTTGTAAATAGTCATGTCGTCCCAACCGAAACCAGGACCATTAGTTGTACCTAATTGACCACCAACAAAGCCGTTATTCACATTGGCAATAGATTTAACTTGTGAATATTTAATTTGCTCTACATCAAATGCCACGGTCATTTTTGGCGTTGCCTTCCAGCTCAGGCCAAAGGCATAGTTAGCCGGAATATCGAAATCACCACCTTCAGCGAACAGCTCGTTGTAATCTGAAAATGCCTGCATTTTCGTTTTAGGCTGATAAGAGAATCCTGCCGATACATTATCGGTTAACTGACCTATCCAACCCACTCGGAACCCCACACCAAAGGAATCATCATATCCCTGATCAGTTAATCCGGCAGTAGGGCTAGGAGCGCAACCACTAGGCTTCAAAGCACAAAAATCACTCAAACCCTTAGCTTCAAATCTCTGATAAACCACGTTAACTGAAACACCGAAAGAGTTCTTATCGTCTAACTTGATCGAAAGAGTGGGTGAAATAAACAATTGCGCCAAATCTATCCCTGTATTCGTACCCATAGTACTTGCCGAGAAAATTTGGCTACTGTATGAAGTATTCATACCACCATTGCCAAATACAGAAACACCGACCGACATATTATTATCAATCATCCGGTTATAACCGAACTCTGGAATCACAAACCATTCTTCTCCAAAGCCACTACCATTACCATCATAAGTGGCAAGTGTATTCGTTGTAGTTTGCGTACCCCATGCTGTTGTCGCAGTACGATCCGGGATAAAAACCTCTGCGCCTGCATCCCATCGATTACCAACCAGCACCATGCCAGCAGGGTTTGTCGCTGCGGCTAGTGAATCCTGGGGTAAAGCAACTCCTGCGCCTGCCATTCCTTTAGCTTTGCTTCCATATCCATGAGCGAAATAACCATTGGTAGCCTGCGCCTGAAATGATATAGCAGCGCAACTGGTAATGATGGCAATGACAAGTGATTTTTTTAACAATTTATTCATCACGAAGTGACTCCTGATATGATGCTGCATTATGCAGCTTATATAGTTGTAATTAGACAACACGAAAATAACTGTGACGTAATATTTACAGGCAACTTGCAATATGTCAACGATTATATTCAATACCGTCAGGTAAGAATATTAATAACAGATATTCTGGAAAATCATCAACAAATTAACGTCTGAAGAGTGACTGAAAAGACAAGGAAATTTGTGACCAAATCATCTTCAGCTCATCGAAAAACAATAAATAATACGTGGTAGGACCTAAATAACAAGACTTCCACAGACCGACCTCTGCCAGCTACTCGGTATAATGAGGAGCTCAATGCCTGGATTCGTTTGACGGGTTATTATCTGTAGATAAATTTTATTCATAGACATAAAAAAAGCCGATCCTGCAGGATCGGCTTTTTTATAGCGTGCAATATAATCTCAATAATCAAATATACAAGGTAATATCTGAATCACCTGCAAATTCGAAGAATGTAGCCGCACCGCCAAACTCCAGCCCATCGATGAAATCCGATGTGGGCATATCAAATAAATCAACCGTCATCTGACAGGCAATCATTTTGACTTCAGCTTCTGCACACAGATCTCTTAGCTCATCAACGCTGGCAACGCCTTTGGATTTCATCTTGTTTTTCATCATCGATGTCATCACTGCTTCCATGCCGGGAATAGCTGTGCCCAATACAGGGAACCATTTATCCATCCCCATCGGCATAGGCATACCAGGATTACCGAGAGGAGACACTTTCAGTTTGAGCTTCTTCTTCAGCAACTGTAAACCATAGAAGGTAAAAAAGATCTGAACTTCATATCCAAGTGCTGCAGCTGTAGAAGCCAGTATAAAAGGCGGATAGGCCCAGTCCAGGGTACCCTTGGTAGCGATAATCGCGAGTTTCTTTGCGTCCGACATGGAACAACCTCACTAATATTTAAAATCTAAAGTGAAAACAACTCAAGAACTCTGAATAGAATCAGGATTTCTTGATAAGAAAATAAAACTTGCCGCCTTCTTCTTTAGACTCCATCAG
>Ga0316205_10003396_pt1 | contig 15127 bp, 11 predicted proteins | sample 3monthpyrite_MG_FD_204941 | JGI IMG/M metagenome (GOLD analysis project Ga0316205, IMG submission 204941) | Microbial mat bacterial communities from mineral coupon in-situ incubated in ocean water Damariscotta River, Maine, United States -... | ecosystem: Environmental > Aquatic > Marine >... | reverse complement strand
CCAAGCAGATCAAGGAAAAAGCGTATACTTTTGAAGTGCTGAGTGATCTGGATGACGCGGTCATGAAAAATTATGGCCTCTACTATAAGTTGTCTGATGAATTAGTTGCTTTGTATAAAAGCAAAGGGTTGGATGTGGAGCAATACAATGGCAAGGGCAGGGTCGCATTACCCGTGCCAGGCACTTTTGTGATTGCTAAAGATGGCAAGGTCATAGGCGCCCATGCAGAACATGACTACAAGGAACGCATGGAGCCGTCAGAAATAATCAATATTCTGAAGCGCTGATGGGTATGCGAAATAGACGGATCTTGTGAGATCTGGCTAACACAAAAATTGTCCCGATGGCCATACCTACCAGGTGTGCCTCGGGCACACTGGGCCATAAGGTGTGCGTAAAAATAGCCTGTTGGCTAAAGAGTTCGACCAGGTTTTTAAGCAGGGCCAATGCCAGTATCACCAGTAGTGCAGGTGAGCGGTATTGCTGCCATAAGGCTATTGTGCCCGTGACCAGTAACGTGTTGAGAATGCCGGATAGGCCGCAATAGGCCTGTAACTCAGGCAAGTAAATGCCCATCCAGATTGACATAAGCAGTGATGCCAGTATCAGTTCAGTGAACATCCTTCGTCGTAGTTGTGCTTCAAATAAACTACCCAGAATGAACAATGCACTGATATTCCATAGAGCGTGCTGGTTGTCACTGTGTAGCCAATGTCCGCTGACCAGTGTCCACCATTCTCCTTGGCTTACAGCCTCTCGACTAACGACCCATGCTTCGGGTGCAGGCCCCAATAAAAAGTAGGCCAGCGTTGCCAACAGGCTCAATAATAAGGTACGCCATGGCAGCGTGTAGCTGCCATGGCGTGAGGGGTTGCCGTTTTTAAGCGGCATGTTGTCGCTTCCTGCGGATATTGACGATCACAGTTGCGGCCAGTAAGCCGAACAATGCCAGTGACCATGGGTCGATAGCACCACCGCCACCAAAACTAGGACGTGGTGACTTGTACATCGGTTGCTGTGTATCCACGCGTCGTGGTGTTGCAGGACGTGCCTGACGTTGCTGCTGGGCAGCATGTTCGACAGCCAGACGTTGCTTGTTGCTACGCTCGATTTTGCGTGTAGCAAAGACTTCGTCACGCATAACGACCATGGAAGTGTAATCCGTTACCAGGCCGTACTCGACTCCCAAATCGACAATGGCTTGCTTGATGTCCGCTTTTTCACCGAAGTTATTGATTTCCTCAATCATGTCTTCAATGCTGGCATAACCCCACAGGCGCTCAATCTCAGGGTTTTCATTGCTGCTGGACGGGAAGTTAAAGCTGGTCTGGTAGCTTTTAGGTTGACCTGAAATTTTGCCGTTGATTTCAACCTTGGCTTGACCGTCACCCCAGTAGTGCCCAAACAGAACCAGTTGTTGTCCGCGATACAAACTGCCGATTTTTTGCGGAGTAATGTCAGCTGTTTTAACGCCACTGATTTTTACCTTAACGCCATGCAGTGCTTCATGCGTGACTTTGCTGCTGGCTTTAAGTATTTGACCAACGATGTCATCACTATTTGAGATACTGATGGCAAAACCACCCGACTCACGAGTCATGGCTTCCAGCATAGGACGATTACTACTGTTGCCCATGATCATGGTAAACAGACGAATATCCTTTTGCTTAATCAGTTCAATGAATTTTCGTTGATGCGTTTCGCCTACATTTGCAACACCATCGGTGACTAATACAATCGCACTAGTACGGTCTGCATCAATGTGTTTGATGCCATTCGCTAAACCTTGATACAGGTTAGTACCGCTATTGGGTTGAATAGCAGCGACCTTATCACTGTAGTATTTGATCATGTTGGGTGTTGCATTGATGTAGCCAGGAGTGAGATCAGACGCCTGGTTATTAAACAGCACGATACGAAAGCGGTCATCGGCACGCATTTTTTTCAGTGTGCGTTGAACGCCATCAGCCAGTGTTGAAAATTTTCCCTGCATGGAACCGGAAATATCCAGAACGAATACCCAGTCCTTACCTTTGTTGATGGGTTTCAGGTCTTCACCAGGAGTGACTACCATCATGAATGTACCTCGTTCATTAGCATCAGGTTTATAAGTCACCAAATCGACACTTCCAGGCAGGCCTGGTTTGTGACGCCAGTAAACGACCAGGTCTTTATCCAGGGTATAAGCAGCCTGACTTTGTTGTGGATTAAAATTCACTGCAGGTTGAGAGTTTCCTCTTTCCAATGGGTGGTTAGTACTGACAGTACCCGGAGTCACAGATGATTTTTTTACAGCATCATCAGATGCATTTGATTGAGTCAGGTTAGCCGCTACAGTCTTGCTGGTTTGCTGACCAATGGTTACATTCCATTCACCGGCGCTTTGCTGTTTGATCGTCGCATTGCCATTGTTAGGCACGCGTACCGCATCGACCGGATAAGCTGACTTGATCTTCAAGTTAAAATTAAACTTGTTAGTGACCTTGTCATTCGCTGTCCAGAAAGCCAGCTTTTCTTCATCCACGCCACCTTCTTCCAGCGGGTAAACATAACGACCAATACCCGTATCAATATGGGCAGGCTGTAAATACACTAACCGTACTTGTGTATCCTTGCCTGCACGAACGGGTGAAACCATGGCTTCAAACGTTTTGTAGCTGTCTTTTTCTGTCAGGCCTGCATCACGCCCGGCTTTTTTCTCTTCTTCATAAACCTGACGAGCCTTTTTCTTTTCCAGTACTTCGCCAGTGACCGGTTTTCCATCGATCCATAGCGTCATCTCAGCGACTGAGCCATGCTCAGGAACCGGAAACGAATAACGTGCTTCAAGATCTTGTGAATGGGGGTTATGGAACATCTGATCAACCTGGGTGATTGCGTAACCGTCTTCTATGGTGACGGTGACTTCGTGATCCCGTATTTCCAAAGCGGGAAGGTTGCTTTGGGTAGGGGTTAACAAGCCAGCCGAGAAAGCGGGCTGTATATTCATCAGGCACATGGCCATCAACATGTATTTGCTGATGGTGTTGAGCAATGATGTTTCTGTATTCATGGTAGTTCTCCTTATGTGATAACACATAATCTATTGATAATGTTAAATATATTATAAAAAACACTGTTCAATTAAGTATTAAATAATAACCTCTACGAGGCATATTTGGATTTAATGAACACTGTTCAGTTAATGTATAGCATAGAATTGAACATTGTTCAATAAATAGCTATAATTAATTTATCTTTATTATAAATAGGGGGCCTTATGGCGCGCCGAAGTGACCACAGTCGTGACGAGATCAAGGAAATGTCCCTGCAGGCTGCCGAACAATTAATTAATGAGCGAGGCTATAAAGGACTAAGCGCACGTAAGGTAGCGGCTGAAATTGGTTATACAGTCGGCACACTTTATCTGGTGTTTAAAAATCAAGATGAATTCATTCTTCATATCAATAGTCGAACACTGGACGAGCTGTATAAGTCCATGCAAGTCACCATTGATGAGTATCAGCATTCTCCGGATTGTGTGAATGCACTCTGCCGAACTTATTATGATTTTGCTTTAAGTCACACTAATCGTTGGTTGCTCATTTTTGAGCATGCTTTACCTGATGACAATCGTTTGCCGGCGTGGTTTGAAGAGCACATTCGAAAAGGTTTTGAAATGTTGGAAATGTTATTACAGTCTAAAGTTGATGCGCATGATCAACAAGAAATTAACAAGGCTGCACGCGTTTTATGGAGCAGTATTCATGGTATTTCTATGTTGGCAGTCACTCGTAAATTGGACGTAGTGGGTGTTGAATCAGTCTATGAGTTGATTGATTCATTGGTAGACAATTACTTGGCAGGGTTAAAGCTGAACAGTAAAAACATTAAAGGGCAGGTTTGATTATTCAGGCAGGCGGTAATACGTTTTTTAAATGTAATGCTATTTATTGTTAATCATGAAACTTTCTTATGAAAGATTATCTACTGAGCTATTTTGCGAGCTCAGTAGATAGCAGATAGTGCTTGGACAGATAGAGAAAACTAATTTTTTAGTTAGCGTTTGTAAATTGCTATGGTGCTATTGTTGTCACCTTCACTAACGTGTTTAAGTATCACTTCACTGGTCCCTTCAGCCGCTAGAACACTATTTAATATAGAAGGGTCTATATTGCCGGAATAGGCGAATTCCACAAGGCATGCATTTGATCGGCAGTCTTTGTTTGTGATAGCAATAGAGTCTATATTTAATTCTTTAAACCGCTGCTCAACATTTGCAAGTGAGGTGTCCATTTCAGACGCCCAGTTTGAATCGTATTCTTCCTGAAGAACATTGTCCTTTAATGTATCGAATTGAACAAGGTCGTTTTCTTCATTGGTAAAATTAATCTCTTCCTGATCTATTTGTTCTGATGATTTAAGTTCACGTGAAGTTGTATCTGTATAAGATAGATCGTCAGTAATATTAGCAGCGTTATACGTTAAGGTTGATAACTCGTGTTGTACTGCCTCATAATTTTCTTGCAGCTGCTGTTGACGATTCATTAACATGCTGATGGAGTTTTTTAATTCCATCACTAAAGTGTCTATGTGTTTTTCTGAATTCAATGACCTGCTTAGGGCATGGTCATTCTGACCATGCCCGGACTGATTACTTGTATAAACAAAATATAAAGTAACTGATAGCAGCAGGATCATGGTAAATAGAAAAACATGGATAAGATTGTTTTTAATTAACATGATCATGTTTCCTTAGTTATCTTGTCTATACCGGACGCCATACATAGTGTCGCCCGAATTCAGTACGCATAGGACATCTGCATAACCCGCATAGTATTGTGTGGGTAATGTTATGCTGACGCTCTGGTTTGAAGTAGTGTCAGATGCGAAACCATAGCTGAGATTAGAAGGTGAGCCATAGTTGCTTGTGCTACTGATATTGCAAAATGGATCAGCTCCACTTGCGCTGATGCGTTTCATACGAACGTACACATTATTAATCGTATTGGTGCCGACTTCTTTGGTTAATGGACAGCGCACAACTGCCGTTCCTCCATTTGCTTTTAAGCCACCACCTGAAGAAACTGTATTTCCCAAAACAGCTTCGCATGATCCTGTTGCAGAAATGGCCCAGTCTTCTGCGTGAGCCATGTTGGCTACCAGGCAGGATAAAATCAGGGCTCCTGTTTTTAAAAAAATAATATTTTTGGTGTTCATTTAATTCTCCTTGTCATTATTTGAAAACAACGCTTTAGTGATATGATTGTTAATGCGTGGTCTATATTGTGTGAAGCAGAAAAACAAGGCAGTGAAAATAATTACGGGTTTTGTGTGTGATTTTCACGCTTTAACACTAAGCGGTTAATCCATGTTTGTTGTCGCGCAGTGTGAGTTGTTGATTTTCAAAACAAGCAAGCTTAATGCTTTAGAAGGGAAGTTACGGCAGTAAGTTTGCGGCTTCTTCTCGGGTATAAAATTGTTCGTTTTTCAAAAAACCTGAGATAACTGATGGCTTCACCAGGATGATGTCATTGTGCGAATCTTTTTTTATGGCTAGTTCATCGGGTAATCCATTGAGTATATGAATGGCTGCTCGCGAGCCATCTTTATTTCTGGATACATATATTTTTTTGGTTTCTGAATCAAAAAATGCCGGGGAAAATCCCAGGGAGTGATTCTCTTGACTGCGACCACGTGTGTTTTTGAAGGCAATATTCTCTTTTGTCAGTTTTTCCTGGCAGAGATGTCGTTCTGGTAAATTGGTCTCGTTTTTAGTCATGGTTAAAACACCCAATGTGTATTTTTTTCATTGATTACAATGTAATACTAGGGCATAAGGCTAGAGTTGATAGCGCAAATATTGGCGGGAATTGTGTGTGATATTCACGACTGGATTGATGAAGAAAATAATGAAGTGGTACTGATTACAGGCTGAGCGTTGATAGGGATGTAGCGGGTGAAAATGGTAAGCTAGATTAGCGAATGCAGGATGTACTTTAATCCTTTACGAGATCAACAGCCTGTTCACGCGTGTAGAAATCTTTATCCTTAACAAACCCTGGTATGACCGATGGTTTTACCGCAATAATTTTATTTTGCGCGTCTCTTTCTTCGATTAAAAATTCAGGCAGGCCATCCAGTAAATGAACAGCGGCTTGTGTACCATCTTTATGGCAGGATAAATAAACGATCCCCGTTTCGTTATCACGGAATGCGGGTAGAAAACCATGAGACCGATTTTCCTTGCTGACTCCGCCTGTACCGGAGAAGTCACTGTTTTCCTGCTCCAGTTTCTCTATGCATAAATGCAGGCCAGTGGTTTGTGGGCAATGAGTTGTCATTGGTAAATACTCTTCTTTGTTAAGATGGCATCATATTAAGTTACCTTTACTGAATGCAAGCTGAATGCCATTCAGTAAAATTACCTTTATAAAAATGTGCTATATTGAGCGAGATATCGTGCTTGTGGAGATAAATCCCTGGGGAATATAAGTAAACCTTGCTATGATAGCGCGCTATTTCCGTTCGACTAATTTTGAGGTTCCTATGTTCACATTGGGTTGTGCCAGTCGTGTGTGTTTTCGTAATGAGATTCTATCAGGCCTGACGGTTGCGCTGGCCCTGGTGCCTGAAGCTGTTGCGTTTGCATTTGTCGCAAATGTGCCGGCCATGGTTGGGCTGTATGCGGCCTTCATGGTGGGGTTGCTGGCTTCAATATTTGGCGGTCGCCCTGGCATGATTTCAGGTGCCACTGGAGCCATGGCCGTGGTGATGGTCGGTTTGGTTGCTGATCACGGTGTTGAGTATTTGTTTGCTGCGGTCATTCTTACGGGTTTGTTCCAGATAACCGCAGGAATATTGAGGCTGGGTAAGTTTATTCGTATTGTGCCGCACCCTGTCATGTTGGGTTTTGTTAATGGCCTGGCAATTGTCATTTTCTTGTCGCAGCTACAGCATTTTCAGGTCGGGCCAGAGGGTGCCAAGGAATGGATGGACGGCAACGTTTTATGGATTTTCCTGGGACTGGTGGCGTTGACCATGGCTATTATTCAATATCTTCCCAAGCTGACCTCGGCGATTCCTTCATCACTGGCTGCGATTGTCGTGGTGTCATTGCTTGTGATTGGTTTAAATGTGGATACTAAAACAGTAGGCGACCTGACTTCATTAAAAGGTACTCTGCCATCGTTCCATTTGCCTGGTGTTGATTGGAACTTGGAGACCTTGCTAATCATCTTGCCCTATTCTGCCATCCTCGCCGCCATCGGGCTGATTGAGTCTTTGTTGACCCTGAATTTGATCGATGATCTGACCAATACGCGGGGTAAAGGTAATCGTGAATGTGTGGGCCAGGGAATCGCTAATACTGTTACTGGTTTTTTTGGTGGCATGGGTGGTTGTGCGATGATCGGACAAAGCATGATCAATGTGAATTCAGGCGGACTTAAGCGCATGTCGGGCGTGGCAGCGGCGCTTTTTCTACTGAGTTTTATCTTGTTTGGTTATAAGTTGATCGAACAAATTCCTTTGGCTGCTTTAGTTGGTGTTATGTTCATTGTTGTCATGGGTACCTTTGAATGGTCTAGCCTGCGTGTGATTGGCAAGGTTCCCCGGAGTGATGTATTTGTGTTGGTCCTGGTGTCCGCTGTTACCGTTGCGACGGATCTTGCCATGGCGGTTGTTGTCGGTGTCATTGTGTCAGCATTGGTGTTTGCGTGGGAGCATGCCAAGCATATTGATGTGAAGGATTATATTGACGATAATGGCTCTCGAGTATATGAACTCAGTGGGCCGTTATTTTTCGGTTCAGTGAAGAATTTTCGTGATTTTTTTCATCCGGAAAATGACCCGGATGACGTTATTATCGAATTTCAGGATTCCCGTGTCGTGGATCACTCCGCTATTGAAGCGATCGATAATCTGGCGGAAAAATATATCAGGGCTGGCAAGAAACTGCATTTACGACATCTCAGTCCGGAATGTAGGGATTTGTTAAAGAAGGCGGGTGACCTGGTAGAGGTTAACGTCATGGAGGATCCGCGTTATCATATTGCTGACGATCAGATAGCATAAGTTTTAGATTTAATAAATGTGGTGAACATATGGAACATAATCACGAAGAACTCTGCGGCATCATCAACGGTCAAACAGGCCAGGTTGCCTGGCCTGAGTTGGAAAGGCATTTTGCTCGCGGTGTACTGATAAAAGTAGCATCAGAGCTGGATCTGGTGAAAGTGGCCAGCGCCGTGGTTGAGGATGATAAAAATGCGGTTAGTGAATGGATGGAGTCTTCAAAAATTGCGCATGCTGATGAAAATCATGCCAAAGACTGGACCATACGCCAGCCCCAGTTCTGGGCGGTTGTAGCTGCTCCCTGGGTGCTCGTTCAGGAAATTGGCTGATTCGGCTTTATTTTAGTGGTATCCTGCCGTCAAGTTGCATAGGAAAATGCGACCAATATAAACAGGGATGATTGAAAATATTTGTTATTTCTCACCTGACTGTGATGTCGTTTTGATTTCCTTGTTTTAATATGATCTATATTTAGGCTGGCTTAATACTGTCTTTCGTAAAAGGGGAAGAGTTAAGCCTCTGTAAATTAAGGAATGTTATGTTATTCGTCGGGAAAATCTTTAAAATCCGTACTATTATACTGAGTTTTAAATCTACTCTGGGTAGAAGTAAGGGCTTGCTTGTCAGTAGCCTGTTTTCTGCGGTTTTGCTCAGTGCCTGTGGTGGCGGGGGTGGGGGTGGTACACCTGCTGCTACTTATCAGATTACCGGTACAATCTCCCCCACCAGTGGCTCAAGGATCGACAGTGATGTAAATGATCCGGCTTATGCCTTTGCAGCCAATGACACGATTAATGCTGCCCAGTTATTACCAAACCCGGTAATCTTGGGTGGGTTTGTCAGTACCAGTGGGTCTGGTTTATCAGGAAGTCGATTTGAACTCTTTGGGGATACAAAAGACTTTTTCCATGTGCAGTTGTTAGAGGGGCAGGTCATTAATTTGAATCTGGCTAATGTGAGTTCTAACCTGGATTTATTTTTATACAATGCTATTGGCAATCCAATTCTCAGCTCAACGTCTGGCATTGGGCTAAACGAAAGCATAACTGTGCCTGGTAGTTTTACGGGTGCTCGTGATTACTTTGTTGAAGTCAGGGCGATCGCAGGTGTTAGTAACTACACGTTAACGACGGGAATTTCCATCTCATCTGTTTCTAGTAGCGAGCTTGAGCAGGACTTTGTGCCTGGTGAAGTTATTGTGAAATTCAAAGACAATTTGTTACCGTCTGGTGTAAGTATAGATAGTCTGTCCATGCGTGCTGAATCAGTTAGTATGAAAGCAGTGGCTGGCGCACCCGGTAGAGATATGTTGATGAGATTAGGCGACGGTAAGCAGGTTGCGTCGATGAAGCAGGCACTGGGTATAGCTCAGAATGTCCAAGTCCAGGATGCTACTTTACAGCAAAAAATAGATACGATTAACACGATGAAAGCGCTCTCGCAAAGAAATGATGTAGAGAGTGCGCGACTCAATTATATTTATCAACCCATGGCTACTCCTGATGATCCCTTATATGTATCTCAATGGCATTATCCTCTCATTAATTTACCTCAAGCATGGGATATTACACAGGGGTCTGACAGTGTCATTGTTGCAGTAGTTGATACCGGAGTTCTTTTAAATCATCCAGACTTTGTAAATGCAGATACCAGTAGTCAATTAGTGCCTGGTTTTGATTTTATCCGTGATGCAGATGTGGCTGCAGATAATGAGTCGGATAGCATAGTGGGCGATATAGATTCTAACCCCAATGATCCTGGCGATCAGGCCTTTGGTTTTAGTAGTAGTTTTCACGGTACCCATGTAGCGGGCACTGTCGGTGCGTCTACCAACAATGGTGAAGGTGTTGCAGGGGTGGCTTGGAATGTAAAAGTCATGCCAATACGTGCTCTTGGCGTAGGTGGAGGCACTACTTATGATATTGAGCAAGCTATTTTGTTTGCATCAGGCTTACCAAACGATTCAGGAACTGTGCCTGCGCAAAAAGCAGATGTTATAAATCTTAGTCTTGGTGGCACAGGCGGTGCAGGACCAACCCCGTCTGCCTATCTACAGGCGCGAGCTGCTGGCACAATTATCGTTGCAGCTGCTGGAAATGAGTCTTTCGATGTGCCTATTTATCCCGCCTCTTATGATGACGCTGTTGTATCAGTAAGCGCCGTTGATTTAGGGAAAAACAGGGCGTTTTATTCCAACTTTGGTAGTCATGTAGATGTTGCAGGACCAGGAGGAGATAGCTCACAAAATCTTAATGGAGATAGTTTTCCTGATGGTGTTGTAAGCATATTAGGATCTGACGCGTCGTCCCCTTTAGCATTTACTTACGGACTGAAGCAAGGGACGTCAATGGCTACTCCTCATATAGCGGGAATTGCTGCGCTAATGAAGTCTGTGCATAGTGGCTTGACCCCAACGGAATTTGAAAATGCTTTACAGAGTGGCACCATTACCGAAGATTTAGGAGCTACAGGGCGTGATGATTTGTTTGGTCATGGTTTAATTGATGCCTTGGGTGCTGTGCTCACGGCACAAGTGCTGAATGCAGGTGGTGTATTACCCGATAATCCCTTTATGGCGGTATCTCCTGGCTCACTTAATTTTGGAACCTCTGGTATCAGTGCTAAGCTTAACGTTCGAAATACTGGTAGTGGAGCTACGCCATTGACGATTACTTCAGTGACCAATGATTCAGGTGGCTGGTTAACACATGTTGCTCCCTCTGGTGGATTAGGCGATTATAGTTTTGTTGCTAACCGAAGTGGTCTGGCTGATAACAGTACTTATTCAGCAACAATAACTATTGTTTCATCCGTTAATACAGTTACTATTCCAGTAATAATGCAAAAAGCTACCGTACCGACAACTGATGATGCAGGGCGACACTACATGCTGTTATATCAAGTGAACGGGGCCACGGCTAGTCAGCAAGATAGCGCAAATGCTTTTAATGGTAGCTATAACTTCGGGTTTTCAGATGTAGCCGAAGGTGAGTATTATATTATCGCAGGGACTGATTTGAATAATGACGGATTTATTTGTAATGCTGGAGAAGCATGCGGAATCTACCCGGATAGTACACCTGATAGTCGAACGTTCACCTTGAGTGGAGATGTCAACAATGCTGATTTTATTTCAGGTTTCGCAAGCGGCCAATCTGCTAGTGCTTTATCAGCTTCATCACCGATAAAAATACCATCGAAGGGATTTCAGGTTAAAAGTCTTCAGCCCTGATCTAAGACCTTTGACGAGAATATATAATGACGATATTAAAGAATAAACAGGTAGTACCAGTGGTAATGTTGTTTCTGTTATCTGCCTGTGCAGGTAATGGTAATGAGCAGCCATCTAGCAAGCTCCCTGTTTTGTTGGTTTACTCAAGTGCTCACTGTGGCGTGACGTCCAGAGAACCTGTCTTATCAGTCATTACTTCGCAGCAGCAATTAAGTAACAATGTTGCAAAAGCTGGAATGATGGCAGGACAGCCACTTCCTGTAGGTGATATTTCTTTTAATAAAGATATGTTGCTACTGGTTAATATGGGACAAAAACCAACCGGCGGTTACGGTTTTAAGTTGGTTGATGGCAAATCAAGTTATCAGCAAGCCTGGGCGCACGTGCAACTCGAATGGAAAAGCCCTGCCAAAGGGATGATGCTCACTCAGGCATTGACCAGCCCCTGCGTGATGCTGTCGATTCCCCGTCAGGCTTATGCAGGCATTCGGGTCTTTGATCAATCGGGTGCGGCCCGCCTGGAGACATTACTAAAATAATTGATTGTGTTTTATATATCGCGTATAAAACCCATCATTAACCTTTCTTTTAAGCTAGAATTCAGCCGTTGAAATCCCCTGCCCAGAACAACAAGATCTTGATCCAATTTAACGATGACATTAACCAATGTCTTTATGTCGATAGGCCACGACTGCTTCGCTTGTTGGCTGAGATTAAAAAGAGAATATCGTCAGGAAAGCCAGCTGATCGATCAGTTGCTCGCTTAACTGAAAGTATTGGTGTTTCTTTGCAGCAAACATCATTGCGAGCAAACATTGCTTGTCAGCCAGTGTTTCCTGATGCGCTTCCCATTTCACAAAAACGCGATGACATTGCAGCGGCGATAGCCAGTGAGCAGGTGGTGATTCTTGCAGGAGAAACCGGATCAGGTAAAACCACGCAGTTACCGAAGATTTGTCTACAGTTGGGACGTGGGATACTGGGTCGAATAGGTCATACTCAGCCCAGGCGTATCGCGGCTAGAACGGTGGCGCAACGAATTGCTGATGAGATGCAAAGTGAGCTGGGTGGTTTGGTTGGGTACCAGGTGCGATTCCACGATCAGGTTCGACCAGAGTCACGAATCAAACTGATGACGGATGGAATTTTGTTGGCGGAAATTCATCGTGATCGTGATTTATTACAATACGACACGCTGATCATCGACGAAGCCCATGAGCGTAGTTTAAATATAGATTTCCTGTTGGGGTATCTTCCTCAGTTATTATTACGTCGACCAGAATTAAAGCTCATTATTACTTCTGCAACCATTGCCACTGAAAAATTTTCTCAGCACTTTAAAAACGCCCCTGTGATTGAAGTGAGTGGCAGGAGTTACCCGGTCGATGTGCTATACCGGCCTTTGTATGATGAAGACCCTGATAAGCAGGATCTTCAATTGCAGGAAGCTATATTGGCAGCGGTGGATGAGCTATCGCGAATTGACCGCGGTGATGTGCTGGTGTTTTTATCCACTGAGCGCGAAATTCGTGACATGGCAGAGGCCTTGCGTAAGCACCATCCAGTGGGTACTGAAATATTGCCCTTGTATTCTCGTTTGTCCGTCGCTGAACAGAATAAGGTGTTTCAAACGCATTCACGCCGTCGTATTGTGTTGGCTACTAATGTGGCAGAAACATCTTTGACCGTACCGGGTATTCGTTATGTGATAGATCCTGGCATGGCCCGTGTCAGTCGCTATAGCTATCGTAGTAAAGTTCAACGACTCCCTATCGAGAAAATTTCACAAGCTTCGGCAAATCAACGTAAAGGTCGGTGTGGGCGCGTTAGTGCGGGTGTGTGTGTGCGGCTCTATGATGAGGATGATTTCCTTCAGCGTCCCGAGTTTACAGAACCAGAAATACAACGAACTAATCTCGCTTCAGTAATCCTGAACATGAAAACCTTGGGTCTTGGTGACGTAGAAGTGTTTCCGTTTATGGACCCTCCAGATCAGCGATTCATTAATGATGGCTATCGTTTGCTATTCGAGTTAGGAGCGGTAGATAAACAGCGCAAGTTGACGGCGATGGGTAAAGAGATGTCACGTTTATCGATTGATCCTCGTCTCGCTCGCATGATTCTTCAGGCTCGACAAGAAGGTTGCTTGAAAGAAATGCTGGTCATTGTTTGTGCGTTGGAAATACAGGATCCACGCGAACGCCCAATGGATGCACAGCAGAAAGCAGACGAGGCGCATAAGAAATTTATTGATGAAGGATCTGACTTCAGGACATTAGTAAATATATGGTCAAGTTATCAATTGCAGAAAAAAGCACTATCAAATAATAAATTGCGAAAATGGTGTGGACAGTCTTTTCTGGCATCGAGGCGTATGCAGGAATGGCGTGACCTGTATTTACAGGTGTCACGTCAGGTAAAAGAGATGGGTATGTCGGTTAATAGTGAAGATGCGTCGGAAGATGCGATATTACGTTCCCTCCTGTCTGGTCTTGTGAGCAACCTTGGCTTTAATTCTGAAGGTAAAGAGTATCAGGGTAGCCATGGAAAAAAATTCATGGTTTTCCCCGGGTCTGGACAATTCAAGAAAAAACCTAAATGGATTATGGCTGGTGAAATAGTGGAGACAACGCGATTGTATGCGCGCAATGTGGCTGCTATTAAACCGGAATGGGTTGAGCAAGTTGCACCGCAATTAATAAAATACAGTTATAGTGATCCTGTTTGGCATGCTCGTTCTGGTCAAGTATCCGCACGAGAGAAATTGACGGTGTATGGCATCATATTAGTAAGCCATCGCAAAGTAAATTATGGTCGTATTGATCCGGTTGTATCGAGACAGATATTTATTCGTAGTGCGCTCGTACAAGGAGATTTTAAAACCCGAGAGCATTTCTTCCAGCATAATAATAAAATCATGCAGGAAGTCGAGTTAATGGAAGATAAAACGCGTCGTCGCGATATTATGCAGGATGAACAGGTACTGTATGATTTTTATGATCAAAGAATTCCTGAGCATGTGTATAGCCAGCCATTATTTGAAAAATGGTGGCGGATACAAAAAAAATCACAGCCTGAAAGTTTGAATATTAACCTTAATGATCTCATGAAACCTGCAGATAATCTGGATGTTGGTGCGTGGCCTGATCACTTGTCGTTGTACGGTTTTCAAATTCCACTTGCTTATCATTTTGCACCGGGTGAAGTGGATGATGGAGTGAGCGCCATGCTTCCCGTTATGATTTTAAATCAATTGCAGGCGCATGATTTTGATTGGCTTGTGCCAGGGATGTTGCAGGACAAACTGGTGCAGTTGATTAAAAGTCTACCAAAATCATTACGCAGGAATTTTATCCCGGCTCCTGAATTTGCTCGTGCGTGTATGCCAGCTTTGTCACCGGGCCACGGACTGCTGCTCTCACAGCTGGGTGATCAGTTGCAACGTATGAGTGGAGTTAACGTTCCATTGGAGGCATGGCAATTGGATCGTTTACCTGATCATTTGCGCATGAATTACAAATTAACGGATGATGCGGGTCAACTAATGGCGCAGGGTAGGGATTTGTCTGACCTGCAGGAACGCTTTAAAGGCAAAGCGAGTGCTTCATTTACCGCACAATCTACACAGGTTCAACCTCGGGTTGAGGCGGCTGCTGATATAACGTCCTGGAATTTTGGGGATCTGAAAGAATGCATAGAAATTGATGCCAATAGTGTCAAGTTACGAACTTATCCTGCACTGGTTGAAAATAATGACAGCTTATCCTTAGCTTCCATGGATCAGCTTGAGCTGGCAGTGGCAGAGACAAAGCGTGGCCTGGTGGGTTTATTTAAAAAAGT
>Ga0316205_10003395_pt1 | contig 15129 bp, 12 predicted proteins | sample 3monthpyrite_MG_FD_204941 | JGI IMG/M metagenome (GOLD analysis project Ga0316205, IMG submission 204941) | Microbial mat bacterial communities from mineral coupon in-situ incubated in ocean water Damariscotta River, Maine, United States -... | ecosystem: Environmental > Aquatic > Marine >... | reverse complement strand
AGAATATTAGCCAAACGGGGTGAACGTGGACCGGTTAGCGACCGCGGTACTAAACGAAGATCTGGGGGCAATCGGGGTTGAGAACGTTGACAGAACTTCGAACCCTTGGGTCGGAGGTTGGTAAGACACATTTCGAGCACGAGATATAGGACGACCCCCAGTACCAGTTTGAGTAGATGAACGAATACTAACTGGTTGGAACTTACCAGAGTACAGGCTGAATGCTGTCGGGCGGAGAAGATCCCGCTGAGCCTCTCTCTCCTTTTGGATGTCACGGAGGGTTTGGTTGGGGCGAGACCGCTTGTTTCTCTCGCCGAGTAGTTCGGTTTCTGTCCCAACAGAAACACCAGCAGTAGGAGATACAGATGGATGAGCACCAGTACCAGCCGCAGCCGCAGCAGCCGCAGTACCAGCACCGACCGTGCTAACTGCTTCAGTAGCGACAGCACCAGTAGCGCCACCAGCAGGGGCAGCAGCCGTTGGAGTAGTGGTAGTACCAATAGAAATTGGAGCGGTGACCATTGTAGGACCCCCCTCGCCAGCAACAGATGCCGACGGACCAATAGTGCTTACAGCCTCTGACGGAGCAGCCCCACTTCCACTACCTGCTCCCATGATTTCTTCAAATACTGCCTCAGCGATTTCGCCACTACGAATCTCTCTCCATGCAGTTTCTTTCAGAGGACGCCCGGCTTTACGAGACGCGTTGACATAACTAATAAGATCATTCTCGTTGAAGCCGATATCCGACTCCCAAATTTTACGGGCCTCATTCGCTACATCAATACCGGAAGTAGAGATTGTTTTTTCAACAGTTGCTGCGCCCAATGGGTCATAGACGGAGTAGGTAACTTTTCCGCGGACGGGCCCAAGACCAGGTCCTGCAACAAATGTAGGCAGTCGTCGAGTCGACAAAGGCACAGAGCCAGCTGGAGTTGACGACATTTTTTGTAGTAAGGTATGAAATCATCGACCCCCCGCGTCTAATCCAAAATAATAAATCTATTAAAATCATAAATATACTACTGAATACACATTAAAATAACGATGGTTGTGATTAGAAATATATCTCCCCAGTGGTTCAAGGATCACGGGTTTCGGACCAAAACTGACGGGATGAAGTTCCTTGAACAAAATAAAATAGCCGGCTATATGTATAGCGATCTGGACCAAATTAGCGCCCGTATACGCAGTATCCAAAATAAATAACGAACCTAAACCGTATTTTTTATTAAAAAAATAAATTAAATTACAATTAGATATACCCGTTCTATAAATCATACACAAAAACATAATGGCGACTGAGACTTTCAACTTCGTGTCGAGAAATGTTCCGGTGATCACCGCCCCGGATACCAGGATAACCGAGATATTTCATGCCCCCAATGGGTTGAGACTGTTCCGGTTTACGACCACCAAGAAAAACAGGACCGCCGCAAAACAGTCAATTACCAAGGCTAAGAGGTCTATCCGGAACCAAGGTGGAATTCCGGCGGATAGTATCCATATCCCCCAGAGAGATATTAATATACAAAACATCGAAAAGATTGAAGCCAGAATTGCTGATAAAAGAGCCATCCTCATAAACCAACGCAGAAATGTGTTCAAAGACGATGAAGTAAGAGCCAAGTTTCTCAAGCAATTCAGAAAGCAGCGGTTCACGGTTACCATTGAAGGTATTATCAAGAATACCGCTCTTGAACCTGGGGAGCACTACAACAATATCCCTGGTGTTTCGAAGCCAGTAGTGACCGTGGGTATTTCAACTACTGGTCAAAAAATAAGAAGGTATGTGTTTCCAGTAGTTGAAACACCCATAGGGTTGCCCGACTTGGTGGACAGACTTCTTGATGCGGTTGCCAGACTGTTTTATATCGAAGATCCGTACGTGGTCTCTATCTTTAGCGAGCAAGAAACTAAGTCATTTAACCCCAACACCCAGCGCGTTAACCTGACCAAAAACCTCGCCAGACCCGACGTCCAAGATGTATCAACCGACAATACGAGATGCGCTATCGACGCGGTTGTTAACGCGTTCAGGAAGTGCTACCATAAGAACCGCCACGACCCTATTACCAGAGCCAAGGTTAATGAGTTCTTTCAAGCCATTCGCCCGCTTGATGATGGATACACTCTCCATGAGATCAGAGACGCCTGTATTCATTTCAACGCCAATTACTTCATTGGTTACGACGCGTTTGCCACCCCTATCGTTAAATACAGGAACCCCACAAAGAACGCGCGCCCTGGTCTTGCCGTATATGCCATTGATGGCCATGCCTATGTCTTGCCTCATAAGTCCGGCGATCGCCTGTTTGATAGCAAGTTTGGTCCCAAGAACTTTGAAATTCCGAGTAAGAAGACTTTCGCTATTTACGATAACAACCTTAACCATTACCGGCAGCAGATCGAAGAGGCGGCTGACAAAGATAGGTTTACCGATGAGCATCCTACACTCGACGATATTCTTGCTGACGAGGTTACTCACTGGTACATATCTGACGCAAAGCATGTGCATGTTCTGTTCAAGGCCGTTGTTGATCAAGGCATTATTCCCAGGATTACCAACTTTAACAAAGAGTCCCACACTGTGCAGGGTTTTGTCGTCAACGAGAAGTACGTCCGCCACAGCCCCATGGCCATCGAAGGATGGCGTATCTCCAGAATCAACAACCAAGAGTATAAGGGTAAGTCAGCATATGCTTTGAGCTTGGATTTGCTTGAGACCTGTGGGTTTGAACCCTCCACGCTGAGCCCTGGCGCCGCCAAGATCTTTAGGCAAATCGCGTCCCACACCGGATACTACATGCACCAGTTTTACACTGACGAGAAATTCCTTGAGCAGAAAGACGAGCTGTTTGGTATCGACATTCGGCAGGCATTCCCCAGCGCCCTGAGATTTCCCATGCCTCAGTTCACCATTATGGACAGCCCCAAGAGATTCTCGTATAATGTATCCGCAAACGGATTTTACTACGTCATTAACAATGGCGATAAATGGCCGCTATTTGGTAACAACCAATGGTATTACGGCAAGCTCATTTTGAGACTTCTCGAAGACGGAGAAGTGAGCCCCAATGATATCAAGTATGAGCTCGTGCCATCAAAGACTCTTCAGCCCACCGCCTTCGTTGAGTGGATGGAGGTTATGCGCGACATCCCCAACGACTCATTCAAAGATATCTCTGTTGGGATGATCGGGTTCATGCGGACTGCGGCCAAACGAAGCGACTTCCACACCACCGCGGTGTTCACCGACAAAGACGAGGCTCTCAGCTACGAGAAATACACGGACGCAAAAATCTACACTGTCCCCCTGACCCATCAGGCTGGGTATATTGAGATCACTGAAGAAAATCAGAACAACTTTGTTTGGATCGGCCATCGCAGTAGCGCAAATAGAGATGATATTAGCCTCAAGAACCATTTGCCGGCCCATACCGCGATCATCTCTATCTGTGCGTTGAAGTGCTACGAGATTGCCCGTGACGTCATCGCGATTCCCAACTGGCGGGATGCTGTAGCCGCTGTGTGTGTTGATAATGTCTCCATCGTCAAAAAGTACATGCACAAGCGCAGGTTCGCACCCAAGTCGATGACCAAGATGGGCGACGCGTATCATTACGACGACATCAAGCACATCACCAACAGAGGCCCCAACATTAAGCATGTCTATGTTCCCCCCATTCTGCAGAATTATTACACGCTGCCCAGAAATGAGTGGGGCGTTACCAAGCCGACTAAGGTAGCCAAGTATCTGTCGTCAGCGTTGTTCTCGTCCGCGGCCGGCACAGGCAAGACCCATCTCGCCAAGGAGATCATTCGGCATTACAAAGAAAATGTCTTGGTGGCAGCCCCGACGCATCTGGTGGCCGAGGCGATGATAGCCGACGGCATTCCGGCGGTTACGGCTCATAAAGCTTTCGGTGTAGGATCTGCCCCGATGTGGACCAAAGACACACAAGTGGTTATTATTGACGAGTGCTTTATGCTTACCAACGATATTATGATACTGCTCTGCCAGTATAAATATAAATATCCCAACACCAGACTCTTCATGTTTGGCGACGAGGCTCAGAACGAGCCCCCGGATGGCAGCCCCCAGATTCCCGCCAATCACCCGGTCTGGCATTGGCTGGCCAACAACAACATGATAGTCAGCGACAAGAACTACAGAATTTTGAACGCCACCGGCAAAGACAAAGAACTCGCCGAGTTCCTCGACCGATACCGCAAATCCATCCTCAGCAGGACTCCCATCGACATTCCGTACGACATGTTCCAACGGACAGAAGAGCATATTGGTCTGTCTATTGCTCCCACAAATGTGTTGGTCGACGCAATCAACGCCATGCACCCCAAGATGCAGAAAGGCACCCCTGTCATTATGACCAAAAACACCAGCGAATACTGCAACGGCCAGATGTTCTACGTTGACGACATCACGAAGACGACTCTGGTAAACCGCCGCACCAAAGAAATGATAACCATCAGCCCTTTCAACATGAAAGATGCTAAGAAGTGCTATGCGGCCACATGCCATCGTCTGCAAGGCCAGACACTCAAAGAGCCCCATACGGTAGTCAGCCCCGACAAGGCTTTGAGTATCTTCGGCCATAAGTGGCTGTACACCGCGTTGTCGAGGACTGACTCGTATAACAACCTCTTCATCAAAATATAACAAACATAATATTTTAAATTAAATATTTTTTCTACACCATAGATATAACAAAACAAAAAAATATAATGTACGAGGTAGCCGGACAGAAGTTTGAAAAGCGCGTTGGGTCCCGCAGAGAGGTGTTCGATGGCATAGCTTACGCCACATCCCGCAACCACTCGGCGTTAATCCAAGAAGATTTGGTAGAATACAAAGGCGAAATCCTGACCAAGACCGGAAAGGAGGTTGCCATCAGAAAAGAGCTCGAAGCAGAAGCCAAGGCCAGACGCCTGGAAGAGAAACTGAAGACCATTCGGAGGGTCGGCACTCGCCAGCAGGTTTTCGACGGAATTGCTCAACGTACGTGTGCTGGACTAACCAAGGACGACCTGTATGAGATCAACGGAGAGCTTTATTCGAAGAAGGAGGCGTTGGGTTTGCAGCTCATGACCGAAGATGAGTTCGACGGCAGCGACGATGCCGATACTACCGAAACGAAGGCATACGACAAAAACTCGCCTCCATGGAAAACTCCGCGGCTACTTACTGATATTATTCAGCCCTGGAAGGCCTACGAAAACATGGTGGACTCGATAACCCTCGAACACGGGTCGACAGGTATCGTTATATCGAAAAATAACAGTCTATACCTTGTAACAGCACAAAAATTGGAAGTCTGATCCATATAGACGCTGGGCGTAGACATTTTTTATACCTCAAGATATTTTAATATAATGTCCACAAATACCAACAGAGCCCAGTCCGGGGTTGAACGTGTAAGGGAGGATAACGTCGCAGAGAGCGAATCAGAGCCTATTACCGTCGAGGATCTACCCATCAAGAAAGAACGTCGTAAGGGGGCTGGTGCGCCTCCTAAGCCTGAAAATCAACAGGTAGGAAGTGCAGGCGTTACAACGTCTAAAAAGCAGGCGGGGTCCTCTATTTTGAATTTGAGGGAAGCCAAGCAAAGTCCCGGCCGAATGCTCAAGCGTGAATTGGAGGATTTGGTAACTACTCTCGACCGTGACTTGGCCGCAGCCAAGGAGGAGATCCTGCGGCAGAAAGAGAAGAAACGCCGCGAAAAAAGCAGGGCTAATACTTTGGCCGAGTTGGCGAAGAAGCAATCCGAAGAACCGAGAGCACCCGAGCCCAAGGACGACAAACCCATCCCAAACACCCCTCAGCAGCAGGTATCTTTCGAAACCGCCGAGAAACCGAAGATGAACCCCCGGGACAACCCCAAGGTCAAGCGGTTCCTTCAGCAAGGGGCGGATCTGAAGACCGCTATCAAGATGGCCGGAGTTTAAACATTATCCGATTTAAATTAGAAAAATATTTTTTCTACACTATACAATATACGACAAGATGACTTACGACCAACAGTACGCCAAAATTATGAAGATGCCGGGAGGCTGCCTCCCGCCTACATCTGCCGCCGCCATGTTCCATTGTCCCACGTGGGGGGCGCAGTTCCTGTCCGAGGGCGACAAGAGCCGCGCGATGTTCATCAGGGAGATGATGGAAGCGCACCCTGGCGTAGGTGACTACATCACCAAGCTGACCAACCACCGCAACCCTATACATATTATGTTGGATCATAGTACGCCTGAGCGAATCTTCAGGTCGATGTGGGTCAGAGCGGGACGGCCCGACCTATCCGACGAGTATGAGCACTGGCTGCAAACAGGCGAAATCCGCCTGGTCTTTTAAAGCTTATATTCTATACTAATAAAAACGAAGATGAGTATGGAACAAATAATGGAAAAAGAGTGGTTTCCCGTATCCCGGGACCCCAATATCCTGAGCGATGATGTCAGAAATCGGTACGAGGCATACCACAACAAAAAGAAGAAGCAACCCGCACCGGACCCGTACGAATATTTTCGATACGAGAACCGTAAAATACATCATGCGAGAGACTCTGTGAGACAAAATGTAGAAAACGCAGAACAAACACTAAAACAGGCTAAGCTTGAGAGAATAAAAACGTACATAGGTTATGTAACGGATCATAATCAGAATTCATGGTATACTTACAGAACGGATGAAAAAGATTACATAACTTACGTCTACACACGTATCCTAAAATTGGAGAGGGCCATCAGAATGTTCGAAAACAAGATTCTGGAAAAGAAGCGTTGCAAGACTATGCTGGTCCTGACGTAAACCAAATTAAACATCTTTTTTGTTGTGGTGTATACAGGAAAAGATAAAAAATGGGTGACACATGGGAAGAACCGATTAAGATCATGCCAGTGGAGCAGGAGACGATGGACGTTCCTGACATTGTGGACCCCCGCTTGCCTCAACCGCCTTTTCGGTGGTCAATTGTAGGCAGTTCTGGCTCCGGCAAGACGGTGATGGTGAGTAACCTTCTATCTCGATCCGAGCTATATAGGGGCGTTTTTGACCGTATATATGTATTCAGTCCCACCGCCAAAACCGACCCTGCGTGGACCATCCTCGGCTTGAACGAAGACAGAGTGTATACCTCGTATTCCGACGAGTTGTTTGCCCAGGTCATTCGCGAGGTCCGCCAGAACCGGGACAAGGGGTGGATGTCTCTAATCGTCTTTGACGATTTAGCCGGTGATTCGGCGATCTACAGCCAGAACATGACCACACCAGTGATGCGGTATTTGATGAGGGCCCGCCACGACTTTGTCAGCATGCTGTTCATCAGCCAAGACCTGAAATTGCTGCCTAAAAAGCTCAGGGGACAGATGACAGGCTGGAGTCTGTTTCACCCGCCGACGAAGGCCGACTCTGTTGATTTTGCGAAGCAGCTGGGTGTCGGAACGGATGAAAAGTCAATCACCCAGATGATTAATGTTTCTACGTCGAAGCGCTTCGGATTCTTCCATGCTACATGGCGAAACGGCGGATGGGTCTTCAGCATCGGGTTCGAATCCCGACTCGACCCGGCCGACTTTGCGTAATTAGACGGTATCGTTTTTTACAGTAATACACATCAGAATAAAAAATGGCCGACGTCAGAAACACACAGTTCGTAACACTCCGTAGCACCGACCGGGTATCGGGGACGGGTGGGCAGGCGACGTTCAGGTTGCCGTCGTTGGATCTCCCCAAGTCCCATACGGTGTTTCTCGTTAACGCAACCATCCCGTACACGTTTTACAACATCGAGGCGCCAGACAATCTGTTCTCTTTTCGTGAAACGGGTGCTATCACTGCAACCGCGAGCTTCAGCATCACCCCTGGTAACTACACGTCGCAGGAGCTCGCCACGCTCCTTGAGGCGGAGATGACCACCAACAGCCCTAACTCCGAGACGTACACCGTGGACTACAACTTCAACACCGGCAAGTTCACCTTCGACACGGGGGACCCCGCGACGGTCCTGGACTTCGACGAGATCGCGATGAGCCTCAAGCTGTTCCTGGCGATCGGCTTCTACAACGAGGTTACTGGCGGGTTCACCAAGGACGGGGCGACGACGGGGCAGATCATCACATCGCCGAACTACGCCCAGGCTGGGCCGAGTCATCTGGTGCTTGAGTCGAACCTGAGACACCGTGGCCACCACACCCAATTCCGCGCTCTAAACCAAATGGCTACCTTTCCTTTGTCTGGCGGGCCCGGCGATATAATGGTCTACGAGCCGCAAGACCGTATCGAGCTTGTCTCGCTGAACGACCTTGGAGCCCTCAGCAACATCCGGATTACCATCCGCCGCGATGACACCGGCCAGCCTATCACCAGCTTTAATGGCGCACCGTGGGTCATTACGTTGGGTATTCGTGGGTTCACGGAGAATTAAAGGATCAATCAACTAATATATAAGCGCTTCCAATAAGAATAGTCAACACACCGACACACCAATGAACAGGATCGAAAAGGAGCGCGATTTTTTAGATACGGTGACCTACTACGTCTGCCAATATATGTACCAGCATGAATTAAACGGCATAATCGACCAAACCATACAACACAAACAAAAGCAAAAAACAGATGCCCCGATTCAGACAATTCGTCTCAGGTTTCGGCCGCGGCTTCTCCGGAACGGTACGGACGGGCAACAGACTTGCTAACAGCGCTACGCTTGGAGCGGTGGATCAGGCAGAGCAATCTGCAAGAGATGTTCTATCGGGACGGGACTTTCGCCCGTTGACCCGATCTTTGGGACTGGATGCCGCGACTCGTCGGCCTGCGCAGGGACATAACCAAAACTCCAGACTTCGATAAACATTGAATTAGACCGAAAAGCTTTTTTGTGCATACCTACTACAGAAAAAAAACAGAAAATAGCGAAACAATGTCTCTTTCTCAAGCCCGATATGGCCCTATGCCTCTGACTGCGGTCAAATCCAGCCGCAGGACGGTCAGTTTCAGACCGGTGACCGAAGGAGCCTCGTATGCTGGTGGCCAGCTGATGCGTCTCCAGGTGTCCGGTGTTGATTTCATCGACCCGGCCAACTTCCACCTCAATTTTCGTATGAACGTGGCGTACGACACCGGTGTCGCAGGGGATACTACCGCCGGTGGTATTGCCCTCCCCATGAGCGCCGAGTCGTACATCGACGAAATCACTGTTCGTGTTGGCGGCCGCGTTCTGGACAACGTGCGCAACTACGCCGAGATCGAGTCGTTCCTCCACACGGTCTCGCAGTCGACGGACTCCGTGAACTCGCTCGGAGCGTGCATTACTGGCCAAACTTTGAACGACGTCGACCGTATCATTCCGTTCTCCGCGGCGGCCGGTGTTCCGGGCAATTCCCAGTACCAGGATGCTTGGTACTCCGTGGACCTCTCTGGTCTGGCGCTGTTCGGCTCCAACATGAATATGGTGCCCATTCGCTACCTGGCCGCTCGCCAGCCGGTTGAGATTGAGATCCGCCTGCGTGCCCCCGCTGAGTGCCTGACGTACTACCGGGCGACTGGTACCAACTCGGTTGATCCGACGAACGTGCGGTACACGATGAGCGAGGTCTACATCACCGCCGATGCACTGGACATGGACGCCGTTTCCCTTGCCTGGGACGAGCGTATCCTGACCGAGCCAATGGTCTATCCCGTATCTTCTATCACCCAGTATTCCTCGCAGCTGCTGGCGTCCCAGACGACGTATAACACGGTGTTCTCGCACCCGGGAGAAGATGTGCGCATGGCCGTCGTTATGTTCACCTGTAACGGCATCCGTGATCTGGCGTCGGCTGACAGCCCCCTGGCCGTATCCGACATGAACTTCATCCCTCCGTTCCTCCAGGAGGCGCAGCTGAAGGTCGGCGTTCGCCTCTTCCCCGAGACCGACCGCCTCAAGTTTGTCTGGAAGGGTACCAACACCCCCGGAACTAACCTTCCCTCGTCTGCCCCCCAGTCTCTTCGTGAGGCCATTAAGGCTGTCGGTCGGTCGGCGGACCACCGCTCTGGTTTCCTGCTGACGCCCGAGCTGTACTCGAAGAACAAGTACCCGATCCAGACCGGTACCCCGTCGTACCTGGAGACCGACGGCAACTACCGTACTTCATTCGGGCTTGCCTTTTCGTTGGATTCCAACCCCTCTGAATTGACCCCCGACGTCGCCGGGACGGGCGTGTCGACTCTGTCGGCCACCACCCATAACATCACGCTGAACATGTATTTCTCGGCTGCGCGTGGAGCGTATGACCAGAACACCAACCCGATGGGTGGCGATTACACCGTCGATATTTTCATGTTTACCCGCGAAAACTACGTCATCTTCGCCGACCGTGTTGAGCGCGAGATCAACCTGGTTCTCCCCGGCACCGAGGAAGCGTAAACCATTATATCTACAGAAAAAAAAAGGTATTATTTTTTATGTCTATCCATGTCCCGTCTTGGTGATCTGGTCGCCGAACGCGCCGAGGCCATGTGGCTCCACAGTAGATTGAATTCTAAACCGAACGGCCGACGGGTTAACTACGGTATTGGTGATGCTGACTGGATCTGTTCCGGTAGTGAAGGTGCGCCCGAAACCGGAACCGGCCGAGGGGTGTACAATATCGATTGGGGAACTCCCTGGGTTGACCGCAGTCACCCTATTGGAGTCGAAATGCTCCCCGACTGCCTGGGCTACCCGGCCGCCGAGGCTGTGACCAGTGAGCTCAACCTGTTTTATGGGAACCCCGTACTTATCGGATGCCTGTTTGGTAATTTCTTTGCCCTTCTTGATACGGGGGTCTCCGGCGAATGTGCCCGTAGCAATACGGATGTCGTCGAACACGTCAGTCGGGTCGGTAAAATCCGTGCCTCTGAACGCAACAATGACCCTGTTTTCGGTCGGTGAATGATACACAGCGTTGCGTTTATTGGACAGCTGTGTATCGTATTGGAACCCTTCGAGGGTCGCTGGCCTTTTTGATTCTTCGCGGTACGCCGTCTGGCTAAAAGTCAGCGCCGTGTTCAGTCCTCCCTTCACATGCTTTTTTCCGTGCTTAGGCGGGTGCGAGAAAGCCCCAAGTATGAAATCTCCCATTTTTGTCGTGTATTTACTTTTCGTCCGGGAGTTTTAATTAGATGCGTGAGCAATTTCTCGCATACATACATCAATAAAAATGTCTCGTGTCGACGGATCTTCATCGGGCCGCGTTCTGAACGACCAAGCAATCACCGTTAATTCTGGTTGGAGCTCGTTTAAGATTAATGAAGCCATTTCTACTGATCCCGGGGACGGCGATGTTAGTGGACCTAATAGTTCGGTTAATAATGGTATTCCTCGCTATTCCGGCACTTCTGGCAAAATCATCAAGGCCGGAGGAGCAGCTATCATCTCGGATGCTGGTGCACTTACAGCTACCACGTTGGGAGTCACAGGTCAATATACTCTCCCCGCAGCCAATGGAGCTACAGGACAGGTCATTACCGCGGACGCCGGAGGAATCGCCACCTGGACCACCAACGGAGCAGGAACGGGCGACGTCCAAGGTCCAATTTCAAGCGATAACAACGCCATCGCTACTTACAGTGGCACAACGGGAAAAATTATACAGAACAGCTCAGTTTCAATCAACTCCGGAAACTTAAGTGCTCTGGGGACTGTTCGTGGGTCCCTCCTGGGTGTCAACGGCGTTTACGACCTGCCTGTGACGGTCGGCACAGTGGACCAAGTTCTGAAGACCAACGGCACGAACGCAGCCGACTGGACTTCGGACATCTCAGTCGCGTCTATGGAAGTCAAAGGCCAGTACAAGCTTCCGACTGTCAAGGGGCAGGCCGGCGACTCGCTGACGTATGCTGACGGCGAATGTGTCTGGGCCCATATTGGCGAAACCCACCGCCTTCTGTCCGAGCTCACATATGCTGGCGCCTCTCTCGCGGACACTGGAGAGCTGGCGCTGACTTGGACCCCTGGGATTGTCGGTGCTATCCTGGCGTTCCGGGGCGACACTCCGTTCGGTGGCGGCTTCTCTCTGGAGGGGTACGATATCATAACCGCCCAATTCACCAACATTTCGGCCAATATCTCGCTTGCGTCGGTTCCCTCCTGGACGCAGTGTTTCTGGATTAAGACGCCTTTTCCTCTCTCCGCTAATGCTGGTCTATTTGCTGTTCTTTCTGGTGCGACCAACCTGCTGAATGCGTACTACGAAGATTCTTCGGGTTTCATTAAGATTCAGGGTTCTGGTGTTACTACCTACACCGGCACCATCGCCATCAACCAGGCAAACTGGACCCACATTGCCGTCACCCACAACTACGACACCCAAACCGTTTCCCTGTATGTTGATGGTGTGTTGGATGGATCCACTCCCTGGGTCTACGACCGTGTGGCTCTTCCTGTCGACAAAATCGAATACCACTCTTCCACCGGGGGGGAGATCTTCTTCGACGGCTACAGTGATAATGTCCGCCTGTATGATGGTGTTCTATCTGCCAACGACATCCTCCTGGACAAAAACAACACGTTGATTCCAGTGTCCACCAACGCCGTGACTCGCTACGGTGCCGGCACCCAAATCGCGTCGTCCCTTGTCTCTATCAACGATGCTGGAACTTTATCTGCTCCGGTGTTGCAGGTTGATGGTGTCGATGTTCTGACTGCCGTTCCCACAGGTGTGACTGCGCTGGCCGACCTTCCGTTCGACGGGACCATTGTCGACGGGGGTTCTGCTTCTGCTACCTGGACTGCCTCATCTACGCCTGTCTACACCATCGATAGTAAGTACGGTAGTAACGCCCTGTCAATGGGTACGTATTCGGTATCCACTGAATCCCCAATGCTAACCGTCTCGTCTGCGTTCACTATCTCCTTCTGGACCAAAAACCCGGGCAATGCTCTTCGCGGCATCTTCCAGATCAACGGAGCCCCTTCCGGTGAGCAGTTCGAGCTGTTCTCCGACGCCTCTGGGTTCCTGAATGTTGATGGCACTACCGTCACTTCGTTGATCACTGGAACTATTGCCATGTCCGGCACGTACCAGCATTACTGCGTAACTTATGTCAGCGGGGGGGATATTTCTGTATACGTAGACGGGGTTCTGGACGTGTCTGGAACTTCTACCGGTGACCTTGCTTCTTCTGCCGGTCTGCGTCTCGGAAACACGGATTCCCATGCGTCTTTCTATTCCGGGTTCATCGACAACTTGCGAGTCTACGGCAAGGCTCTGGACGTATCGGAAATCGCTAACGACCGTGACAATGTGGCTGTCGACGCGTTGGTTGCTAACGCCATTCCTCGTCTGACTGCTGACGGATTGTCATTGGCGGGCTCTGGCGCTACTGTTTCCAAGGAAGGCGTCGTCGGCTCTGAGCGGCTCGTTGTGGCGGATTCTGCGCCCTACCCCATCACCGCAGGAAATCAGCTACAAATTCAGCTTGCTGGCGGGACTACCGGTATGTGCTTTCATTCGGCGCTGCCGGGGTTCCCTGACTTTGGCAACTTCAGTGCGTGGTATGCGGACCCTACCAAAGCGGGGGGGTTGCCCCCCGTGGCGGTCGCATCGGTCGACGACGGGGGTTCTGTGGACGAGCAGCGAATGTTCATGACGGCGCAGCGCGTGCAAATGGTGGCCGAACCCAATGACACCGGCAAGGCCGTCTTCAACATACTGGCGTCGGGTCCCGAGACGTTAACTACTGCGCCGCGTGAGGTCGGGATTTGGGCAGTGCAGGCGGTCGGCGACAAGCTGGACTGGGGGCTCATCCACTCGGGGGTAAAATGTATGTCTATTCTCGGGGATTTGGACGCCGGCGGCGACAACATCGTCATCGACCAAGACGGGACGCACCTCGGCAACGGCGGCACTTCTATCCTGACCGTTGACCAAACAAACGTGAAAACAGACGCCATTATCGAAAAGACTTCGGACGCTGGGGTGCGCATCGAGACGGTGCTGCACAAGGACGGGGAGATCGACCTTGAATCGTCCAAAAAGATCGTCAACGTTGTTACCCCCACAAACGCCGGCGACGCTGTGCCCAAGAACTACGTCGACGCGCGCGTCCACGACATGCAGCTGGCGGGAGTCACCGCTTCCGGGGCCACCGAGACTGTGTGCAACTGGGGTTCAACCGGAGCAGGAGGTGCCGCCGCTGTCCCTCATATTATGATGTGGCCCTACGACATCAACATTGAGAACCTGCGCATCATAGCGGATACCGAGGCACCGGCGCGTACAGTCACTGTGCGGGTGTATGTAAATGGCGTCGTCCAGCACACACACACATCTTCCACCACAATCGATCTATGGTCGTCTCAGGGACCAGTTGCTGACTCCGGCACCGCCTACTATGATGCCTTGGAGACCACAGACGTTGACGTAACCGCTGGTGACCGCGTGTCTGTAACCGTTGAGCTGTCTGGTTCTGGGTCGCCGGACTTGTCTATTTGGTTGTGCCACCGTATCACCGTCGGTGGGGCGCTGATGGCTGCTCCTTCAAAACCTCCCCGTCGTATTGAGGGGTCTGGCTCTGTCCGTAATATAACACCGGATTCATTTGTAGTTGTGTCGGACACCGAAAACGATGAAGACGAAGAGTAAGATTTTGGATCGTAGTATTTTGGAAAGACAAGCGCATTCGTGTCGTTTGCGTGAAGAGTATAAGAAGGTGCCTATTATAGTAATATCGTCTACTGTCGAACTAACAAAACAGTTGTTTCTATGCCCATCGGATATGCTTGTAGCCACTTTAATGAACTCCATGAAAAAGCACATGGGGACGACTCTGCCCGAAGAAGGCTGCTATCTTTTGATCAACAATGAAATGATTAATAACACACAAACAGTTGGCGCTTTGGATAATTTGTATCAAGGCGAAGATGGGTTTCTGGTGGTTTCGTTTGAAAAAGAAAACTGTTTTGGCTGTTAGGCTAATAATTATTTTTTAGGTCGCTAACCGGTCCACGTTCACCCCGTTTGGCTAATATTCTGGGGTCTATATTTTTTTGTAATTATGGGTTCATTTGGTGGGGGGGCGAGATCATTTTTTGTTATTTCGTTTTTTGGGAGATATAGGGAATAAATAGGGGGTATATTTTTTGGGGGGAA
>Ga0316205_10003394_pt1 | contig 15136 bp, 14 predicted proteins | sample 3monthpyrite_MG_FD_204941 | JGI IMG/M metagenome (GOLD analysis project Ga0316205, IMG submission 204941) | Microbial mat bacterial communities from mineral coupon in-situ incubated in ocean water Damariscotta River, Maine, United States -... | ecosystem: Environmental > Aquatic > Marine >... | reverse complement strand
GTTCTTCATCTTCAGGATCGGGTAGTGGCGGTGCGATGACGGGGGCTGGTGGTTTTGGAGCAGAAAAAATTGAACCCATGATCAGTCCTCTTTGTTAAAGGCATAAAAGTTGGAGACACAAAAAAAGCCCGCCGGGTTTTGCCGGGCGGGCTTTGGACGCAGTTGTCCCTTCGCTGAGGATATGTTTAGCCGATTAAAAAACATAAGTCAAGTATAAAAAACCTATTAACCGTAAAAAACCTTATTTTTGACACAAATTAGGTATTAAAAAAGAGGATGTATCATCGGAATTGTCTGGCATTGGGGTTTTTTGGAGAAACTTGAAAAGCTGCCAGGGAGTGAGAATTGTGGCGGTACGAAGACCAAGGAGTCGTTTGATCGCTTCGACGCAGGTGAACGGTGCCGGGGTTAGTTTTTTGGAAACCGCAGGTCGGATGAGCGTTCGGATGACGGCATGACCGCGTTGTCGAAACCAGAACTCCAGATCGACAGAATCAAAACCTTCATGGATTTGTAATTCTGTTGCATGGGCCAGTGGATCATAAATTACCCATCGATGGCTTTTGTGAAGGGCTGCAAAACAGTGACGGAATCCAGGTTTCAGAATTTTAAGCCACCATATATCAGTTTCTCCGGAGAAGACGATCAGGACAAGATCGTCTGAATCTGCTAAGTTTGAAAAACATCCTGTCATTCAAGTATTTCCTTGTGTTTTAGTACGGTTGTCAGGCGATCAAGTGCCTCATTCCAGAGACGGTACGGGCGTTGTTCCTCACGGCAGCGGGGGTCTGGCGGGCGTTCGGAATAGCCATATTCGGAAAGCACGCGAACGTGATGATGGGTGATGCGGCGGCGTGTCGTTAAATCTTTGACAGCGCGGTACAGGTCATCGGGATCACAGGGGCGGGCGATGGTTGAAGCGTATGGATCGGGTCTGGCACCATCATCGCGGGCCTTCTGGCAGCGGATATACCAGAACCAGGCTTCTTCGGCGGATTGAAACGGGGTCGCGGGAATGGATCGTAAGGGGAGAGGAGATCGGCTGATTCGACGCATGAGATATCCTTCTTCAGAGGTGAAGTAATGGTTGTAATGAAGCAATATGTTCTATCTATGTTCTAAATATGTAAATTATGAGATAAATTCTGTCAATCCCATAAAAGATATATTTTCCTAATGACGGGAAAAGAAATTTATAAGATAATGTTCCCATGTTAAAACACACAGATGTCTGGCGGGCTTTGGACCGCCTCGCCCTCGAATACGGAATGTCTGCGTCCGGCCTTGCCCGGCGTGCCGGACTCGACCCCACCACGTTCAACAAGAGCAAACGCGTCACCCGTGAAGGCAAGCTACGCTGGCCAAGCACGGAGAGCCTCGCCAAGGTTCTGGCCGCGACTGGTGCCAGTCTGAACGAATATGTCTCCTACATTGGCGATAGCGGCGGTGCCGGGGTGTATCGAAACATTCCGTTGATCGGATTGGCCCAGGCCGGTGCCAACGGATTTTTCGATGATGCTGGTTATCCAGCTGGCGGATCCTGGGATGAAATCCCGTTTCCCGGTTTTGCCGATCCTCATGCCTATGCTGTTGAGATCAGCGGCGACAGCATGGAACCGGTTTTCCGTGACGGTGATATCGTTATCGTGTCCCCGGAAGCCAGTATCCGGCGCGGTGACCGGGTTGTGGTCAAAACCATCCAGGGTGAGGTGATGGCGAAAATATTACTGCGCCAGTCGGCCAAGAAAATAGACCTGCAATCCATCAACACCGCCCACGAGGACCGCAGCCTGGGTGTCGAAGATGTCGACTGGATCGCCCGCGTTATCTGGGCCAGCCAGTAAGAAAATTTAAATCATGGCAAAAACCCAGACCAGGAAATCAGCCCGCAAGGTCACCTATGTGGATGGTCAGTGGTACGATAATGACCCGAAACAGCTGGCGGCCTGCGACCACGCTTTCAAAATGGCCTCTGTTATCTTCGACGGTGCGCGCTCTATCGCGGGAAAGTTGCCGGATCTTGAGCTTCACTGTGAACGCGCCATCAAGTCGGCCAGGATCATGGCGCTGGAGCCGGATATTACGGCTGAGGACATTGCGCGGTTGTCGCGTGAAGGCATCAAGCGGTTTGAGCCCGAGGCCGAGCTATATATCAGCCCGATCTTTTTTGCTGACGACGGTTTCATTACGCCAGATCCGGCCAGCACCAAATTCATCCTCTCCATTTTTGAAGCGCCAATTCCGGAGCCTGCCGGTTTTTCTGCCTGCCTGACCCAATACCGTCGCCCGGCCCGCAACATGGCCCCGACGGAAGCCAAGGCAGCATGTTTGTACCCGAACGTGTCTCGAGGCGTCGCTGAAGTGAACAAGAAGGGATATGACGTTGGTGTGGTACTTGATCCCAACGGCAATGTCGCTGAATTTTCCTATACCAACCTGTTCATGGTCAAGGATGGCATTGTCTCAACCCCCGCCATCAACGGAACCTTTTTGAACGGCATTACCCGCCAGCGTATCATCAAGCTGCTCAGGGGCGCCGGACAAACCGTGCTGGAGCGTGCCATTGATTTTGAAGAAGTGGCAGAGGCGGACGAGCTTTTCGGCACCGGCAATTACGCCAAGGTTTCGCCGTGCACAAAAATCGAAGACCGCGAACTGCAACCGGGCCCCGTTTTCACTCAGGCCCGTGAACTCTATTTCGGGTTTGTTGAGGAAAGTTAATCCAGAATTTTCCGGGTGGCTATAGTCCTCGCTCAGTCGCCACTTTCGATGGCGAGACGCCCATCACCCTGCTGAAGGCAGCAGAAAACGCACTGGCGCTTCTATAGCCGTGCTGAACGGCCACACGCGATATGGGCTCACCCCGTGCCAGTCCCTCAAGGGCACTGTGAAAGCGAATGCGCTGACGCCAGTGTCTGAAGCTCATCCCCAGATCATTTTCAAACAATCGTGCCAGTGTACGTGGCGACGCACCGGCAGTTTCGGCCCAGCCATCCAGCGTTCGGCGATCAGACGGGTCCGCCAGCAGTTCCGCACACAACCGCTGCAGCCTTGCATCCTTTGGCAAGGGCACGTTAAGCGACAATTCCCGCGCCTGTGTGATTTCAAGCTTAATCATGCGGGCGATCAGGTCGCCCCGGCTACCCGGTTCATAGACGACCGGTTCTTCATTAAGCGCCAGAATCAATTCCCGCATCAAAGCCGTCACGGCAAAAACAGCCAGCGTTTTCGGGGCGTGGTCAATTGCGGTCCCGTCAATATACAATGTGCACATATCGACATCACCGTGCATGGTGACGGCGTGACCGGTACCGCCCGGGATATAAACGGCGTTGTCCCGTGGCACGATCCAGGCGTCATGTTCGGTGCGGAGCCGCATGATGCCGCGTGTGGCATAGAGCAATTGATCGCGCGCATGAGAATGGAGCGAAATCTCAAAGCCGCCATGAAATGACTTGGACATGACCGCGACGGATTGTGCCAGATTCTGATAATCGTTTGGATTTGAGCTGCGCATCATGGTTTCGATTAAAATAATATTTGGCAGTAACTCGACGAATTATGGCATGACATCGTATTTCAGCCAAGTGTATTCTCTGGAAACTGAAAGCCAATGGCTCATCAAAAGGACAGGACACTTATGGATCGGGATCGTTTGTATTTTTTAATGCTGAACATTGGCCATTTTATGGATCATCTGTTCACGCTGGTTTTTGCCACCGTCGCCGCACTGGCGCTTTACCGGGAATGGAACATAAGCTACGCGGAACTTCTTGCTTACGCGACACCAGGTTTCTTTGCATTCGGCGTCTTCTCCTATCCGGCGGGCTGGATAGCCGATAAATGGAGCCGGGACGGGATGATGTGTGTATTTTTCATCGGCATTGGTGTGGCTTCGATCATCACTGGCTTTGCTGAAACGCCTTTGCAGATCGGCTTTGGCCTGTTTGTCATTGGTATGTTTGCCGCAATTTACCACCCTGTTGGCCTCGCCATCGTGACCATGAGATGGAAAAACACCGGCATGCGTATTGCTGCGAACGGGGTTTGGGGCAATCTGGGTGTTGCCTGTGCTGCGCTGATTACGGGTTATCTGATTGATAACGGCGGCTGGCGTATGGCGTTTATCCTGCCGGGCATCTTTTCCATCATCATGGGGTTTGCCTATCTGGTGCTCCGCTGGACCAATATTCATGGCGATCATCACGAGAACAAGGCAAAACCCGCCGCCGCAGCACCCAGGCCTTCACCTGCGTACAGGGCGGTGTTGATCCGTGTCTCGGCGATTGTGTTTTTCACGACAGCCGTGTCTTCAATCATTTTTCAATCGACGACTTTTGCCCTGCCCAAAATATTTGATGAGCGTTTGCAGGGGCTGGCTGCGGACATGGCGGTCTGGCTGGATGGTATCACCGGTTCCGGCCAGGAAGATGTGGCAACCATGATCGGCTCTCTGGCCTTCCTCGTTTTCGCCGTTGCTTCTATCGCCCAGCTGGTGGTTGGCCTGTCGCTCGACAGGTTTGGTCCGCGCGTTGTTTTTATGGTGGTCGCGACCATTCAACTGGCTTTCTTTTCCATAATGCCGGGATTGACGGATGCCGCCGCTCTTGCCGTTGCTTTCGGATTTATGCTCGGTGCCTTTGGTCAAATACCGATCAACGATTACATGATTGGCAAAACCGCCAGCGGTGCTTACCGCGCGCGTATATACGGGATCAGGTATGTTGTGAGCTTTTCGGTTCTGGCTTTCGCCCTGCCCCTGATTGCCTTTGTCTATCAGAACTGGGGGTTCGACACGTTGTTTGTTGTTCTGGCCAGTGCGGCGGTCCTGATCCTGGCTGCGGTATCAATACTGCCCAAACAGCTGCCGACACCGGAATCAGCCCCGGCACCTGCCGGGTAGAGATCGGGCTTAAGCCCCGAGATCCTCACCGGCAATAGCGCGGCTGATCAGGGTTTTTGATTCCTCAATTCCGTAGAGCGCGATGAAGGAGCCCATGCGCGGGCCTTCGGACTGACCAAGCAGGATTTCATAGAGCGCCCTGAACCAGTCGCGAAGGTTCTCGAAGCTGTTGGCTTTGCCGACTTCGTAGACTTCAGACTGTATGGCCTGTGCGTCGGCGGCAGGATCAATGGCTTCAAGGGATTTCAGCAGGTCTTTAAGGGCGGCCATTTCCTGGCCTGTTGGCGTGCGGAACTGTTTGGCGGGCTTGACGAAATCACGGTAATAATTGATGGCATACCCAACCAGCTGGTCAAGAATGGGTGCGGTTTCGGGCGTTGCGTCCGGGCGGTAACGCGAGATGAAGTGCCAGAGCACGGCCTTGTCTTCCGTATGACAAACCGAGGCCAGATTGAGCAGAATATTGTAACTCAGCTGTTCTTCCGTTTCGGGCGGGTTGCCCTGATGGATATGCCAGACCGGGTTATCGAGTTTTTTGGCGTCTTCCTGTCCGGCGAAGTTGCCAAGGTGGGTCAGGTAATCATCAATATTTCTGGGGATCACATCAAAGTAGAGGCGTTTTGCGGTTTTTGGTTTCTGATACATGAACAGCGACAGACTTTCCGGCGAGGCGTAAGTCAGCCATTCTTCAACTGACAGGCCATTACCGCGGGATTTCGATATTTTCTCTCCGTTCTCATCCAGAAACAGCTCATAGGTCAGGCTGACCGGTGGTGTGCCGCCAATGACACGGCAAATCTTCCCGGATTGCCTGACGGATTCGATCAGGTCCTTGCCGGACATTTCATAATCCACCCCAAGCGCCATCCAGCGCATGGCCCAATCAGCTTTCCACTGCAGTTTGCAATGCCCGCCAGTGACGGGTGTCTCGACTTTCGAGCCGTCAACGTCTTCATAAACGATGGTTCCGGCAGAGGCGTTCTGTTCCAGCACCCTGACCTGCAAAACCTGGCCGGTTTTCGGGCAAAGGGGCAGGAACGGGCTGTAGGTGGCGCGGCGTTCTTCTCCCAAAGTGGGCAGGATAACGTTGGTGACAGCGTCATAACGCTCAAGCACCGTCATCAGGGTTTCATCAAAGCGGCCTGATTTGTAGGAATCGGTCGCACTCTGGAAATCATAGTCAAAGCCGAAATCATCCAGAAACGCCTGCAGGCGTGCATTATTGTGCTGACCAAAACTCTCATGCGTGCCGAACGGGTCCGGGATAGACGTCAGCGGTTTACCAAGATGGGGCTCGATAATTTCCTTGTTGGGCAGGTTGTCCGGCACCTTGCGAAGCCCGTCCATATCGTCTGAGAAAGCGAACAGCCTTGTCGGCAGGTCGGATAACAGAGAAAACGCATGACGTACCATGGATGTGCGCGCAACTTCACCGAACGTCCCGATATGCGGCAAACCGGACGGCCCGTACCCGGTCTGGAACAGGACATACCCTTTTTCCGGAACCTTCGTGCCGACGCGTTTTAAAAGGGCGCGGGCTTCCTGAAACGGCCAGGCATTACTGTTTTGGGCAAACTCGCGCAAATCGGACATAAATGTGTACTCGCAAAGAGAAAGAAAATCAGGCGCGGAACCTACGTCCCAAGCGCGGTGAGGTCAACCATCTGGGCGTTATCCGAAGAACCCCAGCCGCTCACCAAGCCTCGAGAGGAAGTCATCCGGGTTGCTGACTTTCATGACTTTACCAAACGCGTCAGCCGTTTTCGGGCCAATGAAACCATCTTCTTTCAGTGGTGTAAACCGGTCTTCTCCGTTGTCGTTTTCCCCAAATTTGTTCAGCGCCAACTGCAATCCCACGCCTTCATGGCTGACCTTTGGTGCTGCCTTCTCGGGCCCCCGGAAAAGAGGCCCGAAGATTTTGGAAATGGACTGACGAAGCGCCTCCGGCTCAACCGGGCGGCGACGGCCTTCATCGACAATCTTTTTGAACTGCCCGAGCGCCAGACCTTCCTCCACCGTGCCCGGTTGTGTTTTGGCGAGTATGGCGCGCGTCGCCTGGCGGGTTTTCGGGCCGACGATGCCGTCGACTTTCAGGGCGTTAAACAGGGATGGGCGTTTGGGCTGGTTTTGTGGCTGTTGTTTTTCCTGAGCATTGCGAAGCGCCAGATTGAGCCCGACCTGCAACGCCTGGGCTATGCGGGTTTTGTTATCACCTGACTTGTCGGCAACAATTCTCTCGCCAAGCTCTTTCAGGGCATCATTAAGGTTGTCACCCGATGAAGTTTTCGCCGGGACCGGCTGCTCCGCAACGGTCCGCTTTGCTTTCGGCTCAATCGTCCGCCCGATCGCATCCTGTTCAACCGGAGCATTGCCGTAAACGGCAGAAAAATGCTCCTTCTCCAGAGCGTTCAGTTGATCCTTCTCCGGGCCTTCCGGCAAACGGTTGCGTTTTGCCATGATCTGGCGAAGTTCGCCCTTTGTGAGGTCAGCACCGTCTTTCACCATCAGTTCCGCTTCGGGGCCGTCGTCTTTGGCGAGGTCGGCGGCGAGGGTTTTGCGGTCTTCGGAGAGGTCGTCATCGCCCTGACTGCCCATTATTTTGTCATAAACGGAGTCTTCCTTGATGGGTTGGAGTTTACCCGGATTTTTCTGTCTTTCTTCGGCTTCTTTCAGTTCGTCTTCCAGAGTGTCCCGAATTCCGGGCATGTCATCCATGTCCGCACCTTCGGGAAGTGCCTGATCGAGTGGAATGTTCTCTGATTCGAGGACCGAGCGGATCACTGAATTGCTGGTCTGGTCTATGTCTTCGGGGTCGAGGTCAGCGCTATAAAGTAAGCTGGCTTTGCCGATCTGTTCCGTATGTTTGCGCATACGTGCCCATGTCTCGTTGAGTTTCTCAGCTTTAATGGGAAGACGACGGGATGGGCGGGAATTGGGTTCTTCAAATGCTTCATACTTATCGTCACTACCTTCCAAAGCCTTGCCTGTCTCGACAATTATTCTTCTAAAGCTGGTCCCGGGTCCTCCACGGATGATCTCAGTCGAACCATTCGCCTTTCGGTAAATCAGATAGGCGTGTTTCTTCCCGAATACTCCGTTACGAAACCCCGGAAAGTCACTTGCATTCACGCCTTTGATTTCCAGGTAGATACCTGGTTTTAGTTTGCTGTCCATTTTGATGCTCCTTGTTTCTGGACATAAAAAAAAGCCCCCTGAAATCAGGTGACCTGTTGGAAAATGTGGCAAATTTTTACGTATGACATCAGAGAAAGATTGCGCTGGGTTAGCTATATTGCTTAAATGTCAAAACCTCTCCCAGTTGTGAGAATGAAGTGTTAGAAAAACCCTGAATTGACGTCACCATGACCGGAGTTTTAGCATTTATTACCTTCATCTGGGTGCCGCTGCTCTGGTCTTACCTCGCGTTAACCAATCAAGAGATTGAGCGACATTCCATTGCGCCCTGGACGATAACCATTTGGCCGGGGCTGTATGCTTTATCAGGTTTATTTGCGGTGTTGGATTTCATTTCTGGGAAAGGGTTGGCCCAGGTTTGGAAACCCGTGCTGGTTCTGTTTGTTGCTGCGGTTGTTCCAGCCAGTATTTATAGCTACCTCAGTTTTTTGTTGGCGTTTTTTAAGGATATTGGTCTGGGGCTCTTAATGGCATTGCCTCTTGTGTTGTTTTTCGCATATGCCTGCTCGCACTGGATCGTGCGACGATGGTTTGCGGATCAATTACGATGGCAGAATACCGTTGTTCAGCGCCTGATGCTTGCCAGCGTCACCGTACCACCACCAGTAATGGTCATTGTCGCTAGCTTTATGCATGGCAGCGCATTGCATCCCTTGGCTTGATTTGAAAAAGGATGCTGATTATTCGATGCTTCTGAAATGCGGGCGCAGTTGTCCCGCCGCTGAAACCAGTTGTTACATATTTTTTTAAAAATGTCAATATATTCCGTAAATATTAAAAAAACGGCTAAAATACCTTATTGTTGCCATAATTTGGCATGTTTGCCTTATTTCCAGATCGGTTTTCCCGGCCCCGGAAGCCCCAATCGGTCCCACATTTCGCTGACTTTTTCGATTGTCTGATCATCCATGCGGATCTGGCGACCCCATTCGCGGTGGGTTTCAGGCTCCAGTTTGGTTGTCGCGTCGATGCCCATTTTGCTCCCCAGGCCTGATTCAGGCGAGGCAAAATCAAGATAATCGATGGGGGTGTTCTCAATAAACGTCGTGTCGCGGGCCGGGTCGACGTTGGTCGACATGGCCCAGATCACGTCGTTCCAGTCCCTTGCGTTGATGTCTTCATCGACCACGATAACAAACTTGGTGTACATGAACTGGCGCAGATACGACCAGACGGCCATCATCACGCGCTTGGCGTGGCCGGGGTAGGCTTTCTTGATGGAAACCACGGCGACCCGGTACGAACACGCCTCCGGCGGCAGCCAGAAATCGACAATTTCCGGAAATTGCTGGGTCAGGAGCGGAACGAACACATCGTTCAGCGCTTCGCCCAGAACAGAGGGCTCATCTGGCGGGCGGCCAGTGAAGGTCGAGAGATAGATCGGGTTTTTCCGCATGGTAATGGCGCTGATGGTAAAGACCGGGAAGGGCTCGACGGAGTTATAATACCCAGTGTGATCGCCATAAGGGCCTTCGTCGCCGTAATTATCCAGCGACACATGCCCTTCGATGACAATCTCGCTTTCCGCCGGGACTTTAAGCGGTACCGTCTTGCAATCGACCAGATCAAGCTTTTTGCCGCGCAGAAGCCCGGCGAACTGGTACTCGGATAATGTATCAGGAACCGGCGTGACGGCAGCGAGGATGGTGCCCGGATCCGCACCCAGCACAACAGCGGCAGGCAGGGGCTCGGATTTTTTGTCTTTCCAGCGGGCATGATGCTGCGCACCGCCACGATGCTTGAGCCAGCGCATCAGCGTTGTGTTCGGCCCCGTCACCTGCATGCGATAGATGCCGAGATTAAAGCCGTCGCGTTTATCGCCACCTTTTTCATTGGCACCGGGCCCCTGTGTGACAACCAGCGGCCAGGTGATCAAAGGGGCTGGTTCGCCGGGCCAGCAGGTCTGAATGGGGAGCTTCGCGAGGTCAATCTGATCTCCGGTCCAGACAATTTCCTGACATGCGGCGCGGGAAACGGTTTTTGGTTTCATGGAAAAGACGGATTTTGCCAGGGGCAGCATCTCAAGGGCGTCGCGCCAGCCGCCGGGAGGTTCGGGCTGACGCAAAAAGGCCAGGGTTTCGCCGATTTCGCGAAGTTGTCCGGGTTCGCGGCCCATGCCCCAGGCCACGCGCTCGACGGTGCCAAATAAATTGACCAAAACCGGCATACCACAGGGAGTTCCGTCAATCCGAACCGGGTTTTCGAACAAAACCGCAGGACCTTGCCCAGCCAGCAGACGTGTCTGGATTTCGGTCATTTCAAGTTCCGGGCAGACCGGTTCCGTAACCCTGATCAGGCGTCCCGCCGGTTCCAGGCGCTCAAATATAAAGTCGCGTAACGATGAAAATGCCATAAATTCAGTCCAAAACAGAAGAGAGCCCTATTGCAGCCAAGCAAAGCCTCGCAGTCAAGCGCCTAAGTCCTTCAAGTTGTTGTATTTGATACTAAAGGGCGATAACCTTCCTGGAGGAGTTAAATCAGGGGGGAATGATGACCGGCTCGGGACACTCTCGGGTGAAGGCCGGACATTCCCCTTAATTTCAGTTTGGTGCTATGATCATACCTGCAAGACGCTTTTGTGTGATTTAGAGGTTAAGGGTGTGTCGCTAAATGAACGGCAGAAATAATGGCTGAAGAAGTAAATGCCCGGAGCTTTGAGCGATTAATCGAAATCGGTATTTCGCTATCGTCAGAGCGCAATATTAATCGCCTGATGGAAACGATTTTGCTGGAGGCCAAAGGTCTCTGTAATGCCGATGGTGGAACGCTTTATCTGCGCACCGAAGAAGACACCCTTAAGTTCGAGATTATGCGTACCGATTCGCTCAACATCGCCATGGGGGGCACCACCGGTAAAGACATCACCTTCCCGCCGCTTCGCATGTATGATGCGGAATCTGGTGAGCCGAATATGAAAAACGTTGCCAGCGCGGCGGCGCTGGGGGGGAAGTCGATTAATATCCCCGATGCCTATGAAGCGGTTGATTTCGATTTTTCCGGCACCAAGAAGTTTGATGAAGGCATGGGGTATCGCTCCAAATCCTTCCTGACAGTGCCGCTCGTCAATTCACAGGATGAAGTTATCGGTGTTCTTCAGTTGCTGAATGCGAAAAGCCGCGATACAGATGACGTCATTGAGTTTTCCAGTCAAATCCAGCCCCTGATCGAAGCTTTGGCGTCTCAGGCGGCAGTGGCGCTTGATAACCAGCAACTGGTCGAAGCCCAGAAAAAACTGCTGGATTCATTTATCGAGCTGATTGCGTCGGCGATTGATGCGAAATCCCCCTACACCGGCGGCCATTGTCAGCGCGTGCCGGAACTGACCAAAATGCTGGCCAAGGCGGCGTGCGAGTCAACAGACGAGCCGTTTGCGGATTTCGATCTGACCGAAGACCAGTGGTACGAGTTGCACATCGGGGCCTGGTTGCACGATTGCGGCAAGGTCACGACGCCGGAATACGTGGTTGACAAGTCCACCAAGCTGGAAACGATTTATGATCGTATCCACGAAATCCGCATGCGCTTCGAAGTCGTTAAACGCGACGCCGTGATTGATTATCTGAAAGCGCTGATCGAAGGTGAGGAAGACGGGGCGAAGCTTCGCGATGATCTGGAGGCCCGGCTTGCCCAGCTTGATGACGACTATGCCTTTATCGCCGAAAGCAATATGGGTGGCGAGTTTATGGCACCCGAGCGCGTTGACCGTGTTAAGGAAATTGCTCAAATGCAATGGACACGCACCCTGGATGACCGGATTGGTATTTCGTTTGAAGAAAAGAAACGTAAAGACCGCACACCGGCACCTGAGCTGCCGGTGACTGAATTTCTCCTCGCGGATCGCGATGACCATATCATTTATCGCGAAACCCCGGAGCCCGCTGCTTCTGAAGAAAATCCTTTTGGCTTCAATCTTGATGTGCCGGAGCACAAGTTCAATCTGGGCGAAGTCTATAATATGTGCATCGGTCGGGGCACCCTGACGGAAGAGGACCGTTTCAAGATTAACGATCATATCGTGCAGACCATCATCATGCTGGAGCAGTTGCCGTTCCCGAAAAACCTCAAACGTGTTCCGGAATACGCGGGTGGTCACCATGAGAAAATGGACGGTACGGGGTATCCGAGGCGTCTGAACAAGTCAGATATGTCTCTACCCGCCCGAATCATGGCGATTGCCGATATTTTCGAAGCGCTGACAGCAGCGGATCGACCCTACAAGCCGCCGAAGAAGCTTAGCGATGCGGTCAAGATCATGTCGTTCATGAAAAAGGACGCGCATATTGATGATGAACTGTTCGAACTGTTTTTGAAGAGCGGTATCCACAAGGAATATGCGGAAAAATTCCTGGATCCGTCACAGATCGATGAGGTCGATATTTCTCAGTATTTACCGCAGGACGACGCTTGAAGGAACTGAGTTCATCGGAATTTAATCGGGCAATTGGCTATCCTTACCGGATTCCGGCGAAGTCCTATATTTATCATGATGGCGCCAGTGACGAGTTGGCGGCAGGCTCTGCCTTCCCCGATGTCGGTCACTTAACACCTGTTCTGGCCGTCGGCTCGAACCAGTCGCCTGAGCAGCTGGCGCGCAAGTTTCCAGGCAGCGGCTGGGCCCCGATCCCGGTTGCCAGAGTCTCCATCAGGGATTTCGACACCGTCTATTCCGCCCACATCACAACCTACGGCTCCATCGCCGCGACCCTGCATCACGCGCCGGGAACGGCGGTGACATTGTTTGTGAATTACCTGGACGAACAACAGCTTGAACGCATGCACGAAACGGAATTGCCGAACGAGAACTATGAATTTGGCTGTTTAACGGAACTCGCCCTCAAAGCAGAGGTCGGGCCGGAACTTGATCAGGTGCATCTCTATCAGGGGCAGCGCGGTATTTTTGCCCCCGATGGCAAGTCGATCTCGCTGACAGAGGTGCCCGCCACCGGACGGACCGGGCAGCACATGACCCAGCATGAAATACAAAGCCACTTGCGTGATCGTCTGACGCCTGGAAAATCACTGGATGAGTTTATTCACGGTTCGGTTTCAAACCCGGATACACGCCGTATCCGGACGGCAGAAATGGCGCGCGACAGGCTGGTGTTCTCTTATTCAGGGTATGTGCCGAGCGCTTTATAAAACCTGTGCTGCAACAATCCCGGCAAAGATAATCAGACCGAAGTCACGATTGGACTTGAATCGTTTGAGGCAGTTTTTAGGTGCTTCTGTATCCAGTGTCCGTACCTGCCAGACGAAATGAAGAGCGCCGATAACAAGAGCCGCATAGAACGGCCAGCCCAGGCCCGCCAGATATCCGCTTAACCCCAATCCACCAATCGTGATGACATAAAATCCGACCAGCCATGTTTTGGTCCTGGCACCAAACTTCAGCGCCGTTGATTTGACACCGATCAGCACATCGTCTTCCTTGTCCTGATGGGCGTAGATGGTGTCATAGCCAAGGGTCCAGAAAAACCCGGTGGCATAAAGAACGAGAGCCGGTGCACCCAGTTCGCCGTAAACACTGGCCCATCCCATCAGCGCGCCCCAGTTAAAGGTCAGGCCAAGGACCGCCTGGGGCCAGTAGGTGATGCGTTTCATGAAGGGGTAGGTGATTACCAGCGCCAGAGACAGTACGCCCATCCAGATGGTGAAGGTGTTGAACTGCAGCAGGATAATCAGGCCGATTCCGGCCTGCAGACCCAGAAACAGAAAAGCCTGAAAGACACTGACGTCGCCGCTGGGGATCGGGCGTGTTGCCGTGCGCGCGACCATGCCATCATATTTTCTGTCCGCCAGATCGTTAACCGTGCAACCGGCCCCGCGCATGACGGAGGCGCCAATACCAAACAGGATCACAACCCAGATATCCGGCCATCCCTGCGTTGCCAGCGCCAGACTCCACCAGCACGGCAGCAGCAGCAGCCATGTCCCGATGGGACGGTCAAGGCGTGCCAGACGAAGGTAAGGCCGCACGATTTCCGGGGCCAGATTGTCCACCCAGCTCTGGTCCGGAATGTCGGTTGCCTGATTTTGTGTCAGCTCGTTCATCTGCCTCAGTTTCATCCCCTCCCCCCTTGAGGGGGAGGGTTAGGGTGGGGGGAAGAGGCGCCGACGGCGCAAACAAAAAATCACTCTTGTCTTGGGTTGCACCCCCACCTCAATCCTCCCCCATCAAGGGGGAGGAGGTAAAGTTAATTATATGGATAAGATCAAGACCGCCATCGCTTGCCGCACCGTATACGGTCGCTATGATGCATATGGTATCGCCGGAGCATTTCATGGACAAGTCAAAGACCCGCCTGCATATCGAGGCCGACTTCAGTGAAGGGGCGGATATCGCGCTCAATCGTGATCAGGTGCATTTTCTAGTCCACGTCCTGCGCCTGAAAACCGGCGACCATTTGTCGCTGTTCAATGCGGACGGTGGTGAATGGCTGGCGAGCATTACGGATCATTCCAGACGCCGGGGCGTTGTTCATTTGCATCGCCAGATGCGCGGCCCGGAATCTGAACCGGGGCCATGGCTGGCCTTTGCGCCGATCAAGAAAACACGCACGGACTTCATTGTTGAGAAAGCCACCGAGTTGGGGGTAGAGAAACTGATTCCGGTGTTTACACGTTTTACCGCAAGCACCCGGGTTAATGTTGAGCGCCTGACATCCATTGCGCGCGAAGCGGCGGAACAGTGCGGGCGACTGACAGTGCCGGAAGTGGCGGAACCCTGCGATCTGGCTGATTTGCTCGATAACTGGCCGGAAGGACGGCGTCTGTTTATTGGTGACGAGACAGGAAAAGGTGTTCCGCTCTCCACTGTCCTGGCTGGCGGGCCTCCTGAGCACGGTTTTTTGATTGGTCCCGAGGGCGGTTTTAGCGAAGATGAGCTTGTCCGGGTTAAGACTCAGGTGTATGCAGACGCTATTGATCTCGGACCACGGGTGCTCCGCGCGGAAACCGCAGCGATTGCAGCTCTTGCCGGTTCACAGGCATTGACGGGGATAGCGGACAGGTTATCTCAAAACCAGCGAATTTAGCAGA
>Ga0316205_10003393_pt1 | contig 15139 bp, 16 predicted proteins | sample 3monthpyrite_MG_FD_204941 | JGI IMG/M metagenome (GOLD analysis project Ga0316205, IMG submission 204941) | Microbial mat bacterial communities from mineral coupon in-situ incubated in ocean water Damariscotta River, Maine, United States -... | ecosystem: Environmental > Aquatic > Marine >... | reverse complement strand
TCTCATAGGTATTAACACTGCGATTACTTCACAAACCGGTTCCTATGTTGGCTACTCCTTTGCAGTTCCCAGTAATATTGCCAAAAAGGTAGTTGAGGATATCATGGAATATGGAAACGTTCAGAAAGGAATACTTGGTATAACTTCTCCCCGACTTACTACTCCCTATGCGGTAAATAATGGCATAAATGAAATTGATGGTGTATATATTGATGGTGTGGAAGAGGATTCTGGTGCATTTGACGCAAATTTAAAGTCAGGAGATATTATAAAAATGGTAGATAATATTAAAGTGCGGAAATTTGCAGATTTAACTGGCTATGTATCCACCAAAAGACCCGGGGATAGAATTCAAGTTACAATTGATCGAAATGGAGAAGATATTGTAATACCTGTTGAACTAAAAGAAAGGCAATCCATTATTGTTCCCGTTATGGGGCTCCGGGTTAAAAACTTGTCAGAAAATGACAAAGAAATCTTTAATACAAGTTTTGGTGTAAAGATTACGGGGGTACCCGAGACCTACAGGGGATATGGGCTAAATGGAAAGGTGATTTTGGAAATTGATGATGAGAAGGTAAATGATATTTATGAAGCAAAAAACATCTTTGGCGCTATCTCAAGATATGATAAAACGGTAATAACACTTATCGATAAAAATGGAGAGAAAGAACGAATAGTCTTTCAATAAAAAAATTATTTTTAACCTATAAAAAGCACTCTCTTCAGAGTGCTTTTTTATTTATCTTTTCCTTATGTGATCCGATTAGAATTCAATAATTTTGTCCTCAAATCAAACAACATAAAATAGATGAGCCCAATCAAATCTTATGAAAAAGAGCTTTCTTTTCAGGCCGATAGAAGAAAAGCCACAACGGAATTCATCAAAATTATAAATGATCTATGGTATGATAAAGCCATTGAAGTGGTACTTTTTAAGAACCAGGTGATTGATAAAAATGTTAGTGATATAATTAAACTTCATGAATACGCAGGTGAATTTGTACAAAAACCGATTTCTATCTTTGATTCAGTAGAATTATTAGGCGCAATTAATGACATTAATTTACCCCCATCCAAGATAGATATCGGAAAACTTACCTACGAGTACCACTCAGATAATAACAATTATCATGACGTTAAGGCATTTATCCTTGATAAATTAAAAGATGCTAAGAACTCCAAAGAAATTAAACCTAAGGATGTAGTGCTCTACGGTTTTGGCAGAATTGGAAGGCTTATAGCGAGAGAACTGATGGCTAAAACAGGTAAAGGAAATCAGTTAAGACTTAGAGCCATAGTTACCAGGGGAGAATTAACAGAGGAAATTCTGGAAAAAAGGGCTACGTTGTTAAAAACAGATTCTGTTCATGGCCAATTTACAGGAACCGTAGATTATGATATTGCTAAGAAGGCATTAATTATTAATGGTACTACAGTTCATATTATTAATTCTGATAAGCCTGAAAAAATAGACTATACCAAATACGGAATTAACAATGCCCTTATTATTGATAATTCGGGTGCCTTCAGGGATAAAAAATCTTTGGAAAGGCATTTAAAATCATCAGGAGTCAGCAAAGTTCTTCTGACGGCCCCTGGCAAAGAAATACCAAATATTGTGCATGGTGTTAATCAATATGATTTTGATCCGGATACTACTGACATTTACTCCGCTGCCTCATGCACAACAAATGCCATAACACCAATATTAAAGGTTGTTGATGATTCACTGGGGATAAAAAAGGGACATTTGGAAACCATCCATGCTTATACAAACGATCAAAACTTGGTTGACAATTTACACAGCAAATACAGAAGAGGAAGAGCAGCCGCATTAAATATGGTAATAACTGAAACAGGGGCTGGAATTGCGGTGGAAAAAGCACTACCATCACTGAAAGGTAAACTGACATCAAATGCAATTAGAGTTCCCGTCCCGAATGGTTCATTGGCTATACTTAACCTGGAGGTTAAAAATAGAACATCGGAAGATGCCCTAAATACCATAATAAAAAAGTATGCTTTGGAAGGTGATTTGGTAGAGCAAATTAAATATTCACTAAGTAATGAACTGGTTTCGACAGATATTGTTGGCACAGCCGCACCTTCTATTTATGACAGCAACGCTACTATAGTATCAGCTGATGGTAAAAACATTGTCCTTTATATTTGGTACGATAATGAATTTGGATATTCACATCAGGTAATCAGATTAGCAAAATATATTGCAAAAGTGAGGCGATTTACGTATTATTAATGGGCTTTGTCATCAGTTATCGTAGCTTACAAAATTTTCAGAAATAAGTCATGATAGTCGAATTTTTTTTCTTAATTAATAATATTAGAGTACTTTAGTTCCCTCTCTAAATCATATATTAATACTTAGAATTATTTTAATGAAAGGTTTTAGCAAATTTTATATTGTAATCGCCTTCCTGACATGTAACCTACACTTTGCTCAACAGAGTGCCCAGCAGGAAGAATTGTCTTTAGATAGTGGTTCTATAGAAAGTCAATTTGAATATTTATACAAAAAATCCGGCAACTACAATGCCGAAGGAAAAAGATATGAGGTTGTTCGCATTATCAACCTCGATAAACTCAAGAAAAATGTTCTTGATTCTGTAAATGCCTCAAATAAAAAGGCAATTGAACTTAAAAGTACTATAAGTAATCACGAAGCCACTATTAGTTCCCTTAATAGTAAATTAAAAGAAACCACTGATAGTCTTAAAACCGTAAGCGATGAGAAAGACAGTATGTCCTTATTAGGCGCTCAGGTTTCGAAAGCTACTTATAATGTCATTCTGTGGACCGTAATAATTGGCTTACTCCTGTTATTCTTTTTGTTTGTTTATAAATTTCGAAGGAGCAATATCCTAACTCAGGTTGCGAAGTCCAATTTAAGCGAGTTGGAAACTGAATACGAGGACCACAGGCGCAGGGCTTTAGAAAGAGAACAAAAGATAAGCAGGCAACTCCAGGACGAAATAAATAAATACAAAAAATCAAAATAAAAAAAGCTCCTTAAGGGAGCTTTTTTTAGGATAATACATCATGATCAATATTATTCAGGCAAAAGAAGAGCATATTCCAATATTGGTTCCGCTTTTGGATAAATACAGAATATTCTACGACCAGAATTCAGATCAACAGGGTGCCAAAAAATTTTTAGAAGCCAGAATAAAGCATACAGATTCCATCATTTTTATTGCATTTTACGATGGTTCTCCAGCAGGTTTTACCCAATTATATTCTTCTTATTCCACTGTAAATCTTAAACCTATATTTATTTTAAACGATTTATATGTATATAATGAATTTCGAAAAAAAGGTATAGGCGAAGTATTATTGAACAGCGCCAAAGATTACTGCATATTCTCAGATTATAAAGGATTGGCCCTGGAAACTGCTATAAACAATCCAGCGCAAAAATTATATGAACGCCTGGGTTGGAAAAAAAACACTTCCTCTCTTTATTATTTTTGGGAAGCTAAATAGGCTCAAAAAAATAAAACAATAAGAACTCTTATGCGAATAGATATTATTACTGTCTTGCCAGAACTATTAAAAAGTCCTTTTGACGCCTCTATATTGAAGCGTGCAATAGAAAAGAAACTGGTAGAAATACACCTGCATAATCTGAGAGATTATACAGATAAAAGCTATAATCAGGTAGATGATTACCAATTTGGTGGTGGGGCTGGTATGGTCTTAATGATTGAACCTATAGATAAATGTATCAGTGCTCTTAAAAAAGAACGGCATTACGATGAGATTATTTATATGACCCCTGATGGCGAAACCCTTAATCAAAAAACCTCAAACAGTCTGTCGTTGTTAAAAAACATTATTATTCTCTGTGGTCATTATAAAGGAGTTGACCAAAGGGTTAGAGAAACTTTAATCACAAGGGAAATATCTATTGGAGATTACGTTTTATCGGGTGGTGAACTGGGAGCAGCTGTGTTGTGTGACTCTGTTATTCGTTTGCTTCCTGGCGTACTGAATGATGAAACGTCTGCGCTAACGGATACATTTCAGGACGATTTGTTGGCCCCCCCTGTATACACCAGACCTAGTGAATATAAAGGCCAGAAAGTTCCTGATATTTTATTAAGCGGCAACTTTCCTGAAATTGAAAAATGGCGGGAAGACCAAGCAATGGCAAGAACTTTAAAGCTAAGGCCCGATTTACTTAGGGAATAAAAAATAGTATTTCGTATAAAAATTGCGTAAAATATCTTGTAAGTAATAATTTAAAGAGTATTTTTGCAGTCGATTTGAAATCAACCTCTGACGAAGTCCGTGCATGTTGGTTTTGACTTAATCAAAATAAAAATCAATGGAATCGTTAATAGCATTTGTTGAAAACGAATTTGTCCCAAAAAAAGAATTCCCACAATTCACTCCTGGTGATACAATTACCGTTTATTACGAAATAAAGGAAGGTGAAAAAACTCGTACTCAGTTTTTTAAAGGCGTAGTTATACAAAGAAGAGGGACCGGTGCAACAGAAACATTTACAATTCGTAAAATGTCGGGCACAATTGGTGTTGAAAGAATATTTCCTGTAAACATGCCGGCTTTGCAGAAAGTTGAGATTAACAAAAAAGGTAAAGTACGCAGAGCTCGAATTTTTTACTTTAGAGGTCTTACTGGTAAAAAAGCCAGGATCAAGGAAATTCGTTCCTAAGAAGTACACAGAATAAAAAAAACCCTGATAAAAATATCAGGGTTTTTTTTATTCTCAAAACAGTACTAAATCTATCATTTAACCGCTTTTTTTCTCAAAATCCAATATTGTTTTAGAAATAATAGAAACGCAGTCTAAGAGTTGATCTTTTGTCATGACCAGTGGCGGTGCAAAACGAATGATATTTCCATGGGTAGGTTTTGCGAGTAACCCGTTTTCTTTCAATGATAAACATATCTCCCAGGCAGTAGAGCTGTCTTCCGCGTCATTAATGACAATGGCATTTAAAAGTCCCTTGCCTCGTACCAGTTTTACAAGCGCGCTTTTTTCTATTAACTTTCTCATTTCAGACCGAAATAACTTCCCAAGGTAATAGGCATTTTCAGCTAGATTTTCGTTTTTGACCACTTCCAAGGCAGCAATCGCAACTGCGCAGGCCAAAGGGTTTCCTCCAAAGGTAGAACCGTGATTTCCGGGACGTATTACATCCATGATATCATTATTCGCAAGAACAGCTGATACAGGGAAAACACCTCCGGACAAAGCTTTTCCTAAAATCAATATATCAGGTTTCACTTCCGGGGTTCCACTACACAACTTATCAGTACAGGAACAATTACCACAAGAAGCTAGTAATCGGCCGGTTCTGGCAACACCAGTCTGTACTTCATCCGCAATAAACAAAACATTATTTTGCCTACATAGATTATACGCTTCCTTTAGGTAGTCATCGTCCGGAACATAAACACCCGCTTCCCCTTGTATTGGTTCAACCATAAATGCAGCAACATTCTTATCCTCCAGGGCCTCACCCAGTGCATTTATATCATTATATCTGATTGAGAAAATTCCCGGAGTAAACGGACCAAAATTCTCAGTAGCTATTGGATCATTTGAGGCAGATATAATAGAAATAGTACGACCATGAAAATTATTTTGGCAAACAATTATTTTTGCCTGATTCGCATGAATCCCTTTTTTTTCATACCCCCATTTTCTAGCCAGTTTCATTGCAGTTTCTACCGCTTCAGCACCCGTATTCATAGGTAATACACGATCAAAACCAAAGTATTCGGTGATGTATTTTTCGTATTTACCAAGCATATCATTATAAAATGCTCTGGAAGTAAGTGTTAATTTCTCAGCTTGCTCTTTTAACGCGGAAATAATATGCGGGTGGCAGTGCCCCTGATTAACAGCTGAGTATGCAGATAAAAAATCATAATATTTCTTACCTTCTACATCCCATACATATACACCCTCCCCCCTATCCAGAACCACTGGTAATGGATGATAATTTTGTGCTCCGTATTTAGCTTCCAATGCTATAGCATTTTGGGAAGATATCTTTTCTAATACTGACATTTTCCTAACAATTTAAATAAAACTTTAGCTATTCCTTCTTTGGGAGAGAAATCATCCTATGCGGAAGTGCTAAATTACAAATTATGCCGCGATTTATGAAATAAGCTATTGCTTCTCTCCTTTAATTATTAATCCTGCTAAGGGTTGCTAATTGTAGTTCTAATCGCTTGAGTTCGCGAAGAATATCATTCTTATCCATTTGCATCCAAACAAATAATTTAAGCATTCCCATAGCTATCATACTCAAAAAACCGGCAGATGCCCATTTTATAAGCTCATTAGTGTTATCTGTATTAAAAAACTGAACTATGCAATATACAAAGGCCATAAACATTAGTAAGTGCACTACATTCATAATAGCTGCTAACCATCCTAATTTCCCCCTGTAAACTTCCCCAATCTTCCCTATCAGATTTTGTTCTTCCAACTCATCGTAAAAAGCAGCTTCTTCTTTAGATAAAGTCTCTTTGATTAACTCGTCAATTTTTTCTGTCTTCTTAGTCATGATTTCTGTTTTTTAAAATTGTCTTTAATTTTTCTCGGGCATGGTATAATCTTGATTTTACCGTCCCTTCTGATTTGTCTAAAATCTCACTGATTTCCTTAAGAGAATACTCTTCCAAATAAAACAAACGAAGAACAACTTGCTGATCTTGAGGCAATCCCTTAATAGCCTCGTGAACCTTTATAAGATCAGATTCTTTGTGGTCTAAATCATTATCTACTTTCGGTTCGTTGTAGTAATCCTTTAATTTTTCCCTATCTCTATTATTTTTGTTTAAATAATCAATTGATTTTCTAGTCACTATTTGCATCGCCCAACTACCAAAACTGTTAGGTTTTTTCAAATAGGGTAGCTTTTTAATAATTATTCCCCAGCTGTCCTGAACGATATCTTTAGCTATATCTTTATCATAAATGAACCAATAGGCGTGATTACACATTTTTGAATTATATCGCTTTACTAATAAGGAAAATGCTTTCTTACTCCCTGATAGATATTGCAAAACCAACAATCCTTCGAATATTTTTTTAGCGTTTTCCATATCCTTTCTAACAAAAGAGACCGATTAATTTGGAAAAGGTTCAATTATTTTTGATTTTTTTTATCGAATTCGTCCTAAAGATAAGATTAAAGATTCGCCGTAAATAGTATTTTTGCCGCATGAGGAAAAGCAGAACTAGGCAAACTTTTGAGAATGTAGCCGTCATAGATGCGGGTGCCAAAGGAAAAACCATCGGTAAAGCACCGGATGGCAGAGTTATCTTCATCTCCAATGCTGTACCAGGGGATGTTGTGGATATTCAAACCACCAAAAAAAGAAAAGCTTACTTTGAGGGTGTTGCAACCAAATTTCACACTTTGTCTGATAAACGCGTAGAACCTGTATGTGAACATTTTGGTACTTGTGGAGGATGTAAATGGCAGCATATGGGGTACCAACATCAGTTGTATTACAAACAAAAAGAAGTTGAAAACAATTTAAGACGTATTGGTCATCTGGAAATTCCAGAAATTTTACCCATAATCGGATCCGATCAAAAGTACTTTTACAGGAATAAAATGGAATTCTCATTTTCTGACAGCAGGTGGCTGACCCAGGAAGAAATCAATTCAAAAAGTGAAATAACAAATAAAAATGCAATTGGTTTTCATATCCCGGGAATGTGGGATAAGATACTGGATATTAAAAAATGTCATTTACAATCAGATCCTTCAAATGAGATCCGCCTGGAAATAAAGAAATATGCCCAGTCAAATGAGCTAAGCTTTTTTAATCCTAGAAATCAAAAGGGGCTTTTGCGAACACTGATGATAAGAACGTCATCTACAAAAGAAATCATGGTGCTAATCCAATTCTATGATGATGATGAGAACAAACGAAACGGATTGTTAAATCACCTGAAGAATAAATTTCCACAAATTAACTCCTTATTATATGTTATTAACCGCAAGGGCAATGACACAATTTATGATCAGGAAGTTTACTGCCATTACGGCAAGGAATATATCTACGAACAAATGGAGGGTCTTAAATTTAAGATCACTGCAAAGTCGTTTTATCAGACCAATTCGCAACAAGCTTATGAACTTTATAAAGTGGTTAGAAAATTTGCTGGTTTAAATAAAACGGAACTGGTTTATGACCTTTATACAGGAATAGGTACTATAGCTCAATTCATTGCTGCTGATGCTAAGAAAGTCGTAGGAATCGAGGCAATTCCAGAAGCCATTTTAGCCGCCGAAGCCAATGCTCAGGAGAACAACATTAACAATGCAACTTTTTTCTCAGGAGATATGAAAAATATATTTAATGATGAGTTTGTAAGCTTTAACGGAAGACCAGATATTATAATAACAGATCCGCCACGAGATGGTATGCATAAAGATGTGGTTGCCCAAATTCTTGAAATTGCACCAGAAAAAATTGTATATGTTAGTTGTAATAGTGCTACGCAAGCACGGGATTTGGAACTAATGAATGAAGCCTATCAAATAAAAAAAATACAACCAGTAGACATGTTTCCACAGACGCATCACGTAGAAAATGTTGTACTTTTGGAAAAACGGATCCATTGATAAATAAAGTCTGATATGCTTAATAAATTTGCTAACTAGGTATGGAAAAAATAAGGATTCTCCTACTTGTTCTAATAGTAATTATTTCCTTCATTGCCTGTGAAAAAGACGATATCTGTGTGGATGGGGATACGCCTCTGCTGATCATTCAATTTTATGATATTGAAAATCCTAGTGAACTAAAAGCTGTACCCAATTTAAGAGTTATTGGTTTAGGTCAATCCTCCACGGTTAATACAATTGCCGATAGAACTTCTTTAGACTCAATTGCACTGCCGTTAAGAATAAATGAAGCAAACACCGGGTTTATATTGATTTCTGATTCAGCTGATGAAGATGACCTGGAAACAGGTAACAATGATACACTCACTTTTGACTATAGTACGCTGGAAGTTTTTATTTCGAGGGCCTGTGGTTATATTGCAAATTATGACGACTTAGGTGAACTACTTACACCTGACAGTGAAAATTGGATCCAAAACATCGAAATAGTTTCGCCTTTAATACAACAGCAAGACAGCGCCCATGTTAAGATATTTCATTAGTTGTTTTTTTCTTTTAAGCTTCTTTCTAAGTGAAGCGCAGAAAGATTCTCTGCAAATAGGCGCCCGGGATTCTACAAGTTTTGGCCAGCGTTATGGACTACGTGTTGGTGTTGATTTAAGTAAACCAATAAGAGGACTTTTAGATAGTGATTATTCGGGCCTGGAATTTGTAGCGGACTATCGTATTACTAATAAACTTTACATTGCTGCGGAGTTCGGCAATGAAAAAAAAACCAGTTTTGAATCTCTTGAAAATATAAATGACATTAATAGAGTTGAGTTGTATAACTATACCACCTCCGGAAGTTATGTAAAACTTGGGGTTGATTTTAACACCTATGAGAATTGGTACGGGATGACTAATGCTATAATTTTCGGCGCCAGATATGCAGGTAGCTCTTTTAGCCAAACTTTAAATAATTATACCATTTATGACAGCAATAGATATTGGAATCCCACCAATTTTGCTCCGGGCTCAGGATCATCAGAAGAATTCAGCGGTTTAACTGCTACTTGGTTAGAGTTTCTTTTAGGAATAAAAGTTGAACTATTTGCAAATTTATACCTTGGAGCCAGTGTCAGGCTCGCATATCTATTCACGAATGAAGAAGCTGATTCCTTCCCAAACTTATGGATTCCCGGTTTCAATAAGGTAAATGATAATAGTAAATTTGGAGTAGGATATAATTATTCCATTTCTTATTTCATTCCTTTATATAGAAAAAAGGTAAATAAAAAGAAGAATGAAAGCCCTCCTGAAGAATAGTTCAAATTTTCCTGATCCTTTTTAAACCAAAACAATTAAGTACCAAAGCTTTAATACAAGGATTTATTTACTCGACCTGATTATTGTATTTAGCTTTTTTACTACCCTTGTACATAACATATTTCACCAGGCGAGATTCCAAATGACTGTTAAATACTTTAATTTTTCGTGAAGGACGTAGCCCTACAAACTTCAAAGCTTCAAGGTTGGATGTAATGAACCACGCATCCGTTCCAGGATAATTTTGCTTCAATGTATCTCCAATATTCCCGTAAAATTCTTCCATTTCAATATTTAGACGTTCTCCATAGGGTGGGTTAAACACAATATGTAAATGGTTTTCTGTGAATTTTTCTGATTCAAAGAAATTTTTACGTTCAACAGAAATATATTCTGTGAGATTGGCATTCTCTACATTGTCAATTGCTTTTTGTACTGCTGAAGGCGCTTTATCATAACCAGTGATTTTATAATGAAACTCTCTTGTTTTATTTAGACTACTTTCAACTATTTTCTCGTAAAGTTCACTATCAAAATCCTGCCATTTTTCAAATGCAAATTCCTTGCGATTTATATTTGCCGGTATGTTGCATGCAATCATCGCTGCTTCAGTTAAGAATGTCCCACTGCCACACATCGGATCTAAAAAATGTGATTGCCCATCCCATCCACTTAAAAGAAGAAGGCCTGCTGCTAAAACTTCATTGATTGGAGCAATGTTGGTAGCTGTTCTATAACCTCTTTGGTGTAAAGAGCGACCAGAAGTGTCAAGGGATACATTACACTGGTTCATTTGGATGTGGATATTTATACGTAATTCCGGAAACTTAATATCCACATTAGGTCGCTTACCAACAGTATCACGAAATTTGTCTACAATGGCATCCTTTGTTTTTTGAGAAACATATAATGAATGTGTAAAATTCTCAGAGTTAACAGTAGCATCTATGGCAAAAGTTATTTCCGGATTTAGGTATTTTGACCAATCCATCGCATAAATCTTATTATAAAGATCTGTTTCATCTTTTACATAGAACGAATGAATAGGCTTTAATATCTTTATAGCCGTACGGAGGCATAAATTGGCTTTATACATAAAGCCGGTATCGCCTTCAAAAGAAACCATCCTTACCCCTTCAACAACATTTACCGCTCCAAGGTTACGTAATTCCTTTGCTAGTAATTCCTCAAAACCAAACATGGTCTTGGCAACCATTTTAAAATTATTACCCATAATACATTTAAAGAATGCCACAAAAATACATTAATTTTATCCACATTGTTTTTCAGTAAACCTAATACCACTTAAATTAAACATGACTTATATTTTACTGATCATTGCTGTCCTATTAAGTTTTGGGTTTGTGGTCCTTACAAGACCTAAAAAGAAAGAAGGCCTTCGCTTGTTACTGGCATTCAGTGGTTCATTTTTATTAGCGCTTACACTTTTTGAACTTCTGCCGGAAGTCTACAAACAAGCTGATCCTAAGATAATTGGGATATTTATTATGCTTGGGATTCTCCTTCAGATTTTTTTAGAGTTCTTTTCAAAAGGTGCGGAACATGGTCATGTTCATCTTAATAGCCAAGAAAGTGATTTTCCCTGGTTACTTTTTATAAGTCTTTGCGTTCATGCATTCTTAGAAGGTATTCCTATAAACCAGAACAATGATATAATATATGGCATTTTGGTTCACAAAGTACCAATAGCCATTATTCTAAGTATCTTCCTCGTAGGTTCCAAAATTAATATTTTCTATGGGTCCTTGTTTATGGTATTCTTTTCTATAATGACCCCGCTAGGAAGTTATGCAGCTTCAAAGTTCGATTTTATCTCAGATTATAGCGCTCCAATTACAGCATTAGTTATAGGTGTATTCCTCCATATTTCTACTGTAATCCTTTTTGAAAGCACTGAAGGTCACACATTCAATATTAGAAAGTTAACGGCAATTGTACTTGGAACAGCGATAGCATATTTTATCTAGATTACTGCAAAGGTAATATACAGCCAGTGACTTATGGCACCGCCCAATACCATGAAATGCCATATGAGATGGTTATACGGTATACGTTTAAAAGCATAGAAAAAAATACCTATCGTATAAAAAAAACCTCCCAGCATCAGTAAATAAAGGCCAGTTTTGGAGGTATTTGAAAGCAGATTTTGAAGATCAAAAACTATCAGCCAACCCATAAAAAGATATAGTATTAGAGACAATACCTCAAATTTTCCTGTAAAAAACAGCTTGAGTATGGTACCTGCTATAGCAATGCCCCAAATAGTATAAAAAATTAACCATCCATTCCCTTGCTCCAAAGTTATAAGGGCCACGGGGGTATAAGTCCCTGCAATTAAGTAGTAGATACATATATGATCCAAAACCCTGAGTTTCATTTTTACTGATTGGGTTGAAACATAATGGTAAAGTGTTGAAGCTGTGAATAACAGAATTATTGAAATGCTATAAATAACCAGGGAAATTGTGGAGTACTCAGTTTTATGGGTATCAAATTCAAGTATGAGATAAAATCCCAAAATTCCAAATATTATTCCAATTGCGTGTGATATGGCATTTAGTTTTTCCTCTTCATGATAATTTATTCTCATTAGAAACAAAGCCTATTATTTGTATGGGTAATACCAAAAGGGAATTTTAATTATAGATCTCATATAGGTACTATCATTAATATGATCTTTCCGTGCCACATTAAGAATATGTCTTCCATTTGAAACAGATTTTATATCAATAAAAGTTTCAAAACCTAGTTGCTGTTGTACATTTTTCGAGACTATAAATTTGGGTTTGAATGGTATACTATCAACACTTAGAGTATACATATCTTCAATTTCTGTGATGTAACTCTGTATGAGTTCTTTGCGCTCAGACCAGTCTATGGTGCCTTCTGAAAATATCGGGGAATATATGCCTCTCCGGTCTTCTTCTGGTTTCAAATCAGTATTAAAATAAAACACATCATCTTCAATAGAACGACCGTAAATCACAAAAACATTTAAGAAAGAAGTTTGAATTACTTTGGAAGGAATAGAAGCACGGTCTACAAATGAATTGTTTAAACTGATGAGATCGTTGTAATTTTTGTGACTGGCTGCGTAAGAAGATGAATTCATTTCCTTTTCTAAGTAGTTTGATGTACTAAATTGTGTAACAGCAAGTACCGTTATTAATAAATAGAGAGGCACCAGAAATAAAGTTAACCGTTTCCCAAACTTATTATCCAGGAAGTTATATACCATAGGGCGATAAAGAAATGAAAGGGTAATATATTTAAATAACCAATATATGGGATAGTAAAAAGAAGTTGTCCATTTTTTCTTTTTAAGCCAACCCTGAGTTACAAAATCTATAAAAGTAAGGATAGTTCCCAAGGCTGTAAAGACAATTGCCGGTATAGCTATCCAATAACGAACCCAATCTGGTGTTTCCTCCTTAGATACAAGGAGACCCAAAAATGTAAAAATAAGTCCAATTGCCAATAATCCCAGTAAATAAAAGACCAGTAAAAAGGTTACTGAGAAAATTACGCTACAATATTTTTCGAGTGTGGCAACATAATTGTCAAAAGAACCAACTCTTTTTATCAGGTGTTTAGTAAATTTTGGGCTGTATTTTAATTTATCATAATTTATATCACCAGATACATATCTAAGACCAATCGCACCTATCCATAATCCACGTAACACTACGTGGGCAATCAAATTAACTGTGATGATGTACCAAGATATCTTAAGGCCTTGCATGAGAAATACCCGATATACATTTTGTTCATTTCGGGCTTCAAGACCAGCTAATTCAATAGGGTCTATGATCATAAACAATCCGTATATAGCAAAACCAGAGATAATCAATTCTAACTGCCAACTCTCCTGTTGGAGAATATCAAGCCATTTTTTGAATTTCTTATCTTGAGGATTGTTATTCATAGATATTAAGGTTCTCCTTATAAATATAACTGAAAACAATTTCTAAAAAAAGTATGGGACTCGAATGATTTTTATATTGTTAGATAGCCAAATCCATTAATTTCAGTTTATTTGTGTCAGATCCTTTCAAGTAGGTCAAAAAAAAAGGATCCCGACCAAATGAATGATCGGGATCCTCGAAGAAGGCGGCGGCCTACTCTCCCACCAGTTACGGCAGTACCATCGGCGCAGACGGGCTTAACTTCCCTGTTCGGTATGGAAAGGGGTGGGCCCCGTCGCCATGGCCACCCGGATTTTTCGTTGTCAGCTTACTGAGCAACGTCTCTTGGCCCAGGTTTTATCCTGGCAAAGAGCAATATCTTAACATAAAGAGACAGGGTGTTTACTCTGGAAAAACGTATTTAATAGTGAGGATGTGCAAGGGCACCTTTTTGATACAAGGCGTTTAACGGCGCAAGCTCAACGGGCTATTAGTATCACTCGGCTGCGTACCTTGCGGCACTTGCACCTATGACCTATCAACGTGGTAATCTTCCACGGCCCTTTAAAGAAATCTCATCTCGCGGCGGGTTTCGCGCTTATATGCTTTCAGCGCTTATCCCTTCCCGACTTAGCTACCCGGCTATGCCCCTGGCGGGACAACCGGTACACCAGCGGTCGGTCCGACCCGGTCCTCTCGTACTAGGGTCAGGACCGCTCAAATTTCTAACGCCCGCAGTAGATAGAGACCGAACTGTCTCACGACGTTCTGAACCCAGCTCGCGTGCCACTTTAATGGGCGAACAGCCCAACCCTTGGGACCTTCTCCAGCCCCAGGATGTGACGAGCCGACATCGAGGTGCCAAACCCCCCCGTCGATATGAGCTCTTGGGGGAGATCAGCCTGTTATCCCCGGCGTACCTTTTATCCTTTGAGCGATGGCCCTTCCATGCGGAACCACCGGATCACTATGCCCTACTTTCGTACCTGTTCGACCTGTATGTCTCACAGTCAAGCGCCCTTGTGCCATTGCACTCTACGTACGATTACCAACCGTACTGAGGGCACCTTTGGAAGCCTCCGTTACTCTTTTGGAGGCGACCACCCCAGTCAAACTACCCACCACGCACTGTTCCCCTTATAAAGGGGTTAGGCCCCGGACAAACAAAGGCTGGTATTTCAACAACGGCTCCACCACGCCTGGCGACGCAGCTTCAAAGCCTCCCAGCTATCCTACACATTGGTTGCCCAAGGTCAA
>Ga0316205_10003392_pt1 | contig 15140 bp, 12 predicted proteins | sample 3monthpyrite_MG_FD_204941 | JGI IMG/M metagenome (GOLD analysis project Ga0316205, IMG submission 204941) | Microbial mat bacterial communities from mineral coupon in-situ incubated in ocean water Damariscotta River, Maine, United States -... | ecosystem: Environmental > Aquatic > Marine >... | reverse complement strand
CTCTGTAGTAGCTAATGCTAGTCTGTCTAATACATTGTTATTTCCCAAATCGATTTTGCCCTGCCTAATTTCGATAGTTAACGCGGTTTATATAATACGTAAAGCGACTCTTCTTCCAAAGTGATCCTTTGAGTTAGTACTTTGCCTACTTTCTTATAATCATTTTCAAATTGCTCTACATGTCTTGTTGTAAATTGAACTTGATATCTTTTACAAAAATTAGTCGCGGCTCTTGCTATTTTGTTCATATCTAATCGAAACTCTTTAACCACGTGCAGATTCTCAGGGTCACCTTTGAGTGTTTGCTCTAAATAAACGTAAAACTTAATGTTCTCTGCTAAAAGATGAGCTTGAAAAGCCCCTTTGAAATTTGTAATTAAACGGTTAGTTTTAGCATAATCTTTTTTCTCAAAGCCTTCAGACCAAATCTTTCCAAAATCGGCGACTAATTGCTTATGATCATCTTCCAGCTCCCGTATAAGATCAGGATTATATTTTATTTGATTACTATCAAATGAAGATCGAACGATCTCTTGGACCGGTTCTACTTTGTTTGCTCCAAACAGACGACCTATAAATTTAAACACTTTACTCCTCCTCAAACAATTTTCTGGATTCTAATTATCATACTTATATGTAACTATTTTTAATAAAAATACAGAAAACAGTTAAGTGTTTCCAATAATTTGATTATAGATTAACGTAAGTAAGCTTGTTTGAGCAACAGTTATCACAACGTAACAAAAATATATCACAATACGAGATTATCTATTGAGTTTGTGGGCAAGTTCAACATATCAACTGGAGCATCATCTATTTTTTGATAAAGTGATGTCTTTATTTGCGATACAAAATATTCTTATCAAACCAAAAAACAGTATCACTTAATAAAAGGGTCAGTTTTTTCATTGTTAGGTAAAACGAGTTCGGCAGTATTTTTATCAACTTGGTTTGCATACATACCATCCCGATATTCAAAATTATCTGGACTGACATTGAGCAAGTGTTTGTCCATATAATAAACGTGATTGGCGTCTTTGGAAAATTCTCGGTTGATGACTTTAAAAGTTGATTTGTCTGCGCCGTGGATCTTTTGATTGGTATAGTAAACATTAATTTTATCGACACAATAGATACCATCGTTTTCGACTAATGGCTTGATAGTTTTGTAATCAGCGCCTGCTAATCGATTAGTAAAACAATAGACTTCTTTGTTATATAGCGTGTAGAAATCTGATATATCGACACAATCACTGCGTTTTACAAAATGAGTATGATTGTCATCATAGGTTAGATTAATAAATTTTCGATGATTGTCAAATTGGTCTATTTTTCTTTGATTGAAGCCATCAGGCTCAACCCCCATCAATACTCGACCACAAAAGTAAACTTGACTTTTATCAAGAGAATAGTTGGTGCTTACAAACTGATAACTGTCTGGCTCACTGTTTGGAATTTTCTTCAAATTGTAATACAGAGAATCACCATCGCTTTGATAAGAGTCATTCAAAACTTTAAAATGAAATGGATGAATATCAGGTACGACTTCACTGTGAAAAAAGACATGTAGGTTGTCCTTCGCAAAAGAAAACTCCAATATTTCAAAAAAATCAACATCACTGACTTCCAATAAATGATCTTTATAATAAATTTTATTTCCTATTTTCAGGTAAACATGTTGAGAGTCATTTTCTAATCTAACAGCGGGTTCGCTTGAGGAAGCTAGTTTAATTTTGTCGTAATAAATAGAGTGACAATCACGAGTGTAATAACCCCACAAAATCTCAAAGGTTGAGGTATCGACGTCAGCCATTCGTTCATTAAAATGGTAAACATTATTTTTATCTTTACTGTAGTAGTGAAAGATATATTTACCATCACTTGAGTTTTCGCCATCATAAAGTAGACAGAAGGTCTCTGGGTCAGCTTCTTCTATTAAGATTTCATTGTAATAAACATGATTTTTATCTTTGGCAAAATTTTGTGCTAAAACTTTAAAAGTCTCATTGTCAGCATCTTCAATATCGGTACTACCAAGATTAAAAAAATTACCGTTACTCGCAAAAACAACCTTATCATCTCTGAGGTAGTATTGATTACTCATCTCCTTGCTGATGGCTTTAGCTCCTCGCGTGGAACCGCCAATAAACAGATAAAATAATAAAAATAAGAAAATGTAACCTAGAAAGGCTACACCGAAAATAATTGCGATAATTTGCATGTTTTACTCAAAAAGTTAGATTGAATTTAGTCGTCATCTTTATCTCCAAGCCACTCCCAATCTTTATCTTGGTATAATTCCTGTAAAGCATCCTGGTGCAAAAAACTCAGTTCATGAGAACAAATAAAATGATCAATTTCTTGTTTTATATATTCTATCACCGTCTCATCATTACAGTATTCACTTAATAAACCAATCACTAAACTACCCTGTGCGATAAACTCTTTTTCCTGGTCAAATAAATCACCATCTCTTGTGGCTTGTAGGGCAATATCTAATAATGATTGGTATGCTTTTTCATGAGGTTGTATGTTGGATAGTTTATCAGGGATTAGTGCTAAAACCATCAAGGCAGATGTGTCTTTATAACTCCGATAATAGTCTACACAAATATCTGCCCATGACTCTGAAAAGCTGTGATCAATTATCCAGTTATTGATATGAGCTAATAACTCTTCCGACAAAGGGATCGCATCAAAGTGAGTGGGTTGATTTTTATCGTCAATAGGCGTTTTATCATTTTGTTCTTCTACGATGGTTATTTCAAAAGTATTTTTTAATAAAATCAAATAAATGTCAGTTTGCCGGTGTTGCGAAATTAGCTCAACAACTGAATTTAAATTATCGCCCAATGACTGTTGGTTATGCGCGTCAATCAGACCCTGAATAATATATTTACAAACAGCTTGATGCGGAGTGCTATTATCAGCAAAAAATGATTTCAGTAGCTGGATAACATAGGTAACAAAATTTTCGTCCAAAAATCGTAACGCAAATTCATCTTCTGTTAATCTGGTTTTAAAAATATAAACCAGCTTTTTATTAAAATCATCAGCACAAAACTCAAAGGCATGTGCCGAAAAACATAACCCGTTTAAATGGTCTAGCAACATGTCATTATCGAGTGTCTGAAGATGTTCGGTCAGTTGTTGATGTATGCTCCGATCACAATGTTGATTGGCTACAAATTGGTAATATTGACCGAGTTGGTTTGCATTGTTCTCTACAAGAAAATCACCGATAACTGGTAAAAAAAGTTCTCCCCAAGAAGAAATTTCTCTAGCCTCTGCTTTATTTAGACTAAAAAGTAATTCGATTTGAAAACTGAGTAACTCATTTATATCGTCCTCCTTTTCGCCGTGATAGCGGAGAACATCCAAAAGCCAAGTGACAATTTCTAAGTTTTTTGACTCGATAGTCGATTCTATCATTTTCTTAATTAAATTTTTAAACTCATCTACTTGGTAAATTGAGAGCAACAAACAGGCATCGACGATAGTTTCTTTACCATCTTCAAGAGTAATATCGCTGCGTGAATGGGGTAAATGTTTAATAAAAAAAGTATTGTCCGATAATGACTCATTCACAATAAACTTTATAGCACTTTTGGATAAAAGGTAGCCGTTAATGAAGGATTCAATTTTGGAAGTGATCTTGTTAGAGTTATCGTGAGCTATCATCCGGTTAAAGCAGTTTAAAGTGTTATCCGTTAGACGAGAGTAATCCCTGATTGTGGCAAATAAGTACACAAAATCACTCGGATCATCCAGTTGATAAATAAAATTTAATAAAACGTTATGTTGATAATTGCTATTGGCAGCGATAATGTTTGAACTACATTCATCAAGCTCTGCGCGTCGAGCATTGGTTAAGTTATAAAATAATTGAGAAGCAAAATCAGGGCGAGTATTCAAATAGTTGTCTAGGCTGTCTCTGTTGTCTTCAAACCACGAAAGAAGAGCGATATCTTTGTCATCCATTCGCTCCAAAACCACTAAGCAATCTTTTTCAAACTCTTCTTTGGACGAAAACATTAGAGAGAAGGCATCGGCATCGTTATCGAAATCAAAACAGTCTTTGTCGAGCCACTTTTCAAATCCCAGTAAATACTTTGGCCATGAGTATTGCCTAAAAATAGGCGAATCATTTACAAAATATCGCCAAAGGATCGGAAACCAATGAGCTTTATTTGAATCGTTAATGTTTTGCTGCGAACAGATGATTTCAGCAATTCGATCTTTGGATATTTCATCGCTTGTTGATTGACTGAACTTAATCAATTTATCAGCGAGTTCTATCGGAAATAACTGTAATTCAGCCAAGGTTTCTAAAGAGCTGATAATATCATAGTTAAGTCCGATTTTACTTAGGACTTCTTGTGGTTCATGTAATAAGTTGTGGTCGATGAGATACAATAAATATTGATAGTCATTGCTATTTACTGCTTGTTGAAAAACTATTTTGCTGAGTTCAATATACGAAATATAAAACTCAAATTTTATTGCCGTTACAGCGGTGTACCCATCGTTAGTTGAAACGGCAAAGCGTTCGATTTGTTGTTTGTGTTCATTGTTTAAAACACCAGCAATATGTAAAGCGTTCCAGATTACCCACCTTTGTTCGGGATTTTTTTCTGCGGCGCGTAGCAAAGCGGGTACGAAATATTCAGGAATAAGTGCTGGCATATATCTAACATAAAAATGCACTTGTTTACCGGTTAATCTTTCAAACCAAACAAGGTCGTGTTCTCTAGATTTTGCAGCTGCGCGATGGATTAAAAATTGGCTGCGCCAAAGATCGCCGGACATAAACTCGCCAAACCGTTCGCTTTTGTCTAACCGTAATGCCGCTATTTGCCGGATCTCCGGATCGTGATGGTTTAAGCCTTGCTCCATTATGTTTGAATCGAATTCTTTCGAGGCCAGAAATCTAACATTTTCGAGTTTGATTTTTTCGGCTAACGACAGGCTATCAAAATCGATCTCGTCGAACCGTTGAATAATATCGGCTGTTATTTTGATATGCTTAGCAAAAGCATGAGTTTCAAATCGCCAGTTAGATAATGTGAGTAACATTTGTAGTCGAGTGTGATAATCGCTCAAAATGTTGTGAATAATATATTTTAGGTGATCGCCCGCCTTGTTAATCGCCCACTCTTCATCACAATTGGTCAATAGAGCTAACATTGCCACTTCGTGATTTAGCGACATACTGGTTTTTTCAATAATTTTTTCTAAAGTCGCTAGATTTTTTTCATAAGGGGGTTTTTCAATTCGAGCAAATCTTTTTAGCTTTTCGTCCGGAAATGGTGCAAGTTCAAGCAGTTTATTTTGTAATACTTTTACAAATTTATTAGTACCAAGATAGTTTTCACAAAATTGCATTTCATCTAGTTGAGCGACAATCGGTCCCCAGTGTTGCATAAATTGTTGCTGATGATGTAATTTATCAGCGTCGTCTAGTTCGTTTAAACGAGACTTTATTTCAAGCTTATCAACCCCAAAAGATTTGAGCATTCGGGCGACACCAAACCATTGAGTATCAACCATTTCAAAACCGCAAGCGCGGCAAAATTTACCTTCTGGAACGTTATGGCAGCACCAAGCACAAATGGATTCGGCTCGAACACTATCACCACACTGACTACATAAGTCACCGGTTTGCCAGCTCTTAGGTACGACATAGCCACAACTATTACAGTTGTGACTTTGGATCATGATTTGCATTTTAATTAATTAGATTGAGGTGAGAATGCTAACGAGAGCGCATTGCAGCAGCACGGCTCATATGTGATTTCTTGGTTGCTTCATCCATTCCGGCTATTTTTGTGGATATTTCGTCTTTTGCGACACCTTCTTGTTTCAGAAGTAGTGCAATATCAAAATCCATGATTGAAACATGGCTTGCACCACAACTACGACAAAAACTACCTGGTCCGGTTGTCCCGCACCAATAACAAGTTTCAACAGGCTCGGCTTGTTTACCACAAGAAAAACAAAGATCACCACTATTATAATCACGAGGTTGTTTTTCATTACAATGTACGCACTTAACGATATCGGGAGAGTCGACCACAATATTTGCTGGAGTGGCAGAAGTTGTGGCTGCAGCACTTTTGCCAAGAGCCCAATTCATCACATTTTCTGCAACCATCAATTCAATACCACTTACATCACTGAGCGTTTGTGCGTCACCAACGGTGGTAAAATCGGCTTTAGCTTTGATCCCAGCGTTTTGGATAGACTCAATATTTTCAGTAGTAAGACCTTTACTTAGCAAAATATTCATTTCTAGTGTTGAAAACGTATCACTCATTTTTATACCTATGTTCAAAAAATCTAATTTAACCACCACAATACTACACAATTTGTTTTAATACTAGAAAAGAGCTTGCCCGAAATTTACTTTATCCGATTTTGAACTATACTGAATTCAGTTCTGTGAAGGGTGACACATAATGATTTACTTGCTAGAGAACTAATTACTTTAATTTAACCATTATGATTTAGATCAATATGCTTGATACTTCTGGAAATTAAAATTGGTCATACGTTAAACGTATTCATAAAAATTGGTAATATTACCAAAATATAGAGGGAAAAAAGATGAAGAAAAAAATTCTGGCGATCGCGTTATTGAGCGTTTTAGCTTCAACAGCGCAGGCTGAAGATAATTCGGAAGATTCAAATTGGGTTTTCAGAGGAACAATAGCTTATGTTGATCCTAATGATGACAGCGGAGCAATCCTAGGTGGCGGAGTAAGCGTTGATGCTGGTTTAGGGTTAGGACTTAGCTTCACTTATATGTTAGATGTTAATTGGGGAATAGAAATTTTGGCCGCGAGCCCTTTCACCCATGACATTGTCGGAACCGGTGTGCTTAGTGGTCTGGATATTGGTGAAACAAAACAATTACCACCAACCGTATCAGTCACTTATCATTGGGGTGATGTGACTACTTATCATGTTGGAGCGGGACTTAACTACACCAAATTTTTTAGTGAAAAAACTTCTGGTGCATTAACGACTGCACTTGGAGCAACGACTACTAGTTTAGAGTTAGATGCCTCAACCGGACTATCGGTTCAATTTGGTTTTGATACACCTATTTCTGATGACTGGAATTTGACCGGTGGAGTGTATTATAAAGATATTGATACAACAGCCGATGTTTTTGTAGATGGTGCTAGAGCAGCGAGCGTTAATGTTCAAATCGATCCGATCGTTTGGACTATTGGTGTTAGCACTAATTTATAATAGGTTTTAAAAACTTAGTTTATTGGAAGAAGGATTGAAACCTTTAGCCCATGAGGTCGAATATTTTCGGCAACTATTTTACCGTCATGGGCTTCAATGACTTTCTTTGCGATAGACAAGCCTAGCCCCACGCCGCCGGATTGACGAGAGCGATCACTTTCTGGTCGATAAAAAGCTTCAAATATCTTTTCTTTTTGATCTTCTGGTATTCCGCTACCGTCGTCACAGATTTTAATGAGAACTTGATCTGGTTTTTCATCTTGATGAAGTTCATGATCGATCTGACAGGAAATGCTAATTAGGCTGTTCGCATATCGGATCGCGTTTCTTAGTATGTTTTCTATGCAGCTGATTAGCATGGGTTTTATCGCAATAATTTGGATGTTATCTTGCAGGTCAGCTTCGATACTTATTTTCATTTTTTGACTTTCGAAACTGGCATCATTTACCAGTAATTCTATTAGCTCGCCTAAATCAAAAGTTTGCTTTTGTTGATCATGAAATTGTTGATCCATTTTCGAATAGTCTAACAAACTACTAATCATTTGATTCATTCGATCCGCTTCGAGTTTTATTCGATTAAGTTCAGAGCTTTCGTGATCTTGATTCTTTTTATTTGCAAGCCCTAAAGCTATATGCAAGCGAGCTAATGGTGACTTAAGTTCGTGAGATACATCACTCAGCAGTTGCCGCTTGGAATCGATGATTTTATCAAGATGAAAAGCCATGGAGTCAAAATCTCTTGCTAAGTCACCAAATTCATCCCTATGTTTTAAAAGAGGTGTTAAATTTTTTCTGTCCGATAGATCAATGGATAATTCTTTAGTCGCTAATTGTAGTTTTCTAATAGGGCGGGTAAAAAACCAGGCCAATAAAAAGCTAATAGGGAAACTAATTAAAAACGTGGATACTAATAAGCCTCGAGAAAATTCTCTGACCAACACACCAATATAACCTTTACTCAAAACTGAAAAATTCTCAGTTAAATATATTTTGTAGGTTTTGTTCTTGAAAGTGATGGGTAATCCGCCAAAAAAGAATTGTTGTTTTTTAAAGGCTGCGAGTGACGATTGGTTTTTTATAACTTGTCGATTGAGTTGAGACAAAATTTCAGGGGTGTTTTTACTAAAATAGTCATACCCTCGTGAATCTAATAAATAAATGCGGTGAAGAAGCTTGTTTTTGCTTTCTTTTAACGAAGGATATTTTCTTAGCGCAGTTATTAGCCTATCGCGAGCCTTGTCCATTTGTTTGAACATATGCGGTGCTAATTGCCGATACCGAATATTGTTATCGTTGAGACTAGTGATAAAGCGATTGAAAGAAAAAATAATCACAAATATCAACCAGAACAGTAATAATATTTTCCAAAACAAGGTTATTCTAAATAGGTTTTTAAACATATTTCTGGTTATCATTTCTCTTTAAAAAAGGCTAAATTAAATACTGATAGCCATTACCTCTAAGTGTTTTAATGCGCTCAATTCCATTTTTAGTAACGCCCAGTTTTTTGCGCAAATGACTAATATGCATATCGATACTTCGATCAAATGTTTGTAAACGTTTGCCGAGAACATCTAAACTTAATTTCTTGCGAGTGACCAGTGATCCTGCATTTTCTAGCAATAAAACCAAAAAATCGAACTCAGTTGAAGTTAACTCGATATCTTTTCCATCAACTAATACTTGCCGGTTATTTCGATTGAGCACTAAATCATCTTGTTCTATTCGTTCGTTGTTGGAAGTATTTATAGAGCCATTGGAGGCAGAATTTTTACTTCTTCTGGTCACCGCGCGAATACGAGCCACAAGTTCTCTCGGATCGCAAGGTTTTGCCACATAATCATCGGCTCCCATTTCTAAACCGACAATACGATCAATCTTATCGCCTTTTGCAGTCAACATAATGATTGGTAAATTGCTGGTTTTTCGTAATTCTACTAATGTGTCGAAACCATTTTTAATCGGCATCATTACATCCAGGATCAACAAATCAAATGTGTGAGAACCAATAAATTCAACAGCTTGTTGACCGTCATGGCAGAATTTAACCCTAATATCTTCCTGCTCAAGATATTCTTTGAGCAATTGGCAAAGTTCGATGTCATCATCAGCAATCAGTATTTCCATAGCAATAGTTTAGCACACTAAATACAAAGGGAAATATCCGCTTATCTCCCTTTACACAACCTTTACAAATGCTTGAAATATTTTTACCAAAGAAGAGTTAGAATGTTAACCACGGGCATAAATTAATCGTAAAATTTTAAAAGTAAAGAGGAAATTAACATGAAGAAACTAAAGATATTGGCCAGTATAGCTTTGTCACTATTTATAATTGGATATTCAGCGCAGTCTATCGCCAAGCCGAATTATCAAAGTGCGCATGGATATTCAGAAGGTCATCAGCGAGGTAAAGGAGAGCTGAATCTTAAACGCATAATGCGCCTCCTTTCATTGTTAGATTTAACTGAACAACAACGAGTTGAAATTGAATCGATAGTTAAAAATGCCATTCAAGCGAACAAACCAAAACGAGAGGAAATAAAAGCTTTATATGTAGAATTAAAAGAAATCAAAAAAAGTGACAAGGTGGATGAGCAAGCGATCAGGACATTAGCCAGTGAAATTGCCAGTCTTAAAAGTGATTTGTTTATTATGCATATTAACAAACGTAAAGAGGTAGCGGCGCTATTGAGCGCAGAACAACTTGAGAGGTTGGAGAGAATTAAGGCAGCTAGATCGGAAAACAAATAATTTTTAAAGGATCGTTTCGTAGCGTTAAGATAGGCTAACAGACACAATGCTATTTGAGTTCTAAAAATGATAAGTAAAACCAAATAGCAGTTCCGCTTGCAGGCGCAAAAAAGATGTTTCAACAAAAATCAGAACTCAATCGCGGTGCCTAGTGCCAACGCTAAGGGCTTTTTTGCCTTCTTTTTTAGCTCTTGAAAAAAGAAGGTCGTAGGCAAGCGAAGCGCTACGAAACGCTCTTAAATAAACCCATTAAAGAATAGATTCAATAGGTTGAACCTGAACAACTCCAACCCCTTTCTCAACTAACAAAGCAAAATCATCAGCCATTTTTTCACTCTCTGACAAAATTGTCTGCCAATACTTAATTCGAGTCTCGCTATCAAAATGAGTGAAATCATTTCGATCAGATATTTTACCATAGGGTAGTTGTGCAACATGATTAGCCGATGGTGTGATTAAAACCACTCGGTCAAAATTTTTAGGATCGGCTTTACGATAACTCAAGCTTTTATCAAACCACCCAGGTTTAATAGTAGGAAAAAAATGTGGATAAAGGATCAATCCTTTGTCGCCAAAATCAATATCTAAATGATAGTCGATAATTCCGCCATCACGATAAATACCGGCGTCACTACCTGTGATATTTTTGATCCCTTCTAAAACCATGGGGATCGCGCCAGAAGCTCTTAACACTTGATAAACATTATCTTTAGTTAAAGAAACATACCGAGTTGATTCTTGTTGATAATCAAAATAAGAGGTTTGAAAATCTGTGCCACTATTGTGATTAAAAAATAAGTAACGTTGGAAAAATAAATCTAACATTTTTCTTGAAATAATATTGAAACTTGCAGCGTTAATCAGCCCTGCCATTTGTAAAAACCTATTTTCAGATTTTGCTAATCCTTTGGCGCGAGCTACGATAAAGTGGCTTTGAATTATTGGATTTTCTGCGATCTCTTGTGCACCATTTTCACCGAGTACTTTTTTCAATAAAATAGCCGCTTTGGCGCTAATTTCGTCTACGCTAGGCTCGTCTGTGTAGGTTTCGTTGGAATAGTATTCTGCTAATCTTTCGATAGCAGCAACAGGATCTTTTTGCGCTAGGCAAGAAAGTCTCCAAGAGCCGACAGAAGAACCTATGGTATAGAGTTTTTTTTGGCGGGATTTAAAAAACTCACCGAATAGATATTTATCTAAGCCAAACAGAGTGAACCACTTGGGTCCACCAGACGCTCCTGCCATGACCTGAACTTGTTCGCTTGATAGACCATTTTCTCGGATCTCAGCGAGCGCTGATTTGCCAGCATAAATGGCTATGGATGAGGTCACTGTGCTTATAATTTAATCACTGTGACTAAAATCGGTAAGTGACGTGTCCGCTGAAACTGCTCGCGTCAACGAGCTCATCACAATTTGCAATACATTGCTCAACAAACGTGTTGCCGAGACCATCAACATAGTCACCGATGGTAACTTCTTCGAAATCGTAAGCGATATCGGTATAACGAATACCCATTGAAATATTTTTGCTGAGCATATAGTCGTATTGAATTGTGGCACCAACAGTGTTTGAAAAACGGTAAACACCATGATTTTGAAAATCAGCGCCTACTTCTTTGTAATCGAATTTTGGATTATAGTGAAAGCTACCGCCAAGTCCAATACGGTGGCGACCTAAAATATAAAATCCAAGAAAATCAACAACAGTGGTTCGAAAACTCGCGAAACCATCTCCGCCAGAAGCATCAGTTAAAGCGCCTGTAATTTCATCGTACAAAAAACCTGCAGAAATAGAAAAGGCGAGATTTTCGGCGACAGGAAATTCGGCACCAAGTGAGCCTCGGTAGTAACCACCGGCTTCAATTTCATCGCGAAAGATCTGGTTCTGTGCATCTCCGGTGTAGTTTCCGACAACGGCAATCGCCACATCGCTGTAAAAAACATCGTCCACTCGGTCATACAAGGGGATAGCGCTGGTGTTGTCGCTTCCTTTGTGTAGCGCACCTTCCATGAAAAATCGGAATTTGTTACTAAACTCTATTTTTTCCTTGGTTTGAAACTGCTGTGCATACAATCCATTACTAAAAAGTATGGAAAATATTACAAGTAAGCTCATTTGAGAATTTAGTTTAGTTTTCACGTCTACCCCTATGGTTCTATTGGTATTTATATGTGATTTGAATGTCCATTTCGCCTATTCTAGCTGTCATATGAGGTTTTGTCATGAAAAATGACAATTATTTGTGAAGTATATCTAGCTCAAGCCCTACTATGGGCGAGGTAAATAGGAGACGTGGGGGTTAATTGAGGGGTAATTCGTCTGTTAAACTTGGAAACGCTGATTGTCTTCTAGTCGTAAAGCGGTTAGTTTGCCGCCCCATACACAGCCAGTATCGATCGCATTGATGTTGGGTTTTGCGCATTCACCTTGCAGTGACGCCCAGTGACCAAAGACAATGTTTCCAGTGAAGAGTTTATTTTCTAGTTCAAACCATGGGATCAGATCGCTAGGTTTTTCAGTTGGTGGTAATTTGGTCTGCAACTCCAACCGGCCATCAGTAAAACAGTAGCGCATTCGAGTAAGAGCGTTGGTAATAAACCTCAACCGATCCATGCCCTTCAGATTGTCGTTCCAAAGATCTGGTTGATTGCCATACATCGCCGCATAAAATTGTGATGCGCTAGTTGACTGTATGACTGTAGAGACTTCATTGGAGTAATCGAGCGCCATTTGCTGAGACCAATTAAACGGCAGACCGGCATGCACGATCAGTGTGTCAAAATCAGTTTGGTAAAGAACCAAGGATTGTTGAGATAACCACTCCACGATTGAATGTTTTTCGCTCGATTGAAGAATATCATCGAAAGTATCGTTTTTACCTAATGTTTGACATTGATGTTCGACCGCCAGAAAGTGTAAATCGTGGTTACCTAACACGCTGCGTATGTTATTTTGATTTTCCAATACATACATCATGGTAGCAAGAGAGTCTGGACCGCGATTGACCATATCGCCTGCTAATATGAGTTGATCGTTATTGGGGTCAAACTGAATTTTTTTTAGCAGTTTGATAAAACTTTGGTAGCAACCTTGAATATCTCCGATAACATAGGTTGGCATCGATATTAATCTCCCACTTGAACTAAATTAATCAGTTGAATATTCAATCAATATTATCGTAAACTGGTTTTTCGCTCAATGAGCAATTTTGGCTTTCTGGTTTGAGTGCTCATGTAATTTATAAAATTCTATTTTATGGAACTTTAAACTGAGCTTTGCGTCTATACCCATTATCATGCATTTTGAATGATAATGGGTATAGACCCGCAACCCTTTCCGATAAACTTCTTATTCACATGGATGTTTTAAATGAAATCATTTTCCACCTTATTTTTCCTTTCGGTACTCTTTCTTAGTTGCGATATTCAGGCAAAAAGAAAAAAACAGTATTTTAATCAATCAGAATTTGAAGTTGACTTTAGCATTACTCACCCTATTTATTCTGCGAATTTTATTAATGCTGTTGGCAATGAATTGCTGTTAGTTGGCGAAAATGAGCTTCAGCAGAAAATAATGGTGCTTTATGTGCTTGATCAAAAAACCAATCAATATCAACAGTATAATAAAATCCAAGTACCAAAAAATGTAATCGCTTTTGACCTATTCACTGACGCAAAGGGATTAGAGAGTGTATTATTGCTTGATTCTAGTGGAGTTTCGACGCTCAATTTTGAAAAAAATCTTATTTCGCCACTAGCTGAAAACCAATCGATATATCTAAATTCTCAGCCGCAATTTATAGCAAAAAAAGACTTGGTAAAAGATCTCAACGGTGATGGTTTAGATGATATTTTTATTTCAGATTTTAAAAATACGAGTATCTTGTTACAAAAAAGTAACGGCGAGTTCAACAAAACTACCTTGGCAATTCAACCATTGGTTAATATGACCACCGAAGATATCGCATTTTCGGAAAAATCGATTTTTAACAAAGATACCAATTTTGATCAATTGGTCGATATTATTACCCTAGATGATAATAAGCTACAGATTTTTGAGCAGTCTAAAAATGGTGAATTTAGTCTAATCAAAAACCAAATCATATTACCCATGCAAGTCAGTGCAACGCCTTGGTGGATGTTAAGAGGAGCTGACGGAAAATCGGTTGATCAAAGCAATTTAGAACACCGGATGTTGGAAACCATTGAAGATATTAACGGAGATGGTATCGTCGACATTATGGTGAGATTAACCAATAGCAGTGGCGTTTTCGATAGGCAAAATATTTACGAAATCTTTTATGGTTTTAACCTAAACGGCAAGTTAACATTCAATCAAAAACCGAATACTTCCATCAGCGCCGAGGGAACTTTGTCGGGCTTGGAGTTACTCGATATTAACGACGACGGACGTCAAGAAATTTTAGTTTCGTCATTCGATATAGGCATTTCGCAAATAATTGGCGGACTGTTATCTGGTAGTATTGATCAGGATGTTTATGTGTTTTCTTTGGACAAAAACGATCAGTTTGCTGAAGAGCCGCTTTTCTCAGAGGAGGTGGACTTAAATTTTAGCCTTTCTTCCGGAAGTACCGGACGCCCCGTGATTTTATTAGCTGATCTGGATGGAGACAATCTAAAGGAGTTAATGCTGTCTTCTGGTAGTAAGCGGTTAGCTATTTACGGCGGTGAAAACAGTGAGGAGCTATTTAAGTCGCGCTCCAAAAGACACAAGCTGATTTTACCTGAAAATGGATCAATGATTAGCTCGGTTGATCTCGATGATGACAATAAGCAAGAAATAGTCGTTCGATATGGCAAGCAAGATCCTAAAGAGTTAAGAAATAAAATAGTCGTTTTATCTGCCAAGTGAATAATATTAATTATAACCTATTGATAATTAAGTGTTTTTATTCTTACTATACGTTTTTTATTCAGGGTCGATTTTTACGTATATAGTCATTATTTCCTGACACTATCCCCCCATTTTATCTGGATAGTTGCTGTACTTTGGGTTGATTAGCTGTTTTAATTAGCCTTAACCTAGATCAATCTAGGATTAGTAAGTGCGCCTATACCAGAGTTTATGTCAAATATAGTTAAAGAGAAGTTGTATATTGGTG